>ERZ826146.3403-NODE-3403-length-10430-cov-22.683952_pt1 | contig 10430 bp, 5 predicted proteins | sample MGYA00519857_ERZ826146 | MGnify/ENA primary metagenome ERZ826146 (study PRJEB31778, sample SAMEA3449222) | human gut metagenome | biome: human gut; feature: human-associated habitat; material: faeces | place: United Kingdom | collected 2010/2012 ...
CACTTCGCGTCCTTTTCTTACTAATTGCTGAATTGTAGGCATTTTAATTGTTTTTAGTTATATATTATTGTTTATATTAATTCAAAACTATACACTTTTGGGCTGCAAAGATACTAATAAGTTTTGAATAATCAATGCACTACAAGTTTTTTTTTGATTTTACGCTTCACCCTTGATGTTGGGAAGAGGCGGAAATGTTTGTTCGTCCGGCATGCGAATCAGTCCGAAAGCGCGTTCATATTTCCCAATATTCTCTTCGAGTGCACGCAGCAAACGCTTGGCATGTTCGGGTGCCAAAACTATGCGCGATTGCACGCCAGCCTTTGGCATTCCAGGCATCACGCGGATAAAGTCGAGAATAAATTCCGAACTGGAATGAGTTATAATAGCCAAATTGGCATATGTACCTTGCGCCACTTCTTCCTTCAATTCTATCTGGAGTTGACCGTTGTTGTTTTCTTGATTTTCCATGTTGCACAATTGTTTTTAAAATGTTCTTAAAAGATAGACCAAAAGTACTCTTTTTTTTCGGATGATATACATTTAAGTTCAAAAAGACACATAATAATCCGTTCTGAAAAAGGAGCAAGCCACTGCAACCGTTTTGCAGTAGCACTGTAACAAACATACAGAAGCATTGCAGTACAGAAGGAAGAGGCAAAGATAAAACAGAGAGGGAATACTCCTTCTTATAGGATATTCCCTCTCTATTTTATAGAATTATATTGACGTTGTAAGGCTATCCCTCTACTTTCTCGTCTACAGCATAATCAAGTACCGTCTTCTTGTTGGCAAGCATACGGTCGTACTCTTCTTTGGAGCCAACGATAATCTTCTCGAACTCGCGTTGTCCGGTACCGGCAGGAATCAGGTGACCGCAAATTACGTTCTCCTTCATACCTTCCAGACGGTCCACCTTTCCGTTGATGGCAGCCTCGTTCAGTACCTTCGTCGTTTCCTGGAAGGAAGCAGCCGACATGAAGCTTGAAGTCTGCAATGCAGCACGGGTGATACCTTGAAGAATCTGAGTAGAAGTCGCAGGTACAGCGTCGCGCACTTCCACGGGTTTCAAGTCGCGGCGTTTCAACATGGAGTTCTCGTCACGCAGCTTGCGGGCCGTCACAATCTGGCCAGCCTGCAGACTCTGGGAATCTCCAGCATCCACTACCACCTTCTTTCCCCAGATACGGTCATTCTCTTCCATGAATTCCATCTTGTCAACAACTTGCTGTTCCAGGAAGCGGGTATCACCTGGCTCGTCGATTTCCACCTTGCGCATCATCTGACGAACGATGATTTCAAAGTGCTTATCATTAATCTTCACACCCTGCAGACGGTAAACGTCCTGAACCTCGTTCACAATATATTCCTGCACGGCCGTAGGACCTTTGATAGCCAGGATGTCCGCAGGTGTGATAGCACCGTCAGACAACGGAGTACCGGCGCGTACATAGTCGTTCTCCTGAACCAGAATCTGCTTGGACAACGGTACGAGGTACTTCTTCACTTCACCGGTCTTGGAAGTAACGATGATTTCGCGATTACCGCGTTTCACCTTACCCATGGTAACCTCACCGTCGATTTCTGAAACCACAGCGGGATTAGACGGGTTACGTGCCTCGAACAACTCAGTGACACGGGGAAGACCACCCGTGATATCACCCGCTTTACCTACGGCACGCGGAATCTTCACGATAACTTCACCGGCCTTTACCTTCTGACCGTCTTCAACCACTACGTGGCCACCTACTGGCAAGTTGTATGTACGGATCAGTTCGCCGTCTTCTGTCATGATGTGTGCGGTAGGCACCTTCGTCTTATCCTTAGACTCAATGATGATGATTTCGCGCAAACCGGTAGATTCATCAGACTCTACCTTATAAGTCACGTTTTCAATAACACCTTCAAATTCAATCTTACCGGTAGCTTCGGTAATGATAACCGCGTTGAACGGGTCCCAACGGGCAATCATCTTGCCTTTCTCTACCATTTCACCATCGGCTGCATAGAGCGTAGAACCGTAGGGTACATTATGAGTGGAAAGCACAATACCCGTGTTGACATCCACGAAACGCACTTCGGCCAAACGGCCTACCACTACCTTTGCCGGTTCGCCTGCTTCGTCGATAACGTCTACCGTACGGAGTTCTTCGAATTCCAGACGGGCAGGATTCTTGGCCACGATGCTTGCGTTGGCAGCAATATTGGCTGCCGTACCACCGGCATGGAATGTACGCAGTGTCAACTGTGTACCCGGCTCACCGATAGACTGTGCAGCGATTACGCCGACTGCCTCGCCCTTCTGAACCATACGGCTGGAAGCCAGGTTACGTCCGTAACACTTGGCACAAACACCTTTCTTGGATTCGCAGGTCAATACAGAACGGATTTCAACGCTCTCGATTGGAGAGTCTTCAATGCGTTGTGCAATGTCCTCGGTAATTTCCTCACCGCCGGCCACAATCAGTTCGCCGGTTGTAGGATGAACAATATCATGTACGGATACACGACCCAGGATACGTTCATACAGAGTGGCAATGGTTTCATCATTGTTCTTCAGTGCCGTACAAACCAATCCGCGGAGCGTGCCGCAGTCTTCTTCATTAATAATCACATCATGCGATACGTCAACCAGACGACGGGTCAGGTATCCGGCATCGGCCGTCTTCAAAGCGGTATCGGCAAGACCCTTACGGGCACCGTGGGTAGAGATAAAGTACTCCAACACGGACAGACCTTCCTTAAAGTTAGAAAGAATCGGGTTTTCGATAATCTGACCGCCTTCGGCACCTGCTTTCTGGGGCTTCGCCATCAAACCACGCATACCGGAGAGCTGACGAATCTGTTCCTTAGAACCACGGGCACCGGAATCCAGCATCATGTATACAGAGTTGAAACCCTGGTCGTCGCTTGAAATGGTTTTCATCAGGATGTTGGACAACTCAGAGTTCACGTGCGTCCAGATATCGATTACCTGGTTGTAACGCTCGTTGTTCGTGATGAAACCCATGTTATAGTTATTGATTACCTGCTCTACTTCATCATAACCTTTCTGTACTAATGCTTCCTTCTCTTCCGGGATAATGATATCGCCCAAGTTGAACGACAAACCACCCTTGAAGGCCATGTAATAACCGAGGTTCTTGATTCCGTCGAGGAAGTCGGCTGCCTTGGCAACACCGCACACCTTGATTACGTGACTGATGATGTCTCGGAGTGACTTCTTGGAGATAATCGTATTGATATATCCTGCTTCTGCCGGAACAATTTCGTTGACAATGACACGGCCCACGGAGGTATCGTGCATCATCTTGTCCACAATGTTACCATTCTCGTCAACGTCTTTCACTATTACGCTTACCGGAGCATGGATGTCGCACTTACCTTCATTGTAGGCAATCAGCGCTTCCTCAGGACCGTAGAATGTCAGGCCTTCACCCTTGGCACCCTTGCGCAGCTTCGTAATATAGTACAGACCAAGTACCATATCCTGAGCAGGCACAGTGATAGGAGCACCGTTGGCAGGGTTCAATATATTGTGTGACTGGAGCATTAGCATCTGTGCTTCCAGAATCGCTTCGTTGCTCAACGGCAAGTGCACGGCCATCTGGTCACCGTCGAAGTCGGCATTGAACGCCGTACATGCCAACGGGTGCAGCTGGATTGCCTTACCTTCAATCATTTTAGGCTGGAATGCCTGGATACCCAGACGGTGAAGTGTCGGGGCACGGTTCAACAGCACCGGATGCCCCTTCATCACGTGTTCCAAAATATCCCAGATAACGGGTTCCTTGCGGTCTACAATCTTCTTGGCGCTCTTTACCGTCTTCACGATACCACGCTCAATGAGCTTACGAATGATGAACGGCTTGTAAAGCTCGGCTGCCATCAGTTTAGGGATACCGCATTCGCCCATCTTCAGCTCCGGACCTACAACGATTACAGAACGTGCGGAATAGTCGACACGCTTACCCAACAAGTTCTGACGGAAACGTCCTTGCTTACCCTTCAAACTGTCGGAAAGTGACTTCAACGGACGGTTAGCGTCGGTCTTCACTGCACTCGATTTACGGGAGTTATCAAACAGAGAGTCGACAGCTTCCTGCAACATACGTTTTTCATTACGCAAAATCACTTCAGGAGCCTTGATTTCAATCAATCTCTTCAGACGGTTGTTACGGATGATGACACGACGGTAAAGGTCATTCAAGTCAGAAGTTGCGAAACGGCCGCCATCCAATGGGACCAACGGACGAAGTTCGGGCGGAATAACCGGTACAATGCGTACAATCATCCACTCGGGCTTGTTGCGTCCGCGTGATGCACGGAACGACTCAACTACCTGAAGACGTTTCAGAGCTTCGGTCTTGCGTTGCTGTGAAGCATCGCTTCCGGCACGGTTACGCAGTTCGTAAGACAAAGAGTCAAGGTCGAGGCGTGACAGCAAATCGTAGATAGCTTCCGCGCCCATCTTGGCAATGAACTTATTGGGATCTGAATCTTCGAGGAACTGGTTGTCTTTCGGCAACTTTTCCAGCAAGTCCAGGTATTCTCCTTCTTCAAGCAAGTCATACTGTGCCACTTCATCGGACAGTACACCCGGCTGAATGACAACATAACGCTCGTAATAGATAATGGCATCCAGCTTCTTGGTGGGCAAGCCCAACAAGTAACCGATTTTGTTGGGAAGTGAACGGAAGTACCAGATGTGAGCCACGGGCACAACGAGCTGGATGTGTCCCATACGCTCACGGCGCACTTTCTTTTCAGTCACTTCCACACCACAACGGTCGCAGACGATGCCTTTGTAACGGATACGCTTGTACTTACCGCAATGGCACTCGTAATCCTTGATAGGACCAAAGATGCGCTCGCAGAACAATCCGTCGCGTTCGGGCTTATACGTACGATAGTTGATGGTTTCAGGCTTTAAAACTTCACCACTCGAATTCTCAAGGATTTCCTCAGGAGAAGCCAAACCGATAGAGATTTTCGAGAAATTACTCTTTATCTTGTTATCTTTTCTAAAAGCCATAAATTTATTTAATTGATAATTGACAATGGAAAATTGAAATTGAAAAACTGAAAACCGATAATTGAGAATGGTAACTTGCATTATCCACTCTCAATTATCAATTATCCATTATTCTAAGTTGATGCTCAAGCCCAAACCTCTCAACTCGTGCAGCAATACGTTCAGTGACTCGGGGATACCCGGAGCAGGCATCGGTTCACCCTTCACGATTGCTTCATAAGCCTTGGAACGTCCTACAACGTCATCAGACTTGATAGTCAGGATTTCCTGCAGAATGTGTGCGGCACCGAACGCTTCGAGTGCCCAAACTTCCATTTCTCCAAAACGCTGACCACCGAACTGTGCCTTACCACCCAACGGCTGTTGCGTAATGAGTGAGTACGGACCGATGGAACGTGCGTGCATCTTGTCTTCAACCATGTGACCGAGCTTCAGCATGTAAGTCACACCTACCGTAGCCTGCTGCTCGAATGCTTCACCGGTACCACCATCATACAGCGTTGTCTTGCCGTAGCGAGGCAAGCCGGCCTTATCGGTCCATTCGTTCAAATCGTCCAAAGATGCACCGTCAAAGATAGGAGTGGCAAACTTCACGCCCAGGTTTTTTCCGGCACGCCCGAGAACGGCCTCGAATATCTGACCGATGTTCATACGTGAAGGCACACCCAACGGATTCAGCACGATGTCTACCGGAGTACCGTCAGCAAGGAACGGCATGTCTTCCTGGCGTACCACACGGGAAACAATACCCTTGTTACCGTGACGACCGGCCATCTTGTCACCGACACCAATCTTACGTTTCTTGGCAATGTATACCTTGGCCATCTGAATGATACCTGCGGGCAACTCGTCACCGATAGTGATGGCGAACTTCTTGCGTTTCAGCTCGGCATCGAGTTCCTTGTACTTCTTGATGAAGTTCATCACCAATGCACGAATCAGTCCGTTGGTATGTTCATCCTTCGTCCAGTTGCTCAACTGAACAGCGGTGAAGTCCAAATCGCTGAAGTCGGAAGCAGAGAATCTGGCGCCTTTGGAAATAATGTCGGCACCCATGTAATCCTTCACACCTTCCGATGTATAATTTTCTGTAAGCTTCAACAGCTTGTTTATCAACACTTTCTTGAGGTCACCAATCTTAGCGTCGAACTCATCGTCAATCTTCGGTAACAGAGCCTTGTCGGCCAGCTTGGAGCTGCGGGTCTTGACAACACGGGAGAACAGACGCTTACCGATAACAACACCCTTCAAAGAAGGAGAGGCTTTCAAAGAAGCATCCTTCACATCACCGGCCTTGTCACCGAAGATGGCACGGAGCAGTTTCTCTTCCGGAGAAGGATCCGATTCACCCTTCGGAGTAATCTTACCGATAAGGATATCACCCGGTTCGATGCGGGCACCCACACGAACAATACCGTTTTCGTCAAGGTCTTTAGTCGCTTCCTCACTTACGTTAGGAATGTCAGAGGTCAACTCTTCCATACCACGCTTCGTTTCGCGAACTTCCAAAGAATATTCTTCTACGTGTACAGAGGTCAAAAGGTCCTCACGAACCACACGTTCATTCAGTACGATAGCATCCTCATAGTTATAGCCCTTCCACGGCATGTAAGCAACCAGCAGGTTCTTACCCAGTGCAAGTTCTCCGTCTTCGGTTGAATAACCTTCCGTCAGGATTTGACCTGCAGTCACGCGCTGACCCTTCTCGCAAATCGGACGGAGGTCAATCGTCATATTCTGGTTGGTACGGCGCCACTTCGGGATATTATATTCTTTCAATGCAGGCTCGAAGCTTACGAACTCTTCCTCCTCCGTACGGTCGTACAGAATACGGATAGTCGTTGCATCCACGAATTCAACCACACCGTCACCCTCGGCAGTAATCTGCGTACGAGAATCGCGTGCCAGCTGGCGTTCGATACCGGTACCTACAATCGGAGCTTCGCTCTTCAATAAAGGAACAGCCTGGCGCATCATGTTTGATCCCATCAATGCACGGTTGGCGTCATCATGCTCCAAGAACGGAATCAAAGAAGCCGCAATAGAAGCAATCTGCTGGGGAGATACGTCCATCAATTCCACCTCGGAAGGAGGAACCACCGGATAGTCGGCATCCTGACGGGATTTTACTTTATCACGTACAAAAGTACCGTCATCGTTCAAAGGAGCATTACCCTGAGCAATAATCTTGGCTTCCTCTTCTTCTGCGGTGAGGTAAACCAAACCTTCGTCAGAAAGATCAACCTTACCCTCTGCCACCTTGCGGTACGGAGTTTCAATGAAGCCAAGCTCGTTGATTTTCGCGAACACACAGAGTGAAGAAATCAAACCGATGTTCGGACCTTCAGGAGTCTCGATAGGACAAAGACGTCCGTAGTGAGTATAGTGTACGTCACGAACCTCGAAGCCTGCACGCTCGCGTGACAGACCGCCGGGACCCAGGGCAGACATACGGCGCTTGTGAGTAATCTCGGCCAGCGGGTTGGTCTGGTCCATGAACTGTGACAAAGCATTCGTTCCAAAGAATGAATTGATAACGGAAGAGATTGTCTTGGCGTTAATCAGGTCAATCGGAGTAAAGACTTCATTGTCACGGACGTTCATACGCTCGCGGATAGTACGCGACATACGTGCCAGACCGATGGCAAACTGATTGGACAACTGTTCGCCCACTGTACGCACACGACGGTTGCTCAAGTGGTCGATATCGTCCACATCCGCTTTCGAGTTAATCAACTCGATGAGATATTTGATAATTTCGATAATATCTTCCTTGGTAAGGACACGCACGTCCATATCGGTCGTCAAGTTCAACTTTCTGTTGATACGATAACGGCCTACATCACCCAGGTCATATCTCTTCTCTGAGAAGAACAGGTTATTGATAACCTCGCGTGCACTGGCATCATCGGCAGGGTCTGCATTACGCAACTGGCGGTAGATGTAGAGTACAGCTTCTTTTTCCGAGTTACTCGGATCCTTCTGCAGAGTATTATATATGATAGAATAGTCAGACTGGTTCGGTTCTTCCTTGTGTACGAGGATATTCTGAACGCCCGACTCTAATATAATGTCAACATGTTCCGGCTCGATTACAGTTTCACGGTCAATAACGACTTCGTTACGCTCGATGGAAACAACTTCACCGGTATCTTCGTCTACAAAATCCTCAATCCATGTTTTCAACACACGTGCGGCCAACTTACGTCCCACCATCTTCTTGAGGTTCGTCTTGTTCACCTTCACGTCTTCCGCCAAATTAAAAATCTCGAGAATGTCCTTGTCATTCTCAAATCCGATGGCTCTCAGCAAAGTGGTAACCGGCAATTTCTTCTTACGGTCAATGTACGCATACATGACGTTGTTGATGTCGGTGGCAAACTCAATCCACGAACCCTTGAACGGGATGATACGGGCTGAGTACAACTTGGTACCGTTGGCATGTACGCTCTGTCCGAAGAATACGCCCGGTGAACGGTGAAGCTGGGATACAACCACACGTTCCGCACCGTTGATGACGAATGTTGCCTTATCCGTCATGTAAGGAATAGGACCGAGGAACACGTCCTGAATGACCGTGTCAAAATCTTCGTGGTCGGGGTCGGTACAATATAATTTCAATTTTGCCTTCAAAGGCACGCTATATGTAAGCCCTCGCTCTATACATTCATCAATGGTATAGCGCGGCGGATCAATATAGTAGTCCAAAAACTCAAGAACAAAATTATTTCTTGTATCGGCAATGGGGAAGTTTTCAGCAAATACTTTATACAGTCCCTCGTTCTTACGTTTCTCGGGTGGGGTGTCCAGTTGTAGAAAGTCTTTGAATGACTTCAATTGTACTTCCAGAAAATCCGGATATTCAAGCGGATTCTTAGTCGAAGCAAAATTAACTCTTTGATTTACAGTATTTGAAGACATCTGTTAATGGATTTGTAGAACTTAATTTTAAATATATACACAAAAAGGTTAAGAACCCTTTTCACGAAGGGTTCCTAACCGAATTACCTGATTTACAGGCTAATGTTATTTAAGTTCAACTTCAGCTCCAGCTTCTTCCAATGTTTTCTTCAATGATTCTGCTTCGTCTTTAGCCAAACCTTCTTTTACTACGCTAGGAGCACCGTCTACCATGTCTTTAGCTTCTTTCAAGCCAAGACCACAAGCTTCCTTAACGGCCTTAACAACCTGAAGTTTGGTAGCGCCTACCTCTGCCAATACAACATCGAAAGATGTCTTCTCCTCTGCGGCGGCCTCACCACCTGCAACAGGACCAGCGGCTACAGCGACAGCTGCTGCGGCAGGCTCGATACCATACTCTTCCTTCAGGACCTTTGCCAACTCATTTACTTCTTTTACAGTAAGGTTTACCAACTCTTCTGCGATAGATTTTACGTCTGCCATTTTATTCTAAAAATTTAATTTGTTTATACTTTAATTATTTGCGACATTGATGAGATGTTATTCAGCGCGCTTGCCCAATGTCTCAAGCACACCGTGGATAGTATTGCCTCCAGACTGCAGAGCGGAAAGTACGTTCTTTGCGGGAGACTGCAGCAAAGCGACAATCTCGGCGATAACCTCGTTCTTGCTCTTGATTGCAACCAGTTCGTCAAGCTTATCAGCACCTACATATAAGCCTTCCTCGGCATATGCGCCTTTCAATGCGGGAATACCTTCTTTCTTATATTCCTTCAACAATTTGGCGGGGCTGTTTGCCACTTGCGTGAACATAACGGCCGTAGTGCCCTTCAAGCAACCATACAAAGGCTCGAAATCAATATCAGAAGCCTCGAAAGCCTTGTGCAGCAGGGTATTCTTGACAACGACCATCTTGATCTCCTGCTTGAAACATTTCTCGCGGAGAGCATGGGTCTTTTCAGCATTAAGCCCTGTCACATCCACCAAATAGAAGTGGGGGTACTCCTGCAGTTTCTTTCCAAGCTCTACAATGATAGTATCTTTTACTTCTTTCTTCATTTTACAAAACTTTTAGAGTTATTCAACTGATTTAGGATCAATCTTGATACCCTTACTCATCGTGCTAGAAATAAAGATACTCTTCAGATATGTACCCTTTGCGGCGGCAGGCTTCAACTTCACCACGGTGGAGATAAACTCCTTGGCATTGCCAAAAATCTGCTCGGGAGACATGCTCACCTTACCGATAGAGGTATGGATGATACCAGTCTTGTCCACTTTGAAGTCAATTTTACCTTGCTTCACTTCCTTGACAGCCTTGGCTACGTCCATTGTCACCGTGCCGCTTTTGGGGTTAGGCATCAAGCCACGCGGACCAAGAACGCGGCCCAAGGGACCGACTTTACCCATACATGAAGGCATGGTAATAATCACGTCAACGTCAGTCCATCCACCCTTTATCTTCTCGATATAC
>ERZ826146.3407-NODE-3407-length-10416-cov-3.502847_pt1 | contig 10416 bp, 11 predicted proteins | sample MGYA00519857_ERZ826146 | MGnify/ENA primary metagenome ERZ826146 (study PRJEB31778, sample SAMEA3449222) | human gut metagenome | biome: human gut; feature: human-associated habitat; material: faeces | place: United Kingdom | collected 2010/2012 ...
GAAAATTTTCCACAAAAACATTATACTAGCCTAAAATAAAAATGGAATTAGTACTTTAATAACTCTTTTTTTAAAGAATACTTTTGTCGAATATCTTTCTCTATATTTCATTAAATTTGCACCTGATATCATAAAAAATATTGGTACAGCAAAATAACATATGCATTCTACAACAAGACTTGTATTCCAAGCTCTTGTCATAGGATTTCCATGAACAAGTCCATTACAGTGCATTGCAATAACAGCAACTATTGCAAGTACATTTAACAAGTCTAAGTAAACAAGTCTGTTAGTTAAGCAATCACCTGTGTGCACATTTTCAAGGCTTCTAGCCGTTTTATTTTTTACATTTTTCATTTTTTTCTCCATCTATACTAGTTTCTTTAATATTGGTATTTTTTTTAATATAACTATAATTAGTTCTACTACAAATGTAAGAAATATAATTTTTATAACATTAGTAGCAATAGTATGTATACCCATTCCACTCTTGTAAGCTAAATTTATAAATAGTTTCTACAGAGTGACATAAAACTACACAAAAAATAGCAAAAGTTTTAGCAATATCTAAATATTCTATTCTTCTGTTAGAACTACCGAATATATAACTCCTTCTCAGATGTATTAACGTTTTGTACTTGTTTCATATTTAATTATTTCCCCTTATTCTCCCTTTGTTTTTTATCTTCTACGGTGAACTTTCTTCTCCTTAATGTGTTTATAATTTTTGCTGCCATATATGGATTAATACTATACAAAATGCCTTTTATTTTGTCAGCTTTAGGTATTGGTGCATTTTTTGTATATTTTGAATCCCTTTTACATACTTCTTTTATTTCATAATATAATTCTTTATTTTGGTTAATTACTTTACAGCCAACTATTGTGTTTAAACAATCACAATAAGTATGCCATCTAGCATATTTACACGCATTTATTACCTTATCTGTTTTTATTACTAAATTTCTTTGTATGCAATCTTGAGCTTCAATGCATTCTTTTACAAGTTTTAACTTAAATTTTGTCATTGCACTATTAGGATTATCAACCCTATAATTATAAACTTTTCTATTTCCTACTGCTACTCTATTTGCTCTTTGAAAACAATCTACAGAGAAATTAAATCCCTCTCCATAAGCTAAGTTAGTATTAAACCTTATATTATATTTATCTATTATTTCTTTTTTGATTAGTTTATTCCAAGGTCCTATTGCTATATTATAATATAACATAGCACACGTAGTCTTTTCTCCATCCCAAATTTCAATTTTTTCTTCTACTTCCTCTTTATTACCAATATTAGCATCACAGAATTTTCTTGGCATTGGAGTTAATGCAATATCTGTATCATATTTTTTTATCATATTATAATAGTAATCTAGAAAATCATTCTCTATAAAGTCGTCAACATCTATAAAAGTTACAAATGCACCACTTGCCGCTTCTATTCCTGCATTTCTCGCACTTGAAACACCTGCATTTTCCTTTTTTATAACTTTTACTCTACTATCTTCTTCCTTCCATTTTTCTAATACTTTATATGAATCATCAGTAGAGCCATCGTCTACTAGTATCAATTCAATGTTTTTATAGCTCTGATTTAAAACTGATTTTACACATATGTCAATATATTTTTGGCCATTATATACTGGCACAATAACTGATATTAATTCATTAGTTTTCATTACTTACTTTTTTTACCTCTATCGCAACTTGTTTAAGATATTTTTCTGCCTTTTCTCTTTCTTTATTTAATATTTTATTAACATTATCAAAATCTATATGCCTATCAATAACATCAAAATCATTATAATCTTTTGCGTGTCTATCTGTGCAATCAACTAGTTTCAAAAAATCAGATATTCTAGTTGAATACTCATTTGGATATATGCAAATTGGTTCAGTATTCATATTGATCGAAAAAGCTGTTGCATGGAAAGAATCAGTTAATACTATTTTTGCATTATCCACTAAAGATATAAATTCAAAAATTTCTGGTATAATTAAACTTTTTCCATTTCTCACCATTTGGTCTATTCTTGTACAGAATCTATATAATTTATATCCAGTCTTTTCTGATAATTTTTTTGCATATTCATCAAATTCTTTACTTCTATTAAGATTATATATTAAAATATAATCTCCTTTTATTTTATTTTTGGGTGCATATTTTCTCCAAAAATCTGCATTTTCAATTAAAGTTGGATCTAATATTCTAATTGCATTATCTATATTTAATTGCTCTTTTAATATTTTTAATCCACTATCTTCTCTTACAGATATTCTATTATATCGACTTAAATACTTTTTTATTTCTTCTAATTCGTCTTCTTCTAGTTTAGATTTTCCAAAGCTTGATGCATATGCATATTTAGGTTTATCATCTGGTACAAAACTTAAATATAGTGGTGGAATTACCCCTTTATTCCAGCCAGTGTTCCATACTTGATCACTTCCTGAAAAATACACATCCGCTGATGCCTCAAAATTTTTAAAATCTTCCATATTAAAATATTCTTTTGATGTAAGATTTAAATATTTCTTTTGAAACCTTCCAAATACATATTTCCATTTAATTAATGTTGGTAGTATAAAAGGTACCTTTAAAATATTTCCTTTAGTAAAAGTCTTTAATAGTCCTATTCCATATGTGTTAGACCTTTTATAATTTATAAATTCAACTTCGTCAAAGTATTCTTTTAACTTTTCTTGCGTCGCAAAAGCTTGTAATTGAGTCCCATAATTACAAACTGAGTGTAATGTTATAACTTCAGCTTTCATTTTACTCCCTCACTATTAAATAAATTTTTATATTTTCTATAATACATATATCTCATTCCAAATAAAACTGCTTCTGTAATACAACGTACTATAGCTATAGTATATAAATTAAACTTGTTAAATATTATTAAAGCAACCAATAATATAATATGTACTATGATTGATGTTACTGTTGAAATCGTCGTTTCTTTCGCTTTTCCTATTGCTCCTAATGTTGGCCATCCAAACATTATTGATAAAAAACCTATAAATAAATTTGGTGTTAACAATTGAAGTATTGGTACGGCTGGTAAATATTTTTCTCCACCTAAAATTAATAGTACTGGTTTTGCTAAAAATATTGTTGCTACACATCCTAAACCTATTACTGGCAAAAATATTTTTAACGCCTTTTTTACAATTCCTATGTTTTTGCTTCTAATCATTTCTGGATATATTCCGTCTGATATAGGCGAATAACAAGCTTGTATAGTTCCTATAATTTGCATACATACACTCCAATAAGCAACTTCTGTAGCATTAACATATATTCCAATAATTATTGTACTTAAAGCATTAAATGAAGTTGATGCCACATTTGATAAGAAATATACAAAAGAGTTCTTTATTGAGTTAAACACATTTGTCATTCCTGAAAATTTTAACCTAATGTTCATCTTTTTCATTTCAAAAAATACAAGTATTATTGCAATAGTTGATGATAATATATCTAAAATAGGAATTAATAATATATTTGAATCATTTTTTATTAGTATAAATGTAAGTAAAGTAGATATAACCTTCATAAGTATAAATCTAATTGTAATAATATGCATCTTTTCTAATCCACGGAATAGAAAATCCATTAAAAATACTGATTCAAATATTACTACATAAGATAACACTGTATATAATATATTTTCTCTTAATATAGGTAAAGCTAAAGATAATATAGCAACTATTAGAAATCCTATTGCACCTAATATTACTCTTGCAATTAATGTATCTCCAACTATGTATGCTAAGCTTTCTTTATTTTCTCTGCTCTTTACTATATCCTTCGTTGCAGATAATACGAATCCAAAATCCACAACAATTTGCATATATGTCATAACAGTTTTTACATATGCTACCGTTCCATATGCTTCTGTACTTAAAACTCTTGTTAAATATGGTAATGTTATAAATGGAAATATTATCTTTGCAATATTAAATATCATTAACATTATTGTATTATTTACTATTTTTTTATTACTCATTTCTTCCTCTTCTACTTTTTAAATTGGCTCTGTCTTATATCCGCAATCATTTTTGTTATAAAATATAATTTATATTTTAATGTAAAAAGCGTTATTTTTCTAGTTAAAGAAAAACCTTCATAATTTGATTTCTGTATTGCTTCTTTAAATTCTTCTATGTTGCAGATTTTTTTTAATGACTTCACCCCATTATCTTTATTTTGTGGATGAAAACAATAGTTTATTACTATTAATAAAATATGATATGCTATATAATTATATACATTTTGCTCATACTCACTAGAATACTCTTTTGCAATATATTTTTTTGCAGTCTGCATTGATTTTAAATATTTCTTATAATAATTTTTGTCAAATTTTCTAACTACTGATTCCTCATTAAATCTATAGTTATACAAAGGCTCATTTAAAAAATATAATTTTTCTATATATTTTGACATTTGCATACAAAACAAAGCATCTTCACCAACACTTATTGTTTCATTAAATTTAACTTTATTATTTTTTATGAGTTCTGTTTTCCATATTTTAGTATGACAAAATCCAAAACCAGATTGTACATTAAAAATCATTTTCAAAAATTCATTACCATTAATAAGTAAATCGTTTTCTTTTTTGATTGCCTCTATCTTCTGTCCATACACTTTATTGTATGCACTAATAACACATTGACACTTATTTTCTATAGCTTTATTTAACATTTTTTTGCAGAAGTCTTTTTCAATATAATCATCACTATCTACAAAAGTTATCCAATCTCCATTAGCATTTTCTATTCCTATATTTCTTGCACTTGAGACACCGCTGTTTTCTTTATGGATTACCTTTATTCTTTTGTCTTTTTTTGAATAGTCATCACATATTTTTCCACTGTTGTCTGGACTTCCATCATCTATTAAAATTATTTCTAAATCACTATATGATTGATTCATTATACTTTCAATACATTCTTTTAAAAGCTCTTCTTTAACTTTGTATATTGGTACTACTACACTTATCATCTTTTTCTTCTTTCTTGCTTCGTATTATTAGATTAGCAAATATAAATGAAATTATATACGATGGTATCGCTGTCTGTATTCTGATAAATGTTACAAATACTCCATAAAAAATTAAATAGTATATTGTAAAACTTTTTACATTAATATCTTCTTTTAACTTCTGGTATATTGCTTCAATTAAAAATCCAAACATACAAGACATTATAAAAACAAACGAATATCCACCATCTAAATATAAATAATATACAGGGCTTACAAACGCATTACTTTTTCCACTTCCTACATCTTTAAATTGTTCAGCATTAAGTATATTTTTATATGCTCTTTCATATACTTCTGGAATCATATTTTTTAGTTTAAAAGTTTCTAATACTCTGAAGCAATAACTATGTATTCCAAAAAAAGTTGTCATTCCATAAGTATATTCTGTATTTTTTATTTGTGGTAACCATTCACTTAGTAGTGTTGGTGGCAAAGCAAAATACGTATATGTTTGCTTAATCAATTTTCCAGGACCTGTTCGTACTGTTGTATATAAAGTAATAATTATTAAAGCCACTAGCATAATTACTAATAGTATTTTGCTATACTTTTTTATGTATTCTTTAGATATTTTTCCATCCTTTATTGCTACATAAAAAGCAAATATCAAGCATGCAATAAAACAAATAAAACCTAATCTGCCTCCGCCTCCTGCTAAACTTGAAGTTATTAACGTTAATATAGATATAACCAAAAACAATATTTTTTTCTTTTTGTTATCTCCATAAAATACATAGTATAATGCGATTGGATTTATTAAAGCAGCAAATGGTTCTAATATTATATTTCTGAAGCACGACTCAGCAAAACTTCTTCTACTTAAAATTGGATTATTAGAGCCAACCGGTTCTAATGTCCAGTTTCTTATTTGCCACATAGGGGTTCCATCTGCCAATTGTTTTATAATTATAATTAAATCTATTAAATTAAACAATATTACAGAAAAACCTAGAAATAAAAACACTTTATCTAGTAAATAATATTTCTTATTTTTTTCATTGTTTTTTATACCACTATTTAAAAGCTTTTCTTTTATTATTTTAAATATTAAATTTCCTAAATAAAAACTAACTATCATAATCATTATTAACAGATACGCTTCATCACTTGGTTTATAAATTCCATATAAATTTAATATTGATAAAAATAATATAAAGGTCCATAGTGCGTAAAAAATCGTTGAAGGATTTATCAACTTATTTTTTCTTTTTACATCAATTGTAGTTATCAAACAAACTAGACTAGAACAAAAAGCTAATATATTCATTTACATTTTCCTCTAAAAACTCTTTCCGTATTTTTTTCCTGTGAATTTCGCTTTTAAAAAGCTTGTTCCTTTTTTTAGCCAATTCACATTTTGCATATCCATTACTTTTACTTCTTCATACTTTATTTTATTCCTGTTTACCCAAACATCTAGTAATAGTTCAGATATTCTTCCATAAAATCTTGCATGAAAACTATCATACTTACTCGCGTCAGTTCTTTTTTCTAACTCAAATAATATGTCAAAAAGCCATGTGCAATATTCATCTAATATTTCTTTTTTCATAATAAACATGTTAAACATATGTGCCGATGTTCTTTTATGTAATTTATCAAATTCTCCTAAATATTCTGGACATTTTTCTTCTATTATCCTTCTTGTCTCATCCAGTGGCTCTATATACATTGTATGTTCATAATGAGAATACAAGTTTTCTATATAATACTTTCTTTTCTTAGGAAGTATTATATCTGTTTTTTTAAGTAACTCCTCTGTTTCTTTTTGTGTTAATACTATCTTAAATTTTTCATTTTCTTCTTTTGGTATTTTCTTTTTATTTGTAAAATATCTTCTATAATGAACCAATCCAATATTTTCTGCCTCTAAGTTTTTCCAAGCCCAATATAAACCTGTTAATTCACAAAAATATGGGTTTTTTAGAGATATATTATTTCCAGTATTATCTTGCGTATATTCTTCTATTTTTGTTTTTCCTTCTGCACCAACTTGTACTGGAAAATACATTTGATCTTCTGGCATCTGATATTTTTTATGCGTTGCCACTATTATTTTTATATTTTTCACTGTTTTCTCCTATAGCATTCAATTATATTTACTGTATTTTTATACAGCTCCCTCTTTTTTGAATATTTTTAAAAATGTTTTTAATATTATTTTTAAATCCATTACTATGCCTCTACGTTCTATATAGTAGGTATCCATATATGCACGTTCTTCAAAATCAACATCATTTCTACCATTTACCTGCCAATATCCCGTAATACCTGGTTTTACCTTTGTAATTGAATTATAATAATACTCCCCAAGATCTTCTTTTTCTCTATATAAATATGGTCGTGGGCCCACTAAGCTCATCTCTCCCTTTAAAATATTTACAAATTGAGGAAATTCATCTAGACTTGTTTTTCTTAATATATTTCCCAATTTTGTTATTCTTGGATCATGTTTTAATTTTTTATATTTCTTATACTCTAATCTTGCATCTTCATTTTCTTCTAAATACTTTTCTAATTTTTCATCTGCATTCATTACCATTGATCTAAATTTATAAAATCTAAATTCTTTTCCATTTTTTCCAATTCTTAGTTGTTCATAAAACATTGGCCCATCATCTTCTTTAAGAACTTTTCTTGCTATATAAACAGCCACAGTTATAGGAACTAGTAAAACACATCCTACTAATCCACCTAAAATATCCATCAATCTTTTTACTACTTTATATAAAACTTTTCTAACTTCTACTTTTTCTTTTATATTTGGTTGTACAATTGCTTCGTCCACAATAACATTGCTTTCGCTAACATTTGTATTCATAATACATCCCCCTTACAAACTGCTCAAATACAAATTTATTATATATTATTACTCTTTTCTTTTCAACCTTTTTACAGCATTTTTCGATATTTTTTTACTAAAGAAGTCCAAAGTACTATTTATTTCAATACTTGAGACTTCTCTAGTAATTTTTGCATATTTTATTTATTATATCCAGTCTTTTTTATTATACTGTTACTTACACTTTTTACAGTTTCAGATGGTGTGTAATCATCTTCTCCAAATGCTTCTTTATGTAATTGTGTTACATTGCTTTCTAGTGTTACTGGTATTCCATACCATCTATCCATTGTTATTCCTTTTGTTTGATATGGCCATCCTATACTTTCTCCCACTTTATATTTTGCAATGTTTGGTACCATTGATATTATATCGCCTGTTGTTATGTTTGTATATACTGATGGTAATATTTTGTCTGCAAATGTATTTATTTGTGCTACACTCTTTGTTTTTAGTTTGTTAAACATTGCTTCGATTACTGTTCTCATTCTTTCTGTTCTTTTGTAATCTCCACCTGATGTGTATCTAATTCTTGAGTAAGCTACTGCTTGCACTCCATCTACATTATATGTTCCTGCTTGTGTTATGTGGTTTGAGGCTTTTCCTGTTACTTTTGATGTTTCATCTATATATCCATTTATATATTTTGTTTCTTCAGCTGTTATATTTAATGTTACTCCTCCTAGTTGGTCTACTGCTTTTGCAACTGAGTCGAAGTTTACCGTTACGAATTCTTTTATGTTTAAGTCTAAGTTTTTGTTAAGTGTGCTTATTGCTAGTGGTGCTTCTCCATATGAGTATGCATGTGTTATTTTATCTAGTCCATGTCCATCTATTTTTACATATGTATCTCTATATACTGATATTAGTTTTATATCTCCTGTTGAGTTATTTATACTTGCAATTATTATACAGTCACTTCTGTTTCCTATTCCATAATCATCTGATCTACTGTCTACACCAAATATTGCAATATTTCTATAACCTGATAGATTTTCTTTTGCTTCTTGTGATATTCCTAAATCTTCTTCATTTAAATCTATTTTTTGCATTTTTCCTAATTTGTTATTTACATACCAGAACATTGCTCCTACTAGTATGGCTAATATTATTACTAGTGTTAAAACTATTTTTCCAAATAATTTTAATTTTCCATGTTTTTTCTTTGTTTTTGATTTTGTTTTTTGCATATTATCACCATCTTTTCTGAATGCTTTTGGTATTTCTTCCTCTTCTTCTATTCTTTTTGTTTGTTTTTCTCTTCTTCCTTCGCTGTGTTTTCCAGCCATTTTAAATCGCCCCTTTTTCTTTTTTTATTTTATCGATTATAGTTTATTTGGATTCAGTTAGTATTAACTTGATGCCCATCTAAACATTTTTATATCATTATATTTTTTTAGTACTTGTTTGTATTTTTCATATTCTTCGTCCCACAGTTCTTCTGGTACTTTGTCAAATGCTGTAAATATTTTTTCTGCTTCTGTTAAGTATATTACTTGTTCTTGTGGTGACATTGCTTGATATTGTTTTGCGAATTTATTTAGCTTGTCTAACATTTCGTTTGCTTCTATAAAGTCCCAAAAGTCTTTTACTTTTAGTCCTAATAGTTTTATTTGCATTACTGCATATAATACCAAAGCAAATACTATGAATATTAATACATATACTATTGCTAGTAATCCCATCTTTCTACCACCTTTTTTGGTTTTTTCAATTGTGCATTCTAATTGTAACATATATGATTTTTTTTTGCAATTTTTTTTGGGTATTTTATTATATTTTGTCGTTATTTTTTTATTGCATCAAAAAAAGTGCCTATTTTTAGCTTTTTATAAGCTTTTAGGCACTTCGTTTTTTATACTTTATGCATTTGCTTTTAGTTTGCAAATTTCATAATTCATTCTGCTATGTTCTAATGCATTTTTGTTTTCGTAATCTCTTAGCATTTTTATTTGTTCTTTGTAATTTCTAGTTTGTCCATCTAATATTTTAGCTGTATTTATATTTATCATTATATCTACTTTTTCGTTTATTATTTCTAATGTTGGTTTTATTACATTGAACACTTCATTTTTTAGCACACTGACGTCTTCTTTTACTTCTTTTATAAATGCGTTTACCTGTTCAACAAGTTCCGGCTGATCTTTATCAATACCGAACGCATACTCTTCATTTGTAAGATCAACGTCGATCACTTTCGCCGTTTTCGCGCTGCTTCCTTTATCTTCTTCTTTACCGTCTTCTTTGCTTCCGCAACCTGCTGCCAGTCCGGCAACAAGCGCCGCACTTAAAACTACTGCTAAAAACTTTTTCATCTTCGTATTTTTCATTTTCGCACCCTCCGTTTATAATTCCATTGCTCAATGCTGAATAATCATGCATTCCATGCACTACATTCTAACACGTTCTGCATAAAAATCAAGCTCTTTTTTCAATTTTATGCATTCTGTTTCAGTTTTTATGTATATTATGCGTTACTTTATGCATAAATCTTCATTCTTTATACAGGTTT
>ERZ826146.3414-NODE-3414-length-10399-cov-3.130027_pt1 | contig 10399 bp, 9 predicted proteins | sample MGYA00519857_ERZ826146 | MGnify/ENA primary metagenome ERZ826146 (study PRJEB31778, sample SAMEA3449222) | human gut metagenome | biome: human gut; feature: human-associated habitat; material: faeces | place: United Kingdom | collected 2010/2012 ...
GGGCGCGAAGGTTCCCCTTACGGCTATCGCTGTTGTCGATGGCGACAAAGTTGTTGCCGATCCCGCTAAAGCTGCAAAGACCAAGGTAGAGGCTGAGGTCGTCGAGCAGTTCAAGGGCGAGAAGCAGCTGGTCTTCAAGTTCCACAAGCGCAAGCGCTATCGTCGTCTGAAGGGTCACCGTCAGCAGCTCACCAAGCTGAAGATCGTGAAGGTTCAGGCTACCTCCCGCGCCAAGAAGGCTGTCAAGGCAGAGGCTGAGGCTGTTGCCGAGGCTCCCGTCGCCGAGTAGATTACACTCGTAACGAAAGAGTAGGTATACACAATGGCACACAAAAAAGGACTCGGTTCCTCCCGTAATGGCCGTGACTCCCGCGGTCAGCGCCTTGGCACGAAGCGCTATGCCGGCCAGACGGTAACCACGGGCACGATTCTCGTCCGTCAGCACGGCACGCACATCCACCCGGGTGAGAACGTTGGCCGTGGTAAGGACGACACGCTGTTCGCGCTGGTCGACGGTACCGTTGAGTTCCACAAGGGTATCAAGCACAGGGTCAGCGTACGCCCGCTCGCGAACGCGTAATTCACCCTTCATAGAGCACATATGTGGGAGGCACTTGAGTTTTAGGATTCAAGGGTCTCCCTCTTTTTTGTAGGAGGCGATTCTGTTGTCACAGTTCACCGATATCAGCCGCATTAACGTGTGCGGCGGCGACGGCGGAGCCGGATGTATGTCGTTTAGGCGCGAGGCATTTGTCCCCAAGGGCGGCCCCGATGGCGGCGACGGCGGTCGTGGCGGCAATGTCGTCATCCAGGCCGATGCTCAGCTGTCTTCGCTGATCGATTACCGCTTTAAGCATCACTTCCGCGCCGAGCGCGGCACGCACGGGCAGGGCGCCCGTCGTAACGGCAAGAGCGGCGAGGACCTGATTCTCAAGGTCCCTATGGGCACCGTGGTGCGCGAGCTCGACCCCGAGACGCAGACCCCGATGTTCGAGATTGCCGATCTGGTGCACGATGGCGAGCGCGTTGTCGTGGCCCCTGGTGGCGCCGGTGGTCTCGGCAATACGCACTTTGTGACGTCGGTGCGCCGCGCGCCCGCGTTCGCCCAGCTGGGCGAGCCGGCCGAGGAGCACTGGATTGAGCTCGAGATGAAGCTCATGGCCGATGCCGCGCTCGTGGGCTTCCCCTCGGTGGGTAAGTCATCGCTCATCGCGCGCATGAGTGCCGCCCGTCCTAAGATTGCCGACTACCCGTTTACCACGCTCGTGCCGAACCTCGGCATGGTGCGTGCCGGCGAATATTCTTACGTCGTTGCCGACGTCCCCGGTCTCATCGAGGGCGCGAGCGAGGGCAAGGGCTTGGGTCACCAGTTCCTGCGCCACATTGAGCGTACGGCCCTGATCATGCATGTCGTCGACATGACGGGTGGTTTTGAGGATCGCGATCCGGTTGAGGACTATCGCATCATCAACCGCGAGCTCGAGCAGTATGGCGCCGAGCTTTCGGAGCGTCCGCAGATCGTCGTTGCCAACAAGTGCGATGCGCCGGGCACGGCCGACAAGATTGCCGACCTCAAGCGCGCGGCGCTCGACGATGGCCATATGTTCTTTGCCGTGTCTGCTGTTACGGGCGCCGGCCTCAACACGCTGATGCTTGCCGTGGGCGAGCAGGTGGCTAAGCTTCGCGCCGAGCTGGCGGTCTCTGATGAGCCGGTCGATCTGCGCGACGAGGAGTGGGAGCGTCGCCGCCTGCAGCGCGAGAAGCGTTTCCGCATTGTCCAGGAAGAGCCCGGTGCCTTCCGCGTGGTCGGTCGTGCCATCGAGCGTATGGTCATCCAGACCGACTGGGAAAACGAGGAAGCCGTCATTTACCTGCAGCATAAGTTTGCGCGTATGGGTGTTGACGACGCGCTCGAGAAGGCCGGTTGCCGTGCGGGCGACGAGGTCCGCATTTGCCAGCGCGCCTTTGACTTTGAGGGCGCCGAGGACTTCTCGGAGTACGAAGAGCTCGAGGATGCTGGCGAGGACGTTGCCGTCGAGGCCATTGACGTGGCCGATGCTGCGGATGAGGGCGTCGAGGTTGTCGATGCGGCGGATGCCGAGGACGATGCCGAGGCCTCGGAGGGCGAGTAAGCCATGTCGCTGCGCGGTGGAATCGGTCTGCCCGAGCTTCCTCTAGAGGACGGGCAGGAGTTTAGGCTCGGCATTATGGGTGGCACCTTTGATCCCATCCATTACGGGCACCTGGTGACCGCTGAGCAGGCGCGTGAGTCCCTCGACTTGGATGCCGTGCTCTTTATGCCGGCGGGCACGCCTGCCTTTAAGCTTGACAAGCCGGTGACGCCTGCCGAGGACCGTTATGCCATGACGGTCCTCGCCACCGCTGCGAACCCGGCCTTTTTGGCGAGTCGGTTCGAGATTGACCGTCCGGGTGTAACCTATACGGCCGATACGCTTCATGCCCTTCGCGACTTTTACCCGCCGCAGGTAAAGCTCTACTTTATTACGGGCGCCGACGCGATTATCGATATTGTTACCTGGCATGATGCCGAACGAATCGCTGAGCTTGCTACCTTTATTGCGGCGACGCGACCGGGCTTTGATATCGATACGGCGCGTGCCCGAATCAAAGAGTCGGGGCTGCCGTTCGACGTGCGTTATATCCAGATTCCGGCGCTGGCGATCAGCTCGACGAACATTCGTAAGCGAGTTGCCCGCGGCATGAGCGTGCGCTATCTTACGAGCGAGTCCGTGCTCGGCTACATTCGCAAACGCAGGCTATATGCCGATTTGGGCCAAGAAGATTTTGAGTGATGGGGGTCTACGTTGTCGGTAGAGGATCAGTTTGAGGGCGATGAGCGCGCGCTGCTCAACCGCATTCAAGAGCTGCTCGATGTTCGCATGAAGGATAAGCGCAAGCGCTATGTGCATTCGCTGGGTGTTGCCGAGACCGCACTTCATCTGGCCGAGGTCTACGGCGTCGACCGCTTTGATGCCGCTGCCGCCGGCTTGATCCACGACTGGGACAAGGTGCTTTCCGATGACGAGCTGGTCACGCGCACTCTGCATTACGGCATTAAGATTGCCGGCTCTCCTTCTGCCGCGACGCCGCTTTTGCATGGCCTTGTTGCCGCCTATGAGCTTCCGCAGCTTTTCCCCGAGTTGTCGCCGGCCGTTTTCCAGGCTGTCGACCGTCACACCGTGGGTGCCTGCGACATGACGCCGCTCGATATGGTGGTCTTTGTGGCCGATGCCATCGAGCCCAACCGCCACGGCGACTATGCGCATGCGCTGCGCAAGATGGTGGGGGAGTCGACGCTCGATGAGTTGTTCTTCTCCTGTTTTGCGCAGGGTTTGGTCTATGTGATCCAGTCCGGGCGCTATCTTTATCCCACAGCTATTACGATTTACAACCATTACGCCCAGCTGCGCTAGCTCGGGCTGTCTAGAAAGAGGTATTCCATGGCCGACGAGACCATGACCGACGAGCAGATTCTTGAAGGTGTGGAGCACAAGAGCTTCGTCGCCACGTCCGACCGCACTGCCGCCTCGCTGTCCGCGAGCGGTGTCGCCGCCGAGGATGTCGCCCGCGCCGCCACGCAGGCCGCCTACGACAAGAAGGGCGAGGACGTTCAGGTGCTCGACCTGACCGAGCTTTCCGACGTATGCGACTACTTTGTGCTTGCCACCGGTACCAACAACCGCCAGGTCGATTCTATCGTCGACGAGATCGAGGAGAAGGTCGCCGAGGCTTGCGGCGAGCACCCGTTCTCCATCGAGGGCCGCGAGCAGAAGACCTGGATGCTCATGGACTACGGTTCGGTTGTCGTCCACGTCTTCACTCCCGAAGCCCGCGACTTCTACCGCCTCGAGAAACTCTGGGGAGACGCCCCCCAGCTCCCCCTCAACCTCCTCTAGTAGCTCATTTGAGACGGGGTTAGCTACCCTCACGCATATCGCCGGGCAGTTGCGGTTTTCCGCACCTGCCCGGCTTTCTTTTTGCCCAAAGGCGGTTAATCGTTGAAGCGGGATTGGCGGCCGAAGGAAAGGGCGGTGTCGCCGAATTTGTCTCGGACGGCGTCGATGGCGACGGAGAGGTCGCGGCGGTCGCTGGATTGGGCTCCGCGGTCATCGATCTCGCAGAACAGGTCAGTCTGGATGCCGCCTTGGTGGTCGAAGTCGCTCATGCCGATGCCCGCTAAGCGAACGTGCATGCCTTCCTGCCAGATGCTGTCGAGCAGTTCGAGTGCAACCGCCACGAAGATGTTCTCATCGTCGGTCGGATGAGGCAGCCGGCGCTGTGCCGTACGCCCGCTGCCATACGAATACTTAAGCTTGAGCGTTACCGTGGCACCCGTCAGCCCCTGACGGCGCAGGCGGCGTCCCACTGACTCTCCCAACAGCGCAATCGCCGCCTCAATATCCCCACGCTCAGTTAAATCTTTAGCAAAGGTGCGTTCATTGCTGACCGACTTGACCTCGCGCTCTTCATCGAGGCTCGTGACTTCGGAGATTTCGAGTCCCAGCGCACGCTGGCGCATGCGTTCGCCGTTGACGCCAAAAATAGAGGCCAAGGTGGATTCCGGTGCACGTGATAGCTCGCCGAGGGTGTAGATGCGCATGCGGCGCAGTCGCTCCTCGGCCGAGCGCCCGATGCCGCTCATGGCAGATACCGGCAGCGCGGCCAAAAAGCACTGCTCGGTTCCGGGGCGCACGATGGTCAGCCCAAACGGCTTATCCCGCTCGCTTGCGATCTTTGCGACCGTCTTGTTGCAGCCCAGGCCAATGGAGCACGTCACTCCCAGCGCTGCCACGCGGTCGCTTATACGCCGCGCAACCAGCAGCGGGTCTTCGGGCGCAAAGCGACCCGGTGTGATATCGATAAAGGCTTCATCGATGGATACGCGCTCAACGCGCGGAGTCTCGTCGGCGAGAATCGCCATGACCTGCGCGCTCACCTCGCGGTAGCGATCAAAGTGCCCGTGCGTCCAAATGGCTTGCGGGCACAAGCGCCGCGCCTCGGCCGAGGCCATGGCGGAGTGCACGCCAAAGCGACGCGCCTCATACGAACACGTGGACACGACGCCACGCGAATCGGCGTCTCCGCCCACGATGAGCGGCCTTCCGCGCCATTCGGGATGATCGAGCATCTCCACGCTCGCAAAAAACGCATCAAGGTCCATCAGGCCCACCGCCGGACCCGTCCAGGGAGGCGGCGTGACGCCCATGGCATCCTCATAACCGTATGTATGTTCGCGTCTTTCCATGTCATGAGTATACCGCGCAGCTCATGTGGGGTGCGTGTATGTGCTTGCAAATCCCGAATTCTTGTCTAAGATATGGATTTGCCCTCGACTACACCGAAGAAGTTGGTCTCACGGACTTCACCTGCCCGCGTCGATGGCGTATTATGTTCAACTGTTTGTTTGTAGTTGCAGCCTAAAGCTGCTTGGTTGGAGGAGTTTCCTTTGGCAGTCAAGATTCGCCTTGCTCGTCACGGCGCTAAGAAGCGTCCGTACTACCGTGTCGTCGTCGCCGATTCCCGCGCCCCGCGTGACGGTCGTATCATCGAGGAGGTTGGCCGCTACAACCCGATGACCGCCCCCAAGACCATCAACCTCGACCTCGAGAAGATCGCCGACTGGCAGTCCAAGGGCGCTCAGCTCACCGACGCCGTCGCCGCTCTGGTCAAGGCCGCCAATGAGGGCGAGAAGACCGAGACCGTCGTCAAGAAGTCCAAGAAGCAGCTCGCCAAAGAGGCCGAGGCCGCTAAGGCTGCCGCTGAGGCCGCTGAGGGCGCCGAGGAGTAAATCGTGCCTGAGGTTGACGCTGCACAGCTCGAGGGTGAGGCAATGCTCTCAGATCGCATCGCCGATCTCGTCGAATATCTCGTTGTTCAGATCGTCGACGACCCGGATTCCGTGAGCCTCGAGGTCATCGATGGTGACGACGCCTCTACGATTGAGGTTTCGGTCGCCGAGGATGACGTCGCTAAGGTCATCGGCCGTCGTGGCCGTACCATCAAGGCCATTCGCACGCTCGCCCGTGCACTGGCCGCTCGCCTCGACACTGCTGTCGAGGTAGAGGTTCTGGGCTAGGACCTTGAGGTCCCAGTACAAAAACATCGCCCGTGTGGTTAAGCCGCACGGAAGGAAGGGGGAGGTCCTCGCGCAGCCGCTGCGGGGGCTTCCTTCTGTATTGGAGCCGGGTATGCGGGTCGCCCTGACGCCGCCGGCGCTTAAGCGCGACCGCTTTTGCACGGTCGTGTCCGTCACCGATACGGGCGATGGCGATCTGGTCTCGTTTGAGGGCATTGACGACTTGACGGCCGCCGAGGGCATCACGGGATGCTACGTGCTGGCAAATCGTGACGACTTTGAGCTCGATTCGCTCGACGCTGCCTATACCGATCTGATGGGTCGCGAGGTGGTCGACGAGCGCTTCGGTTCGCTCGGCACGATCGTCGAGATCATGTCGACGCCCGCTAACGATGTTTGGGTTGTCGAGGGCGATCGGTACGGCGAGGTACTGATTCCCGTGATCGAGCAGGTTGTGCTCGATCTTCCCGACACAGGAACAATTTCCGTCCATGTTATGGACGGCCTGATCGATATGGACAAGTAGGGAGGACAACATGCTGATTGAGACCCTTTCGGTCTTTCCCGAGATGTTTGAGCCCGTCATGTCCACATCGATCTTGGGCCGCGCCCGCAAGGCCGGCCTTTTTGATTTTAAGGCGTATAACCTGCGCGACTGGACGTACGACCGCCATCGTACCGTCGATGACGAGCCGTACGGCGGCGGGCAGGGCATGCTCATGAAGGTCGAGCCTATCGCAGAGGCCATCGAGGCCATTAGCGCAGAGGGTCCCAAGCCCACGGTTGTGTTCTTCACCCCCTGTGGCGAGCCCTTTACGCAGCATGTGGCCGAGCGCCTGCTCAAAAGTGAGCGCCTGCTGTTTGTGTGCAGCCGCTACGAGGGCGTCGACGAGCGCGCGTATGCGTATGCCGATGAGCGTCTGTCGATCGGCGACTACGTGCTCACGGGCGGCGAGCTTCCCGCTATGGTCGTTGCCGATGCCGTCGTACGCCTGATTCCCGGCGCCCTGGGCGACGAGATGAGCAACGTCGACGAGTCGTTCTCGACCGCCGAGGACGGAGGACTGCTCGAGTACGCGCAGTACACCCGCCCCGCCGAGTTCAACGGCGAGGGCGTGCCGCCGGTGCTTGTGAGCGGCGATCACGCCAAGGTCGATGCCTGGCGTCGTAAGAACGCCATCGAGCGCACCTGCCGCTGGCGTCCCGATCTGATTGAGACAGCGCGCCTTACGCCCCAGGAGCGTGCGTACGCGCAGGAGATTTTGGACGCTTCGTATTCGCAGAGCGAGGAGTGAGAATGGTTCCATCGCAGCATTCCGCGTTGAGGGGCGCTTTTGAGTGGATCGCGGTCATCGCGATCGCATTGGTCGCTACCTTCTTGATTCGCTCGTTTGTGGTCGAGCCCTTTGTGGTGCCCACCGGCTCCATGGAGTCCACGATCGAGATTGGCGACCAGATCCTGGCACAAAAGGTTAGCCTCGAGCTCGGTCAGCCCGTCAAGCAGGGCGATATCGTGGTGTTTCACAACCCTGATGGCACCTCCGAGCATGATGTTCTTGTCAAGCGTGTTATTGCCACGGCCGGCCAGACGGTCGACCTGCAGGATGGCAAGGTGGTTGTTGACGGCCAGGCGCTCGACGAGGACTATACGACGGGCATGAGCTGGCCACTTTCGGTCCAAGCGCCCGGCGCTCAGGTAAGCTATCCCTACACCGTTCCCGACGGGTGCGTGTGGGTGATGGGCGACAACCGCGAAAACTCTGCCGACTCACGCTACTTTGGTCCCGTCGATCGCTCTGATTTGATCGCTGTGGCGCTTGTGCGCTACTGGCCGCTCAACCGCATCGGCGCTATCGACTAAAAACCGCTATAGTACAGTACCTAACCGTGTAATCGTTTCGACGAGGGGATATTAGAGGCATGAACGCTTCATCGCTTTCCTTCCAAGACATCATCCTGCGCCTCCAGCAGTACTGGGGCGAGCAGGGCTGCGTCATTATGCAGCCCTATGACTCCGAGGTCGGTGCCGGTACCTTCCATACCGCGACCACGCTGCGCTCGCTCGGTCCCGCCGAGTGGCGCACCTGCTATGCGCAGCCCTGCCGCCGTCCCGCCGACGGCCGCTACGGCGAGAACCCCAACCGCATGCAGCACTACTATCAGTTCCAGGTGCTCATCAAGCCTTCTCCGGTTAACGCCCAGGAGCTCTACCTGGGGTCTCTTGCCGCTATCGGTCTGGACCCCAACGACCATGACGTCCGCTTTGTCGAGGACGACTGGGAGAGCCCGACCCTTGGCGCCTGGGGCCTTGGCTGGGAGGTCTGGCTCAACGGCATGGAGGTCACGCAGTTTACGTACTTCCAGCAGGTGGGCGGCATCGAGGTCGACCCCGTGCCCGTCGAGATCACCTACGGCCTGGAGCGTATCGCCATGTACGCCCAGGGCGTTAACTCGGTCTACGACCTGGTGTGGAGCTACCTGCCCGACGGCACGCCCATGACCTATGGCGACGTGTTCCTCGAGAACGAGCGCGAGTTCAGTGCCTATAACTTTGAGGTCGCCAACGTCGAGATGATGCGTCAGAAGTTTGACGACTACGAGGCCGAGTGCCATTCCTGCCTGGAGCGCAAGCTGCCGCTGCCGGCGTACGACTGCGTCATGAAGTGCAGCCACGCCTTCAACCTGCTCGATGCCCGTGGCGCGCTGTCCGCGGTCGAGCGTGCCAACTACATCCTGCGCGTCCGCGCCGTCGCCAAGGCGTGCTGCGAGGCCTACATGGCCGAGGTCGCCGGAGTCAACGAGAATGCCGATCAGGAAGGCGAGGTGGCGTAAGCCATGGCAGACGCTAAGGATTTCCTGTTTGAGATCGGTACGGAAGAAATGCCCTCCGCACCGCTGAACAATGCCGTCAAGCAGCTTGGCACCATGATCGCCAAGGGTCTCGACGAGGCCGGTCTGGCCCACGGCGAGGTCCGCGTGATCTCGAGCCCGCGCCGCCTGGCTGCGCTCGTTGCCGACGTCGCCACCGCGACCGACGAGGTTCACGAGGTCAAGCGCGGCCCCGCGGTCAACATCGCCTTCGATGCCGACGGCAACGCCACTAAGGCCGCCCAGGGCTTTGCCCGCAAGTGCGGTGTGGCTGCCGAGGATCTGGTCCGTCGCGAGGACACCGACGGCCGTGAGTACGTCTTTGCCGAGAAGAACATCCCTTCCGCCCCGGCCACCCCGATCCTGACGGCCCTGTGCGAGAAGACTATCGCTGGCCTGCAGTGGCCCAACTACCGCTCTCAGCGCTGGGGTCACGAGCATGCGACCTTTGTTCGTCCGGTCCGCTGGATCTGCTGCCTTCTGGGCGAGGACGTTGTGCCCGTGTCGTTTGCCGACGTGACGAGTGGCAACACCACGCGTGGTCATCGCGTGCTTGGCCCCGGTGACCATGTGGTCGCCAGCCCCGCCGTCTACGAGCAGGTGCTCGAGGACGCCGGCGTGCTTTCCGCCGAGCGCCGTCGCGAGGCCATCCTTGCCGGTATCGCCGAGGTCGAGGCTGCCCGTCCCGGCTGCCATGTCGATACGCCCAAGAAGGTCTTTGAGGAGGTCATCAACCTCTGCGAGTGGCCGACGGTGCTCGTCGGTACCTTCGATGAGGAGTTCCTCAAGGTCCCGCACGAGATCATCTGCGAGTCGATGCTCTCGAACCAGCGCTACTTCCCGCTCTACGACGCCGACGGGAACCTGACGAACCACTTCGTGCTCGTCTCCAACGGCGACCCCGCGCGCTCCGAGGTCATCGCCGCGGGCAACGAGCGCGTCGTGCGCGCCCGCCTGTCCGACGCGAAGTTCTTCTACGACGAGGATCTGAAGATGCCGCTGGATGCCTACGTCGATCGCCTCGATGAAGTGGTCTTCCAAGAGGCGCTGGGCACCATGCGCGACAAGACCGCTCGCGTGGTGAAGCTGTCGGCCCGCATCACGTCGGCCGCCGGCATCGAGGCCGCCGAGATGCGCGACATCGCGCGATCCGCTTACCTGGCCAAGGCCGACCTGGTGACGAGCGCCGTCATCGAGTTCACGAGCGTCCAGGGCATCATGGGCAGCTACTACGCCACCGCCGCCGGCGAGCCGCCTCGCGTGGCCCGCGCCATCGCCGAACACTATCGCCCGCGCTTCTCTGGCGACGCCATTCCCACCGACATCATCGGCCAGGTGGTGGCGCTCTCCGATAAGATCGACACCATCTGCGGCCTGTTCGCCGTGGGCCAGGCGCCCACCGGCTCCTCCGACCCCTTCGCGCTGCGCCGCGCC
>ERZ826146.3416-NODE-3416-length-10388-cov-4.055163_pt1 | contig 10388 bp, 8 predicted proteins | sample MGYA00519857_ERZ826146 | MGnify/ENA primary metagenome ERZ826146 (study PRJEB31778, sample SAMEA3449222) | human gut metagenome | biome: human gut; feature: human-associated habitat; material: faeces | place: United Kingdom | collected 2010/2012 ...
TCACCCACCTATGAGCAAGCTCATGTGGGCTTAGACCTTTTGACCCTGGCATCTAAAAATTCATGACGATAAATTTATCAAATTAAAATATCTGCCTGCACACCAGAGTATTTTACTACTAGATTCTGCAGAAATTCAAGCAGATTTTTTACTGATTTCTCTTTCTAGTATGGCACATTTTTCGTGAAAGTCAATAAAAAATGACTAAAATTCATTTTTTTAATTTTCTAATATTGACTATTAGTCATTTTGAGCTATACTAGAAGAGGCTAAAATATATGAGACAGTTTAGGAGATGATACAAATGGTCAAAGTTGGCAAATGGATTGCCAGGCACAGGGTTCTGATGCTGATCGTCGGATTCCTGCTGATTATTCCGTCAGTGATCGGAATGGCAAAGACGAGAGTAAATTATGATTTGCTCAGTTATCTTCCAGAGCATCTGGAGACAGTAAAAGGTCAGGATATTCTGGTGGATGAATACGGGATGGGAGCATTTTCCATGGTCGTGGTCGAGAACATGGATCTGAAAGATGTTCAAAAACTGGAAGAAAAATTTGAGAATGTTTCTCATGTAAAGGATGTTTTATGGTATGATGATGTTGCGGACATCAGCCTTCCGGTAGAGATGATCCCAAGCAACCTGCGAGAAGCCTTTTTCAAGGGTGATGCAACGATGATGCTTGTATTATTTGATAATACGACATCTTCAGATGACTCCATGGATGCAGTCGGTGAGATGAGAAAGATCGCAAATGAGCAGTGCTTTATCAGTGGAATGACAGGTGTTGTAGCAGATATCAAGAATCTGGCACTGAAAGAACTTCCGATCTATGTTGTGATCGCAGCACTTTTAAGTCTGATTGTTCTGGAACTGACTTCGGGTTCCTTCGTTGTTCCGATCCTGTTCCTTCTGAGTATCGGACTGGCGATTCTCTATAATCTGGGAAGTAATGTTTTTCTGGGAGAGACTTCCTATATTACGAAAGCACTGACAGCGGTTCTGCAATTAGGAGTTACGATGGACTATTCCATTTTCCTGTTAAACAGTTATGAGGAGAATAAAAAGCGGTTTCCGGGAGAGAAGGAGCGTGCCATGGGGCATGCGATCGCCAATACATTTAAGTCTGTTGCAGGAAGTTCTGTGACGACGGTTGCCGGATTTGTTGCCCTGTGCGTGATGACTTTCGCACTTGGACGGGATCTCGGAATCGTTATGGCGAAAGGTGTACTGATCGGAGTGGTCTGCTGTGTAACAGTTCTTCCGTCACTGGTACTGGTTTTTGACAAACCGATTGAAAAGACGCAGCATAAACTGCTTTTAAGCAACATGGATAAGCCTTCTGCATTTATTACAAAGCATTATAAGGCATGGATCATTATTTTCCTGATCCTTCTGTTCCCTGCGATTTACGGAAATAATCATACTAAGATTTACTATAATATTGCAGAGTCTCTTCCGGAGACATTGGACAGTAATGTGGCGAATGCAGAACTGAAGAAAGATTTCAATATGAGCAATCTGCACATGGTCATGATGGATAAGAACATGGATGCAAAGCAGAAAAAGAAGATGCTTGAAGAGATTGATGAAGTAAAGGGTGTCAAATGGACAATCAGCATGAATTCTCTGATCGGTCCGACCGTACCGGATTCCATGATCCCGGATGACATGAAAGAGATGCTTCAGAGCGATGATTGTGAACTTGCCTTTGTATGCTCAGAGTATGAGTCGGCAACAGATGAGGTCAATACGCAGATTTCAGCCATTGATAAGATCGTGAAGTCTTATGACAAGAGTGGAATGGTCATTGGAGAAGCTCCACTGATGAAGGATCTGCAGGATGTAACGGATGTGGACTTAGTGAATGTAAATGCTATTTCCATTGCAGCGATTTTCCTTATTATCATGATCATATTCAAGTCGATCTCCCTGCCGATTATTCTGGTAGCGGTAATTGAGTTTGCAATCATGGTTAATATGGCAATCCCGTTCTATCAGGGAACCAGCCTTCCGTTTGTGGCAAGCATTGTAATCGGAGCAATCCAGTTGGGAGCAACGGTAGATTATGCGATTCTGATGACAACCCGTTATCAGAAAGAACGTCAGCGTGGAAGAGAGAAGATGGAAGCAATCAGTATTGCACATAAGACCAGTATGCCGTCTATTATCAGCAGTGGACTGAGCTTTTTTGCAGCAACATTCGGAGTGGCCTGCTACTCACAGGTAGAGATGATCGGTTCGATCTGTACCCTTCTTGCAAGGGGAGCGATCATCAGTATGATCGTAGTTATCATGATCCTGCCTGCAATGTTTATGATATTTGACAAGGTAATATGCAAGACCTCGATTGGTTTCCTCGGGGCAAAAAAGAAACCCGCAGAGGTGAAATAGAAGGGAGTTAAATTATGAACAAGAACAGAAAAATCAAACGTAGCCTTACAACTTCGCTTGCTGTTGGAATGTCAGTCATGATGGGAGCGGTTCCGGTTTATGCGGCAGGCAGCACAGATACGCAGGATGTATATAAGGAAGAAACGGTTTATGTCAATGCAGATGCGACAGGAAATAGTGACGAGGTGACGGTATCTGACTGGCTGAAAAATTCTGGAAGTGTATCGGGAAACCTGACTGATGAAAGTATTTTGAAAGAGATTAAGAATGTCAAAGGTGATGAGACATTTACGGAGAATGGAGATCAACTGACCTGGAATACTGCGGGAGAAGATATTTATTATCAGGGTACGACAGATAAGGAACTTCCGGTATCCGTAAAACTGACCTATTTTTTGGACGGCAAGGAAGTAAAACCGGATGAGCTGAAGGGAAAGAGCGGACATCTCAAGATCCAGGTACAGTATACAAATAACGAAAAGAAGACCGTCACAGTGGATGGAAAAGAAGAGGAAGTTTATACACCATTTGTCATGATGACCGGAATGATCCTTCCGAATGAAACTTTCAGCAATGTAACGATCGACAATGGAAAAGTTATTTCAGACGGAAGCCGTAATATTGTAGTCGGATTTGGTATGCCGGGACTGAAAGACAGCCTTGATCTGGATGAAGAGACAACAAAAGAAGCTGAGGATAAAGGCGTAACGATTCCAGAGAATTTTGAGATGGAGGCAGATGTAACTGATTTCACAATGTCTTCCACCTTTACAGTTGCCCTGACAGATCTGCTGGATGATATGGATAATATCATAGATGTTGATTCACTGAAAGATTCACTGAATGAGCTGGAAGATGCTGCACTGGAACTGGTCAGCGGATCAGGAACACTGGCAGATGGTGCTTCCACACTGGCAGACGGAGTGAGCAGCTATACAGCAGGTGCAGATGAACTGAATGCGGGCATTCAGAAATATCTTGGCAGCAACGGAGAACTGAACGGCAGCGTGACAGAGTATGTCAATGGAGTAGGCAAAGTTGTCAAAGGCGTTAAAGACTATACAAGTGGAACTAATGCACTGGCAAATGGAGTGACTTCCTATGTGGTAGGCGAGCAGAAGATTGCAGCAGGTGCCGCACAGTTATCTCAGTTAAGCAAAGGTCTGGAGCAGGTGCAGACAGCCGTAGATACATTGAGCAAAGCGGCTGACGGAAAAGGAGAGGCAACAGACGATCTGGTGATCGCAGCCAACCAGCTTGCAGCAGGTACAAAGCAGTTACAGGCAGTACTTGGCTCAGAGGAAGTGACAGCACTTCTGACGCAGGTGAATGGTATGGTGACAACCGGAAATGAACTGATTTCTGCAACGGAATCTCTTTCTGCAAGTCTTCAGACAGGAATTGCCACACCGGTAGCCAATATTGCAGCAGCACTGACCGGAATGGAAACACAGCTCAATGCAATCAATACCCAGCTCGGAACACTGCAAAGTGACTGTGAGACAGCGGTTGCAGATGTCAATGCGAAGATTACAGATTACAATACAAAAGTGGATGCAGCACAGGCAGCAGCCAATACAAGCAAGACGCAGATTGCAAATGCGATCAGTGCATTGCAGGTTCAGTTAAATGCGACAACAGATGAGTCAGTAAGAGATCAGATCAGTACAGCAATTACGGCACTTCAGAATGCACAGACTGCTGCAGACGGACTGAACAATGTGCAGAAAGCATCTGCGATCACGGTCAGTGTACCGACCTTTGACCTGTCAGCCATCACAAGCGGGGCAGCAACGCTTCAGACAAATCTGAAGACATTTAAAGAGACTGCAGCAGCATTACAGCAGCAGCTTCCGGAAATGCAGAAGAAACTGGATGCTATTGCAGCAGCAAAGGACAGTCTTCCGTCAGATTCAATCAGCCAGCTTACAGCATCTGTGACTCAGTTGAATCAGGGAATGCAGGGACTGAATACCGGACTTGGAACTCTTTCAGGCGGACTTGGACAGTTGAATACATCTGTTCAGGCACAGTTCCCGACAGCAATCCAGGGAATTACTGAATTGAATGGCGGATTTATGCAGCTCGGATCTTATAATACTTCTCTTCTTTCAGGTGCAGAGAAACTGAAAGGAAGCAGTTCAACACTGGCAGCCGGAGCAGGAACGCTGCAGAGCGGAACGAACCAGCTTGCATCCGGTCTGAATACACTTGGTTCACAGATGTCAGCCGGTGCAGCGAAACTTTCAGCCAACAGCAATGCACTTCGTGAAGGAGCTTCCTCACTTTCAGAAGGAGCAAAGAAGCTGGCAGATGGTATGGATCAGTTCGATAAAGAAGGAACAAGTAAATTAAAGAGTACAGTAGAAGACGAATTCGGAGATGTACTTGACAGACTCAAAGCACTGACCTCTGATGACTGCACCTACAATACATTCAGTGGTAAGGACAGCAAGATGGATGGAAGTGTAAAATTTGTGATCGAGACAGAAGCAATCGAATAATTGACGATTCACTTATATTTGTATCATCTTATAAAGAGGGACGGAGCAGATACTTGACCGGTATCTGCTCCGTCCTGTTCGTTTTACGGGCAGATGACAGGAATCAGTTTTTCAGTATAATCTGATCTGATCGGGAAATACTTCTAAAAAAAGAAAGAAGGCAGAATATGGGAAAGAAAAAAGAAAAACCGATCAATTTAAACGAACTGGAAGAGGAAGAAAAAATGAAGTATGAGATTGCGGAAGAACTGGGACTGTTAGACCGGGTACTTGCACAGGGCTGGAAATCACTTACTTCCAAAGAGACCGGGAGGATCGGCGGACTGGTGACAAAAAGAAGACGGACGCAGGAGAACGGGACAGCACAGACGGAGGAAAAAAGATAGAAAACCGGAAGCAGAAAGGTCTTATTTTGACAAAACCACTCATTTTTGATAAAATGCTCAGAATGGGGAGCATGGTTGGGTGATTTATTATGATAGAAAAGATGAATATATTTGATGTGGAGATTCCAATCCTGACAGCAAAAGAAGCGATGATCCGGGCAATGCAGTATCTCGAGAGTGAGTCAGTGGATACGATCGAGCTGGTTTCCATGGATATGCTGATGAAAGAAAGAGAAAATGCACAATGGAAAGAGCAGATCAATGCACTGACGATGCTGCTGCCGGAGAATACAGAGATCCTGAAAGCGGCAGAGATAGAAAATGAAAAGCTGTTCCGGGAAACTGAAGAGAACGTTTTCCTTAAGATGTTCATGAAGTATATGCAAAAAAATCATAAAAAAATATTCCTGCTTGCAGACAGTGAGGAAAATCTGGGAAAAGTAGAGGCGGTTCTGTCCAGGCACAACCGGGGAATCCGCGTTACCGGGCAGATGGTGATTTCGGAGAATGAAGAGCAGATCCAGGATGCGATCAATGCCATCAACGGAACGGAGACGGACTGTATCCTGTCGGTGCTGCCGTCCCCGTTTCAGGAACGGTTTATTACGGCAAATAAAGCCCTTCTGAATGTACGGGTCTGGCTGGGAGGTGGCTGTGCGTTTACAGGGCATCTGGATGAGATAAAATTGAGGAACCGGATCCGTTTTTTTATTCAGAAGAAAATTTTCAGATATCATGTAGAACAGGAAAAAGAATAACGGATTTGCCTGGAAATAAGATCTATATTCGGAAAATTGTGAACTATGCTAAGTCTGAAAATATGAATTTTTTGTAAAAAATTCAAAAAAATGACTAAAATAAAAGGATTTACTCTTTATTTTTTTGCAGTTTTGACTTAATATACTAAGTGGAAATGTGTACGTAAAAAAAATCGACACGAAAGGTATGTGTAAATTGCACATATCGAAGAACGGATGGAATGGAGGAAAAAGGATGATTTCTAATCAGATACTTCAGAATACGATTGAAGGATTGAAGGGGATTTCCAAGGTTGATTTTTGTGTGTTAGATACAGAGGGGAAGGAACTGGCAGCTACAGGCGAGGTAGATAAGAACTGTTCGGATGCAGTGCTTGCATTTGTAGAGTCCCCTGCAGACAGTCAGGTAATCCAGGGAAGACAGTTCTTCAAGATTTTTGATGAGCAGCGTCTGGAATATGTGCTTGTTGCCAATGGAGACAGCGAGGGAGAATATATGCTGGGAAAGATCGCAGCATTCCAGATCCAGAGTCTTCTGGTTGCATATAAAGAGAGATTTGACAAGGATAATTTTATCAAAAACCTGCTTTTGGATAACCTTTTGCTGGTGGATATTTATAATCGTGCCAAAAAATTACATATTGACACGGAAGTGAAACGTGTTATCTTTATTATTGAGACATCCCACGAAAAAGACAGTGCGGCTCTTGACAATGTGCGGAATCTTCTCGGAAGCAAATCCCGCGATTTTGTAACTGCGGTAGATGAGAAGAATATCATTGTTGTAAAAGAACTTTCAGAGAAAGATGGAAATAAAGAACTTGAAAAAATGGCGAAGGATATGCTGGATCTGCTCCGGTCAGAGGGAGGCGACGAGCAGGTGCATATAGCATATGGAACGATCGTCAACGACATCAAGGAAGTTTCCAAGTCTTATAAAGAAGCCAAGCTGGCGTTGGATGTGGGCAAGATCTTCTTTAGCGAGAAAGATATCGTTGCCTATACAACTCTTGGAATCGGCAGACTGATCTATCAGCTTCCGCTTCCGTTGTGCAAGATGTTTATTAAGGAGATTTTTGAAGCAAAATCTCCGGATGACTTTGATGAAGAGACATTGACTACCATCAATAAGTTCTTCGAGAACAGTCTCAATGTATCAGAGACATCCAGACAGCTTTACATCCACAGAAATACTTTGGTATACAGACTGGATAAACTGCAGAAGAGTACAGGACTTGATCTGCGTGTCTTTGAGGATGCGATCACGTTCAAGATCGCTCTGATGGTAGTGAAGTACATGAAGTACATGGAGTCATTAGAATACTAGGAATTTTGCGGAGTATGGATAATTAGGAGGAACATATGATTGAATTAAGAAACGTGAAGAAGGAATACTCCAAGGGCAATGCGGCTCTGAACGGGGTATCCGTAAAGATCGAGCGGGGAGAGTTCGTCTTCATCGTTGGTGACAGTGGATCGGGAAAGTCAACCCTTATCCGTCTGATCATGAAAGAACTGAATCCGACCGATGGTACGATCATCGTGAACGGACAAAACTTAAACCGTATGAGACACCGGAATATTGCAAAGTACAGAAGAGGACTGGGAGTTGTATTTCAGGATTTCCGGCTTCTGAAAGACCGGAATATTTATGAGAATATTGCATTTGCACTGCGGGTGACAGAGACACCGGGCAAAGTGATCAAGAAAAAAGTACCGGCTGCTTTGTCACTGGTAGGACTTGCACAGAAGTACAAGTCGTTCCCGAAGGAACTTTCCGGAGGAGAGCAGCAGAGAGTCGCGATCGCAAGGGCGATCGTAAATGAGCCTGCCATCCTGCTGGCGGATGAGCCGACAGGTAACTTGGATCCAACGAACTCCTGGGAGATCATGAGCCTTCTGAAAGAGGCGAATGAGCGTGGAACAACCGTGCTTGTTGTCACGCATAATCAGGAGATCGTAAATGAGATGAACGAACGCGTCATTACTATGAAGCAGGGTGTCATCGTCAGTGATGAACGAAAAGGTGGGTATACAGATGAGGATTAGTACGATTGGATACGTTGGAAAGCAGGGAGTTAAGAGTATTTGGAGAAATAAGATGTTCTCTCTGGCATCCATTGCAACGATGTCAGCCTGTATCTTCCTGTTCGGATTATTTTTCTCGATTCTTGTAAACTTTCAGTATATCATCCGAAGTGCTGAGGAAGGTGTGGCGATCACGGTCTTCTTTGATGAAGAAGCTACAGATGAACAGATTCAGAAGATTGGGGAGGAACTGAAAGCAAGAGACGACGTTTCAGAAGTAAAATATATTTCAGCAGAGCAGGCATGGGAGGATTTCCAGAAGGATTATTTTGGAGATAACCCGGAGCTTGCAGAAGGATTTAAAGATGACAATCCGCTGGCCAATTCAGATAACTATGAAGTTTATATGAAGACGACAGACAACAGCCAGGATCTGATCGCAAGAAGTAAATCTCTTTCTTCTACGCAGCAGGATTTGGTTAAGTTTGCACAGAGTCTGGATGGAGTGTCGAAAGTAAATAAATCAGATGTTGTAGCGAATACACTCTCCAGCGTTAATATGCTGGTTGCGTATATTTCCATTGCGATCATTGCGATCCTGTTGGGAGTGTCAATCTTCCTGATCAGCAATACGGTTACAATGGGTATTACAGTCAGAAAAGAAGAGATCGCTATTATGAAATATATTGGTGCGAAAGACTTTGTTGTAAGATCACCGTTCGTGATCGAGGGTCTGATCATCGGTATCTTTGGTGCAGCGATTCCACTGGGACTTTTATATGTACTTTATGATAAGGCAGTTTCTTATGTCATGGAACGGTTCAGTATTCTGAAGAATATTATTGATTTCCTTCCGGTAAATGTAGTATATACCTACTTATTGCCAATCGGACTTATCATGGGGATCGGAATTGGTTTCCTTGGAAGCTTCTTTACAGTACGCAAGCATCTGAGAGTATAGGAGGAAGCCTATGAAAGGCCGGATGAGGAAAATTACAGGAATTTTGCTGGCGTTCGTCCTTTGTATCGGAACGGCATCGCAGTCCGGTGCGGTTACGATCGATGAAGCTGAGAAAAAAGCAGATCAGCTTGAATCGGATAAAAAGAAAGCAGAAGAAGAAAAGAAGACGCTGTCGGAGAAACTGGATGAGATCATTAAGAAAATGAATGAGACGCAGGAGCATCTGACCGCCAAGGAGGATGAAATCTCCGATGCGGAAAATGAATTGATTCAGGCTCAGATTGCGGAAGATGATCAGTACGACAGCATGAAAAAGCGGATCCGTTATCTTTATGAAGGCGGTAATACACAGTTTCTGGAAATGATGATGACGAGCAGTTCGATCACAGATCTGCTGAATAAAGCCGAGTATGTGGCAAAGCTGTCTTCTTATGACCGGGATATGCTGGTTGAGTTTCAGGATACGGTGAAAACTGTACAGGACAAAGAGGCAAAGCTTCAGGAAGAATATAAAAATCTGAATACGCTGCAAAGTCAGCTCGTAGAGCAGCAGACGCAGGCTCAGGAGATGATCAGCAGTAAAGAGGCACAGATCGCAAGTATCCAGACGCAGATCCAGCAGAATGCTGATACGCTCAAAGAGCTGAAGGAGAAAGCAGAGCAGGCAAGACGGCTGCAGGAGGAGCAGGCAAAGCTGAATAGTGGAGGAAGTTCTTTTAAGCCGTCGTCCAGTGGGAATGTGGTCAGTGGAAATGGATATTTTACGCATCCGTGTCCGGGTATGACTTATCAGTCCAGCTATTTCGGTGAAGTCAGGGCATTTGATCCAAGACCTCACAAGGGAAATGATTATGCAGCTCCGACAGGAACACCGACTTATGCGGCAGCAGCAGGAACTGTGGTGATCGCGGGATGGAGCAACAGTGCCGGGAACTGGGTCGTGATCAATCATGGAAATGGTCTCGTAACGAAATATATGCATCATAGTGCAATCTGCGTGTCAGCAGGGCAGAAAGTCGCAAAAGGACAGCAGATCGGATATGTTGGATCAACGGGATATTCGAGTGGTGCACATCTGCATTTCCAGGTAGAATTAAATGGAACAGCAGTAAATCCAAATACATATTTGTAGTATGCTGACCAGAAGCAGAAGATGACAGATACGTCATCAAAGGAAGAACTGAGGGAGGACAGAGCGGATCAATGTCTGCTTTGTCCTCTTTGTGCATAGAATATAAAAGGATGAAAGGAGTCAGGAATGGAAGAAAATACAGGCAGAAAGAAAAGTGGTTTTGCGGCAGGACTGCTGACCGGAATTGTGATCATGGCGGTGATCTCGATCCTTGGATTTGGAGG
>ERZ826146.3418-NODE-3418-length-10384-cov-35.321328_pt1 | contig 10384 bp, 8 predicted proteins | sample MGYA00519857_ERZ826146 | MGnify/ENA primary metagenome ERZ826146 (study PRJEB31778, sample SAMEA3449222) | human gut metagenome | biome: human gut; feature: human-associated habitat; material: faeces | place: United Kingdom | collected 2010/2012 ...
CTTCCCTCGCTGTTTCCCAATCCCGCCACACGGTCGTGGCGCGTGTTGAAAGTCAGATTCTTGAACTGGTGGCTCTCATCTATGAAGATGTGGTCGATGCCCATCTGCTTGAAATCCACCACGTCGTCCGTGCGTGACTTTATGGCGTGTTCCACCTTCTCCAGCTTCGCTTCAAGGTTGTGCTTGCGCTTCTCCAATCCTTTCAGCATCGCCCGCGACACGTTCTTTCCCTGCTGCCGTAGCACTTCGAGGTTTTCCTCCACCGTGTCAAGCTCTGCTTGCAGGATGCGCTGCTGCAACTCCGGCGACTGCGGAATCTTGCCGAACTGGTCGTGCGACATGATGACGCAATCGTAGTCGTTATTCTTGATGTTGTTGAAGAAACGCACGCGGTTGGCGGTCGAGAAGTCCTTCTCCGAGGCATAGAGAATCCGCGCGTTCGGATATGCCGCCTGATAGGTGGCGGCAATCTCCGCGACATTGGCTTTCAGCCCGATAATCATCGGCTTGTGCGCCAAGTTCAGACGCTTCATTTCATGTGCCGCAATGCACATTATCAGCGTTTTACCGGTTCCTACCTCGTGGTCGCAGATGCCACCGCCGTTCTGTTTGAGCATCCAGACACAATCCATCTGCGACGGATAAACGCTCTTGATACCCCGGCTTGCCAGCCCTTTGAGGTTGAGGTCTGGAAAGGTCTGGTGTGAGCCGTCATATTTCGGGCGCACAAAACAGTTGAACTTGCGGTTATACATCGTCGTAAGCCTCTCCTTGAACTGCGGCGACTGCTCTTCCAGCCATTCCGAAAAACCGTTGCGGATTTCGTCGATCTTGGCGTTGGCGAGCTGTATGCCCTCGCTGTCGCGCACTTTGATGTCATTGCCATGCTCATCCTTGCCGATGGACTTCATCATGTCGGGACAGGTGTTGTGCAGGGCGTGTTTCAACAGGTGCATACCGTCATAGTTCCGGTAATAGCCCTTCACTAAAAACTCGTCCGTGATTTTCATGGTGCGGTAGCCGCACGCCACCGAAAACTCGTCCATGCTTGCGGAGTAGGCGATTTTCACGTCTGTGTCGAAAAGGTGGCTCATGTAAGCGGCGTACACGCCCGTCGGAATCCAGCGTTCCCCGAAGTTGAAGTCGAGGTCCTCAAAGGCGATACGCGGCGGCTCGGCTTCTTTCAGAGCCTCCAACGCCTGCTTCACTTCCGGCATACGCCCGTTTTCGGGGTTGTCGCCCATCCATGCCTCGATACGCTCCGCCTTCTCTATCACGTTCCCGGCGATGAACCTGTCCTTTATCTCGTAACCGGTTACGAGCGGGTTGTAGAAGATGCGTCCCTTGAGGGCGTCAAGCAATCCCTCCTCCGTGCTGTCGGTTATCTCCCGCATATAGTCGAGATTGACCGTACCGAACTTGTTGAGCGATGCGGAGAGTGCCTCTTCGGGAGAGCTTACGTTGGCATGGCTCTCCACCGAGAAGGAAACGGGACGCTCGAAAATGTCCGCCTTGACGAACCTGCCGTCCTCCGCACGTTCCAGCGAAAGGATGTCGCGCCCGGCGGCATCCATCATCAACAGTTTCACGTTATGCTTGGCATTGAGATTGCCGTAGCGCATGACAAACTCATCGTAGCAGGTATTCAACGCTCCGCGTTGCGCAGACCCTTCATCGTGATACTCCGCCTCGTAGCGGTAAAGCCGCTCGTATGAATCACGGAGTGACACATACAACATCGCTTTCTCCTTCTGGTAGCCGGTCAGGTCAAGCGGTTGGAATGTCGCACCGTAAAGAGTGAGGTCTTTCAAATAACCGAGATTGCGTGAAGCATCCAGTACCATAGAGCCGTCATGGTAGTGCGGCTCCAGCAGACCGTTGAACGGACGGGGAGAAAGGTCGAGAGGTTCCTCCTTCGGCTTTTCCGTTTCAAATTCAGGGAAAAGGGAAGTTGCAGCCGTTTCCGTTGCAGGAGCGGCAGGAGTGGCGGCAACTTCCGGCTGCGTTTCGGGTTGCCGTATTTCCTGCTCCGGTACGGCTTTCACGTTCGGGACATGCTGCCGTTTCTCCTGATGCTGTGCCGCCAGCCTGCGAAGCTCCTTGCGTCGTTCCGGCGTGAGGTCCATCATCATTTCATAGAAGCCGTTGATGGGCGGATTGGTGTCCCAATCCAAAGTGGCGTAAATATCATCCGGATCGGCTTTGGCTGCGACACTCACCGTCTTTGTTTCTTGGCTAACCTTGTTCTCCGTCGGTGGTGCGGCAGACGGCTGTGGCGGTGCGGTCGTAACCTGCGCCTGTGGTTTGGGAGGCATACGCCTTGCCGGGCTTTCCTTTTTCGCTGTCTTTTTCTTCTTGGAGGGTGCGTCCTGCTTGCGTACTTCCTCGGTCATGCCCCAGAGATCAAGCAGGGAGAGCTGCACGCCCTCAGAATAATCGGGGCGGCGCGGCTCTATCTCCGGTTTTTCTTCCTCCGGCTGCGGTGCTACCGCTTCGGGCTTCGCTGCCATTTCATGACGTGGCTGTATCTCAGGAGTGACAACCGGTGTGAAAATGATTTCCGTCACGGTGCTTTTACCCTGTGCCGGATGCAGGCTGTGCATTTCATATAATTCTATGTCTAACTGGGGTAACTCAATATTCAGATGTTCCCGCAAGTCCTCCGCCATTTGCCCGATGCCGCCCCGGTGTAGGAGTTGATAGGCAGGTTTCCCGTAAGGGTCTGTGCCTCTGATTAAATCCGTATTGGAAAGAGAACTGATGCTCCATACATACCCGTTTACAGAAGTGCCGATAGGGGTCTGTTCGGTTTGCACGAAAAGTTTCTCGTTATAATACAACTCCCCGTTCTTGCCGCTGTTCTTTTGCAGGATAATCAGGTCGCTACCCACCTCCGTACCTGCGTTGTCCGTGAAGAGGTTGTTCGGCAGGCGTGCGACACCAACTAAATTGGCATGGCTCATCATGTACTCGCGTATAGGCGCATTGGACGGGGCATCCAGCACCCCCTGCGAGGTGATGAACGCCACGATGCCGCCCTCACGCACCGCATCAAGGCTTTTCAGGAAGAAATAGTTGTGTATCGTCTTCGCGGCTGAACGCCTTGCCATGTCATGACTGTTGGTAAACTCCGGGTCGAACACCGCCACGTCACCGAACGGGATGTTGGAAATGGCAAGGTCGAAATAGTCCGTGAAAGGCTTCTCTATCTTCTCGAATCCCTGCACCCTTACCTTTTGTTCGGGATGCAAGTGTCCCAATATCTTGCCCGTCATCAGGTCTTTCTCGAAAGCCATGATGTCCGCGTCCGGCTTGTTTTCCAGCACGGCATCCACGAATGCGCCCACGCCCGCCGACGGCTCCAGCACACGGTCGGGACGTATGCCGTGTTCATGCAGTACATCCGCGATAGTGCCGGTTATCTCTTGCGGTGTGTAGAAAGCGGTCAGCACGGACTGCTTCATGGCATCCACGTACCGCTTGTACTCCGTATCGTCCTTGCTGTTTTCACGCACCAGCCTGTGCAGCTCCACCGTAGGGGCAAACAGTTCGAGGTCAGATTTCGCCCAATGCACGGCATCCGTCAGTTCCTTTGCCGGGTTCAGTATGCACTTCAACCCGCCGAAACCGCAATACTTCCGAAGTATAGCCTGTTCCTCGGCGGTTGCCGTCCTCCGTTCCCTGTCAAGTATGAATGCCGTCCGTATCGCCTCGATGTTGTCCCGCAGCCGTTGTTTGCGGTTAAACGCCATATTCCCCGATATAAAGGACGACGGCTCCCGTCAGCTCCGTGTAGAGCAGGTCGTATTCGGGCGACAGGGCGAAATTGTCGTCCGAAAGGTCATAGGCGCAGAATACATTACCGACAGGCGGCAGCAGCTTTCGGATGAAGGCTTCGCGTTTCTTTTCCGGCACTTCGTCGGCAAACTCGTTTTCCACGACTTCGCGGAGGATGGCGTACTTGGAATAGCGAAGCCCCCGCAGGAGCGTGTCCATCGCCAACTCCTGCGCCCCTTCTGGCGGATAGCCTTCAAGCCGCGCACGCTCATACGTTTCGGCGGCACGGTCGGCACGCTCCCGGATGAAGGCATCGTCGGAAGCCTGTTGAGCTACGCTCTTCTTCCTCCTTGCAAGGCGTAGCTCAAGTGAACTTGGCTCCGCTCTTGCTTCGTTCGTCAGTTCAAACCTGTTCGTGCGGAGGTAGTCCAGCAGGTACAGACCGTAATAGGAAAAGTCGGTCTGACCCTCGTTTTTCTTCTTGTTGTTCATTACTTTGGATTTAGCGGATTGATAATTAACGGGATAATCGGTTGGAAAAAGGAAGAAAAAGGCACTCGGTATCCCTCCGAGTGCCACCACTAAATCCAAAGTATGAGTGTAATCCGGTATCGAAGAACAATTCATTACTCTGAACAAGTGGCAAAGGTAGTGCAAATCGAAGACAATACGAAATAAACCCGTTTATTTCTATTGTTGAGGTGCAGCCTACTTTCTCAAAAGTTAATACTATTTCTTCCGTCCTGAAAATTTCCTGCTCGTTTTCCTTTCGGGGAACACGAAAGTCGTGTTATAGTCCCCGTCAAAGGCGACTATGGCGTCGAAGCTCTTGCCCTGCTTGCTTTTGAAGCCTTTGAGCAGCTTCGTATGCCCGTCGGTGAGCAGGTCTTTGATCTCGTCGTCGGAAAGGGTGCGGTTCGCCTTCAGGCGGAACACGGGCAGCCCGCACTCCGCGTTGTCGCAGCGTACCACCTTGCCGTAGAACTGCATGCTGCCTGTCCCGCACTTGGGACACTTGCAACCGGAATCCCGGCGGGAGAACAGCTTGTCGCACGAGAGCAGTTCAGAGGTGATTTCACGTGTGTACGTTTCTATCTCCCTGCGGAAGGTGTCGGCGGGCAGTTCCCCGCGCTCGATGCGTGCCAGATTCTTCTCCCATTCGCCGGTCATGGCTACGTCGGCGATGCGCATCGTCTTCACGACCGAATAGAGGGCAAGACCTTTTTCTGTCGGCACAAGCGATTTCTTGCAGCGTTCCATGTAGCCGCGCTTGAAGAGTGTTTCGATGATGGCGGCACGGGTGGCGGGCGTGCCGATGCCGCAGTCCTTCAACGCCTGACGCAGCGTGTCGTCCTCAATTTCCTTGCCCGCCGTTTCCATTGCCGACAACAGTGTCGCTTCGGTATGCAGCGGCTTGGGTTTGGTCTTTCCCTCCGTGATGGAGCAGCCTTTCAGCGTCAGCGTGTCGCCTTCCTCCCAACCGGGGATGGCGGTTTCTTCCTTGTTTTCCTCGCCATAGACGGCACGCCATCCGGCTTGCCTGATGACGCTGCCTTTCACCGTGAACTCCACTCCGGCACACTCCGCCGTGACGGTGGCGGTGTCCTTGACGCATTTTTCGGAGAAAGCCTCGATCATGCGCCCGGCAACCATCTGATAGACAGTGCCGTCATCTTTGGAGAGGAACAGCGGCTTCTCTCCCGTGACGAGCAGGGCGTGGTGGTCGGTCACTTTGCCGCCGTCCACGCTCCGGCGTGTCGGTACGGCTTTCGGCTGTACCTTACCTTTCCATTCGGGCAGATTGCCGATGAAAGCGAGCAGTTTGGGGATTTCGGCGAACACGTCTTCGGGTATGTAGCGGCTTCCGGTTCTCGGATAGGTGATGAGTTTCTTCTCGTAGAGCTTCTGCGCGATTTCGAGCGTCTGTTCCGCCGTGAAGCCGTGCTTGGCGTTGGCTTCCTTCTGGAGCGTGGTCAGGTCGTACAGCAGCGGTGTTTCCTCCGTCTTCTCCTTGCGTTCGGCTTTCGTGACGGTGGCTGTGCCTGCCGACTTCACCTTATCATACAGTTCCGTCGCGGGCTCTTTCTCTTTCCATTTTTCGGAAGAGGAAAACTTCACCGTTCCTTCGTCGCAGCCGTCCGTTGCGATATGGAGCTGCCAGAAGGCTTCGGGTGTGAAGCGGCGGTTCTCCCAGTAGCGTGCGCACACCATCGCCAGCGTGGGTGTCTGCACCCGCCCGACGGAGTATGTGCCGTGTCCGGCGGCAATGGAGAGTGCCTGCGTGCCGTTGATGCCCACGAGCCAATCCGATTCGCTCCGCGCTTTGGCGGCAAGATAGAGGTTGTCGTATTTGCCGCCCGCTTCGAGGTTGCGCAGTCCCTCGCGGATAGCCTTGTCGGTAAGCGAGCTTATCCAGAGGCGGACGAACGGGGTGGTGCATCCGGTATAATGGTAGAGGTAGCGGAAGATAAGCTCACCCTCACGTCCGGCATCGGTCGCCACGATGATCTGTTCGCTTTCCTTGAATAGCCGGGCGACGGTCTTAATCTGCGCCACCACGCTGCTGTCGGGCTTGTAGCCCTTCTCCGTCTTTATCTGACGGGGGACGAGCGTGAAGGTGTCGGGTATGACGGGCAGGTTGTCACGGACAACGCCGCGAATGCCGTAGCCGTCGGGCATGGCAAGCTGCACGAGGTGTCCGAACGCCCATGTCACGGCGTAGCCGCCTCCCTCGAAATATCCTTCCTCTCTCTTTGTCGCGCCCACGATACGGGCGATCTCACGTGCCACAGACGGCTTTTCTGCAATGATTGTCTTCATATTCTTCTGTCGTTTTGAATTTTACAAATGTTACTTCGGATTTAGTGGCGGACACCGGATTACATCTTCATGCCCTTGTTGTTTCTTTTCTGCGGCTTCTCCTGCTGCTGTTGCTGCGCGGTGTCCTTCGGGGCGGTCTGTCCCTTCCGCAACGGTTCTTTCAGGTTCTTGGTAGCCTCGTTGGTCTTGCCCTCGCTGTTCACCGCCACCTGCGTGCGGCTCTCGTTGGACGGGGCGACCTTCTGCGCGTTGTCGGGGTTGGTGTCGTAGCGGTACGGGCGTCCCTTTTCCGGGTTGAACCTGATGTACATCGTGGCGTGGAAGCCCTGCTTGTCGGTCACGTTCTCCAGTTTCACGGCTTTGCCCGCCACGTAGTCGGCTTTCTGCTGTTCGGTGAAGTCCACGCCGCTCCATTTGCTGATGGGGCGGATGCTGCCGTCGGCGTTCGTCCACGTGTTGCGGCGTTGCTCCTTGTTCGTGTTGGCTGTGTTTTCCGTACCCTGCGCCTGTCCCTGTGCGGGGTTGTTCTTGGCTTCCTGTGCTTGTGCGGCACGGGGCGACCTCCCGGTTCCCGGCACGAACTCCACGCCGCGCTGCTCCACGTTCACTTGCAGGGTGGTGACGAACTTCCTGCCGTCCTTGCGCTCGATGAGCTTGTCGCGCACGGGCAGCCCGGCACGCAGCATGTCCTGCTCCTGCTTGGTGATTTCCGTCTTGCCGATGCGCTCCGGTATGCGCACCTTGCTGGCCGGGACATCCGTGATTTCGTTCGTCTTGCGGTCGATGCTGACGAACGAGGGGATGATCTCGCCCGTTTCCCTGTCCACGAGGTCCACGACCCTGCCGAGGTTGCCCGTTTCGCGCAGATTCTTCCGGTCATCGTCGGAGAACTTGTGTTCCTTGTACTCGTCAAGCTTCTGCTCCTTGCGGATGAAGTGCGGCACGAGGCTGACGTTGCCCTCGCCGTCCTTCTTGAAGGAGAGGCGGGCGTCCAGCTCGAAAGCCTCTCCGCCGAAATTGGGCGACACCCTCACCAAGTCGGACTTGCCGTAGTTGAGCATCCTGTTAAGGTCGCCCGACTTTTCAAGGTCGTCGCGCTTCACGCCCCATTTCTCCTCCAACTCCTGCCAGTTGATCTTGCTCTCGTCGATGGGCTGGTAGCCCCGGTTGCCCTGCGCCTGCTGCGGGCTTTCCTGATTCTGTTCGTTTTTCTGTTCCATTTCTTCCTGTTTTTTAGGTTCGTCATCTTGTTTCTGTTCCGGTTGTTCCTGCTTTTCGGCGGACTGCTCCTCCTGTACTTTCTTTTCGTAGCCGGAGGTGTCCACCTTGTGGGGCGCAAGCAGTTCCTTGTTGCCGTCGGGGTCTTTCAGCAAGTCCTTGATAACCTCCAGCAGTTTGTCGGCTTGGTCCGCCGCGACACGGTAGAAACCGAAGCGGCTGGGTTCCTTGCACTGCCGGAAGAAGTTTTTAAAGAAGTTGTCCAGCACGTCTCCGTGCCTGTCGAATTGCAGGAAACTCTGTGCGTTCTCCGCCTTTGCGGGGGTACGCTTGGGTGAGCCGTCGGCGTTAAGCCCGGCTACCACACTGATCTCGCCCGTCTTCTCGTCGCGGACTATCAGCACGTCTTTTTCTGTTGTTTTCTTTGCCATTTGAAAAATGTTTTAATGGGTTATTTATTAAAGAAATTATGGATACGCGCCTTGTAGAAGGCTATATCTTCCTTGCGGAAATCCTTTACGTGTTCGGAGAGGAATGTCAGTACGTCCTCCTCGCTGTAATAGGTCTTTTTGCCGAGCGTCTTGTACGGCAATGCACCGATGCTGCGGTAGCGCTGCAGGGTACGCTTGCTTATCTGGAGCAGCATGCAGAGGTCTTGGTTGTCGAACATCCTGATACTTTCCATCGGGTTTGGGGCTTTGCCGGACGGTCGCAGGGAGAGCAGCAGCTCGTCCTGACGGTCGAGCCGTTCCATCAGCTTCTGCATCCAGTCCTCAAAATTGTTTCGTGTAAGCAGTTCCATATCTTATGTCCTCCTTCCTTTGGGTTTGCCGCCGCCCGTGCGCAGCGTGTGGTTGCGTTTCAGTTCCGTCAGTGTCGCTGCATCTTCTGCCACGGTGCAGTCTGCGAGCAGGCGGTCTATTTCCGACCGGCGGTAGCGGCATTTGCCGCGCAGCACGATATAGCCGATGCGCTGTTCGCTGCGCATACGTTGGAGGGTACGGGTACTCACGTTCAGCAGGTGCGCCGCCTCGCGGGTGGTGAGCAGCATGTCGGAAGACTCTCCCTTCCTTTCACCGGAAACGGCACGCACATAGACCGCTATCTCGGCTATCTGTTCCGTCAGGGCGGTGAAGGCGGAACTTTCAATCGTTATCACTTTCATATTTTGTCCTTTCTTTTGTTTCTCTGCGGCAAAATTCGGCAATAAACAAAAGGGGCTTTAACAACTCACTACGTGACTCACGTAAGATTTTCTTTGAAAGTGACTCCGTAACCCGGACAACCGGCGCAACAAGCTGCCGTATAGCGGAAAACGGCACGCATTCAAGGCGGCTGCGTTACCTTTGCGGTAAATCATTAAATGTTTTGGTATATGGAAATCGTATCTATCGAGAAAAAGACCTTCGAGATGATGCTGGCGTCATTCAACGCCCTCTCGGAGAAAGTCGCCGCCCTCAGGCGCAAAAGCGACGGCGGGCGGCTGGAAAGGTGGCTCACGGGCGAGGAGGTCTGCGGGCAGTTGAGAATCAGCCCGCGCACGTTGCAGTCATTGCGTGACAGGCGGCTTATCGGCTACTCGCAGATGAACCGCAGGTTCTATTACAGGCCGGAGGAGGTCAGGCGGCTTATTCCGCTTATCGGCACGATCTATCCCGATGGAAAATGACTCTGTTTTTATTAACCACTTAATCCGATGTTATGATGAACGAGAACAACGAGGTTTTCTCAATGGAGGACGAGCCGGTTGCCACCGCGATACAGAATATGCTCAAAGGCTCCAAATGGCTCTCCGCATTTTTGGAAAGTTACCGTCCGCCACTGGACGGGGAACATTACCTGACGGACAGGGAGGTGGCGGAAATGCTCCGGGTAAGCCGCCGCACCTTGCAGGAGTATCGCAACAACAGGATGCTGCCCTTTATCCTTCTGGCAGGTAAGGTGCTTTATCCCGAATCGGGACTGCGTGAACTGTTGGAGGCGAATTACCTCAAGCCGCTGGAATAAGGCGGTTGCATAAAAAAAAAGGAAACGGACAGCACCCGATGGTGTTGTCCGTTTCCTTTTTCGTTGTCTGTATGCGTGTTCAGCAATATCCGGTTTTCCCGTTCTGTATGAACATCACGTATGCCTGCCTCTTTTCCTTTGAGAGTGCCTTCTCCACCAGCCACATGCGGAACACGTGTGTATAGTAGGTGTTCAGCCGGAAGGCTACTGGAATGATGATTTCAAGCGAGTAAACATCCGCGTACAGGCCGTTTTCAAGCTGTATGTAGCGGCATACCTCGTAGTCGTTCAGCACGTCCGACTTGCGGACGGCTTTGATGGCGGCGTTCACTGCCGGGACGGTGGCATGGAACTCTTCGGCGATTTCCCCGGCGGTCATCCATACCTCGTTACCGGTTACGCTGACCGTCTTGTCCTCTATAATGATTATGTCACGTTTCATTGCGTCTCTGTTTTAGATGGTACATCCTGCAAATTCCTCGATTTGGTTCAATCTCGCGGCAAGGTTCTCCATGTCTTGGTTGAGTTTCTCTTTGGTTATCTTCGCGTATATCTGCGTTGT
>ERZ826146.3421-NODE-3421-length-10372-cov-3.458176_pt1 | contig 10372 bp, 2 predicted proteins | sample MGYA00519857_ERZ826146 | MGnify/ENA primary metagenome ERZ826146 (study PRJEB31778, sample SAMEA3449222) | human gut metagenome | biome: human gut; feature: human-associated habitat; material: faeces | place: United Kingdom | collected 2010/2012 ...
GGAAGCGCAAAAATATATTACCGGGGCAGGCGAACTTCTTACCGGGAAAATGCTTACCTTCGATGGACTGACGATGAGATTTCGGACGGTGAATTTTGGAAGTCCGTCAAAAGGATGCCGTGTATGCGGAGAACATGCCGATATTCATGAACTGAGACCGGAGGAATATCCGATGCCGGGGTGCAGTATTTAGAGAATGGAGGGTAAATCATGACGTTACAACAGTTAAGATATGTAATTGCGGTGGCAGACCACGGTTCAATGAATGAGGCGGCAAAGGCTTTGTTTATTTCACAGCCAAGTTTGTCGGGGGCTGTAAAAGAACTGGAAAAAGAACTTGCAGCAAAAGGGTATCAGTTCTCCTCAGCCAATTCGATCAATATCGGACGTCTTGTTCCCCAGGTGGTTTATTATGTGTATGCCTATGCAAAGCTGCTTGAGAATGAAGAAATCCAGGCTGGCGAGGAGATCAATGTTACGGTTCCGACCGGAAACTTTGGAAATATTCTTGCAGCATATTATGCGAAGCAGATGGGCGTTCCGATCGCAAAGTTGATCTGTGCCTCCAATGAGAACAAAGTCTTATTTGATTTCTTCCAGACCGGTGTGTACAACAGGAACCGGGAGTTTGTACTGACATCTTCTCCGTCCATGGATATCCTGATTTCCAGTAATCTGGAGCGTCTGATTTATACGATCGCAGGGCAGGACGCAGAGAAGGATACAGAGCTGATGAATGAACTTAAGGAAAAAGGTGTCTATGAGATTACCCCTGAGATGAAAGAAAGGCTGGCTGATTTCAGAGGCGGATATGCAACGGAGGCAGAGACCGCAGAGATGATCCATGATACTTATAAAAAGACCGGATATGTGATGGATACGCATACAGCAGTTGCAGCATATGTATGCAAGAAGTATCGGGAAGAGAGTAAGGATACGAAGAAGTGTCTGGTTGCTTCTACGGCAAGCCCGTATAAGTTTGCACGCAGCGTGATGACTGCGATCGATCCGGCTTATGATGCGATGGATGAGTTCCAGTTGATTGATGAGCTGAACAAGGTTTCGGGATTCCCAATTCCGAATGCAATCGAAGAGATCAGAAATGCAGAGATCCGTCATACGACAGAGTGTGATGCAGATAAAATGAAAGAGACCGTTAAAAAGATTCTCGGCGTGTAGAATATAGGATAACCGGAAATATTTGCGGAGTCTAAAATAAAAGAGATCAGGGGCAGATGTCAGGAGAAAGACCGGACATCTGTCTTTTTGTTCTGAATTAGACAAAAGAAAGGGGAGAACGGGTGAATATACACAAGAAATAAAAGAAAAATTCTGGTACAATATGCAATAGGGGACAGTGCGTCTATTTGTACTGTCTGCCGACGTGGAGAACGGAAAATCGAAAAAGGAGGAACAGGCATGAAAAAGAAGAAGCGGTGTACGCGTGTGGGAGCAGGTGCACTTGCTGCAGTTCTTGCAGTAACTGCAGCAGGAGTTTCAGTTCCGGCACTGGCACAGCAGGCGGTGAGAACAGAATCCCAGACTCAGATGAGTTCAGATCCTGAGCTGGTGTATGTGAACAATTACAGTTCTACTGCACAGCGTTCCCAGAATTTCAACAGTAACTGGAAATTCTACTTTGGGGATGCAGGAAATGCACAGGGAGCAACCTTTGATGATTCCAAATGGGAACAGGTTTCCTTACCGCATGACTACAGCATCAGCCAGGAATACTCTAAATCCATGGAAGCAGAAAGTGGCTATCTTGGTGGAGGAACAGGCTGGTACAGAAAGAACTTTACATTAAGTTCTGATACGCAGGGAAAGAGAGTCCGTATTGATTTTGACGGCGTATATATGAATGCGACAGTATGGGTGAATGGTCATGAAGTTGGAACTCATCCGTATGGTTACACTTCATTTTCCTTTGATATTACAGATTATGTAAAGTATGACGGGGAAAATACGATCGCAGTCAAGGTGGTAAATAATACACCATCCAGCCGCTGGTACTCAGGAAGCGGTATCTACAGAGATGTAGATCTGACGATCACAGATGATGTACATGTAGATCTGAACGGTACAAAGGTTACAACTCCGAATCTTGAAACCGAAAAAGGCAGTACAGTGAATACCAATGTGACTGCAACGGTTGCAAATGATTCAGATGCTGCAAAGAGTGTAGCCGTCAGACATACAGTATTTCCAAAAGACGGAAGTGCAGATCAGAGTATCGGTACAGTAACAACCAATGCACAGAGTATTGCAGCAGGTGCGACAGCAGAGATCCAGGCTACCGTACCGGTTTCCAATCCGGAACTCTGGAGTGTAGAGAATCCGAGTCTGTATACAGTTCGTACAGAAGTACTGGTAGATGGACAGGTAACGGATACTTATGATACAGAATATGGATTCCGTTATTTCAATTTTGACAGTAATACAGGATTCTCTCTGAATGGAGAGAATATGAAGCTGAAAGGTGTATGTATGCATCACGATCAGGGATCTCTCGGAGCAGCAGCTTACGACAGTGCAATTGATCGTCAGGTGAAGATCCTGAAAGAGATGGGATGTAATTCCATCCGTGTAACACATAACCCGGCAGCACAGGATCTGATCGATGCCTGCAATGAACAGGGAATCCTGGTTGTTGAAGAGGCATTTGATACATGGACAAGACCAAAGAATGGTAACAGCAATGACTATTCTGTATGGTTTAACCAGACCGTAGCTTCAGATAATGAAATTCTTGGAGCAACCAATGGTGAGACATGGGCACAGTTTGATCTGGAATCCATGATCAGCCGTGACTATAATGCACCGTCAGTGATCATGTGGTCTCTTGGAAATGAGGTTATGGAAGGTATCAGTGGCGGAACAGATGCGGAATATGAAGCAACCGCTACAAAGCTCATTAACTGGGCATATGATGCAGATAATACAAGACCAATGACCATCGGCGATAATAAGCTGAAAGCAAACTGGCAGATTTCCAAGACTTTTGCAAGACTTCTCACAGAGAAGGGTGGAACTGTTGGATTTAACTATGCAGATGGAAGGGTACTTGACAGTTATCACTCCAGTAATTCCAACTGGCTTCTCTATGGATCAGAAACTGCATCAGCAATCAACAGCCGTGGAATCTATTACCGTACAACAGGCGGTGGACAGACGAGCGACAAGCAGTTGACATCCTATGATAATTCTAATGTAGGCTGGGGTGCTACAGCAAGTAATGCATGGTACACTGTTCTGACAAGAGATTTTGCAGCCGGTGAATATGTGTGGACCGGATTTGATTATCTTGGAGAGCCAACTCCATGGAACGGAACCGGAAGCGGAGCGGTTGGATCATGGCCTTCACCGAAGAACTCTTACTTTGGAATCATTGATACAGCGGGATTCGCAAAGGACAGCTACTACTTCTACCAGAGCCAGTGGAATGATGATGTGACAACATTACATGTTCTTCCGGCATGGAACAACAACGTTGTAAGCAAAGACAGCAGCGGAAATGTACCGGTTGTTGTATATTCCGATGCAGCATCTGTTGAGCTGTTCTTCCAGGCAAAAGGAAGTGATACAAAGACTTCTCTTGGAAAGAAGACATTTACGCAGAAGACGACAGACGCAGGATATACCTATCAGATCTATGAAGGTTCTGATAAAAACTCAACAACTGACAAGAACCTGTATCTGACATGGAATGTACCGTATGCAGACGGAACTGTTTCTGCAGTTGCATATAACAGCAACGGTCAGAAGATCACGGATACAGTCGGACAGTCAAGTGTAACGACAACAGGAAAAGCTTCTAAGCTGAAAGCTTCTGCAGATCATAAGAAGATTGCAGCAGACGGAGAATCACTTTCCTATATTACAGTAGATGTAACAGATGCAAATGGAAATATCGTTCCGGATGCAGAAAACCGTGTGAAGTTTACTGTAGAGGGAGACGGAGAACTGGTAGGCGTGGATAACGGAAGCTCACCGGATCATGACTCCTATCAGGCAGATAACAGAAAAGCTTTCAGTGGTAAAGTGCTTGCCATCGTGAAGTCCACAAAAGAAGCAGGAACGATCACTGTAACTGCATCAGCAGACGGACTGGATTCTGCAAGTGTCAAGATCACGACAACCGCAGTGGACAACGGAAGTACAGAAAAGCAGATCGACAGCTTTAAAATGTCACGTACTTACTATGTAAAAGTTGGAAGTACACCGGAACTTCCAGAGAAGATCGTGACACGTTATACAGATGGAACAAGTGAAGAACTCCCTGTAACATGGGATGCGATTACAGAAGATCAGATCGCAGCAGCAGGAAGTTTCCAGGTGAAGGGTACGGTAAAAGGCGGATATTCTGTAGCAGTTAATGTAAATATGATCGATGAGGTCGGAGGACTTCTGAATTATTCTACAAATACAGCAGTAGGAGTAGCACCGGTATTACCGACTTCCAGACCTGCAGTACTTCAGGATGGAACGGTCATGGACGTAACATTCCCGGTAACATGGGAAGATAAAGCTGCAAGTGCTTATGATAAAGCAGGAACAGTAACAGTCAACGGAACAGCAAATGTACTTGGAAAAGAAATTGCTGTAACAGCAAGCGTCAGAGTACAGGAGGAGACGATCACCATCGGTGACAGCGTTTCAGCCGATGCACTGAACCTGACTCAGAGCGTACCTGCAGATAAGCAGTCAGATACACTGAATGCGATCAAGGACGGAAGCACAACGATTTCAAGCAATACATCCGGTGGAGCAAATCCGACCGTATGGAGTAACTACGATTATTCCCAGGATGGAAATACAACAGCGGACATCATTTTTGAATACGCAACAGAACAGAGACTCGGACAGATCGTAACTCATTTTGCAAGAGACAGTTGGAGCATGAGATATCCAGATGCCGGAGCAACTGAGATCTATGTATCACCGGACGGAACAAACTGGGCGAAACTTGATACAACCGAGACAATCGGAACAGAGTCGGGAAATGTGAAACCATATACTTATGATTTCGCACCGGTTGGAGCAACCTTTGTGAAATTCCACCTGACGAACAGTACTCAGGCAACAGGAACAACTGCAAAGGCATGCACAGGTATCACAGAGATTGAACTGAAAGTAGCAACAGGAAGCCGTACAACCAATACGACAGCCGAGCTGCAGACACTGACAGTCAATGGAAAAGAAGTACCGCAGACAGCACTGGACAGCAAAGTATATACAACACCTGCAATTCTTGCAGAGATTGAGGCAACAGCAAAAGATAACGCATCTGTAACAGTCCTTCCGGCTTACAATGATGTGATCCGCATCATCGTTGAGTCAGAAGATCATCAGACAAGAAATACTTATGAAGTAAGACTGAATGAAGCAGAGCAGACAACACCGGACAGCGACAGCAGAGATTATCCGGTATCCAAATTAACAGCATCCGCAGGAAGTGAGCAGTCTACAACAGGAGTTGAAGGCCCTGCATCGAATGCAAAAGACGGAGATGAGTCTACGTTATGGCATACAAGATGGAGTGCACCGGCAGCGACAAGCGATCAGTTATGGTTTACATATGAACTGGAAGAAGAAACGGTACTGGATGCACTTCGTTATCTGCCAAGACAGGGAACAGCAGACGGACAGAACAATGGTCGTGTAAACGAGTACAGAGTAGAAGTAAGCACGGATGGTTCAACATGGACAACTGTTTCAACCGGAAACTGGGAAGACAGTCAGGACTGGAAACTGGCAGAGTTTACAGAACCGGTTGCTGCAAAATATGTAAGACTGACAGGCGTTCATACTTACGGTTCAAGTGCAGCGAATGTAGATAAATACATGAGTGCTGCTGAGATCCGTCTCCGTATGGCAGAGAGTAAGACAGATATTGCAGATGCAGCAAATGGAGTAACAGTAACAGCTCCGGATTCAATCGAAGTTGCGAAAGCAGATGCAGAAAATCCGGTCATGTTCGATCTTTCTGATATTGTAGTAAAAGCAGGAGATACAACGCTTCGCTATGGAGTTGATTATGTGATCTCTTACGAGAACAATACAGACTTTGGAACTGCAAAACTTGTAATTAAGGGAATTGACGGATATACAGGAACTCTGGAGCATGAATTTACGATTACACAGAAAGCAAAAGTCATGACAGGAATTACCTGGAATACAAAGCCGGAGAAAGTCATTTATACAGAAGGCGAGACACTGGATGTAACCGGTCTGGTGATCAACGTAGTTTACGATGATGATTCAACCGAGGCAGTGGCATACAGTGAAGCAAATGCAGATGAATTTACATTCAGCCCTGCATTGGATACAAAACTTGCTGCCACAGACAAAACGGTAACTGTAACTTATAAAGGTGCAAGCCTGATCTATGATATTACTGTAAATCCGAAGAAAGTAGACCCGACAGATCCGGATCAGCCAGACAAGCCGGATACCCCGGATAATGGCAATGATAACGGAAATGACAACAACGGAAACGGTAATAATAATGGAACAGATGACGGAAAGAAAGATCCTGGACAGTCTGGAGTAACAGATAACAAGAACCAGGGTAATAATAGTAATAACGGTACAGCGGCTGGAAATAAAGCAAATGCAGCAGCAAAGACCGGAGATACAGCCAATATGCTTCTTCCGATGATTGCAGCAATGCTGGCAGGTACAGCAGTTGTTGGTACAATTTCAATCAGAAGACGCAGAAGATAATCAGTCCATTACAAATGAGGGTTTGAGGAAAAAAGAGGAGAAGTTTAAAACTTCTCTTCTTTTTTGCGTGTAGAGATTGCTTATTTCCCGTATAAATTATATAATAAAATAGAATAAGACCGTAAAGCTTTCGGTCGTAAAAGAAAGGATGGGATTATGAAAAAGCTTAGCAGAAAGCTTGCAGCAGGATTTCTTGTATTGGCGATGGTTTTAACAACGGCACTGCCGTATCTTCCGTCGATCGATGTATTTGCAGCAAGCAAGACAATGGCACATATCGTGTCAGGTGCAGAGAATGGTAATGGTCATTTTGGCAGTGCCACGCCTGAAGCATTTGCGTTATCTCCGGATGCAACATTTACCAATGAAGACTTCAGCAGCACCTTAAAACTTGGCAGTGCACAGTCAGATACGCGTGCAAGGGTTGTCCTGAAATACAAGGACGACAGTAACTGGGCATATATCGGTTATGATGGTGCCGGTTCAGCAACAGACTGGATTTATGAGTACAATAATAATGGTACTTCATCTTATGGAAGCGTTGCAGGACTTCCGGCAATTAACCAGAACGATATGTTTACGGTGTCTGTCAGCTATACAGACAGTGCAGTGAATGTTACTGTAAGAAATACTACCGCTGGAACAAGCGGAACAGCTTCAGTGACAAATGCCAGCTTTGTTGCATTGAAAGATGTAGCAGGTAAGGTTGGATTTGGAGGAGCTACAAACAGCTCTTATACAGATCTTTATTTTTCTGATGTGGCAGTCGGAGATACTACATATTCAGATTACAGTGGATGGACAGTCTACAATGACAAGAAGGGATCCTGGGATCCGGCAGCCGTAACAGATGACGGAACGCAGGAGACTGCAAGAGGAAGAAAATGGATCACCGTTCAGGGTGGAAGCAGCAACGGAAATGGACATAACTATGGAAATGCCAGTGTTGTTGCCCCGGCACTTCTTCTTGACCAGACAAAAACGACACCGGTAGGAGGAACCGTTTCCTTGAAGTTCCGTCCGGTGACAAGTACGAACTGGGGAATCTTCTATACTTATAAGGATGATAATAACTGGCTGTATGTCGGTTATGATCCAACAAGTAAATGGTACTTCCAGTACAAAGTGAATGGAACAGAGTCTTATCCAAAGCTTTCAGGTCTTCCTGATCCGGTGCTGAATGAGACAATGGATATTTCCATCACAGTTTCCAGAGAGAACCTGACAGTAATCGTAGATGGCAAGAAAGTGACCCAGTCTGTACAGGCACTGACTCCGATCTCTGATTCGATCAATGGAGAAGGACATCCGGGAGTGAAGACGAACGGAGCTACAAAAGTAGAATTTTCTGACTTCAAGATCGGAACGACAGATTGTATGGATGATACCTGGGGATGGGCAGCTACAAGATCCGGTCAGGTAACAGAAACTTATACGACAGCAGTTGCAGCAGTTTCCGGTAAGGTTACGGCTGAAGATGGAACAGCACTCAAGGGTGCAACAGTGAAGCTGGGTTCCAATACTGCAAAGACAGATGATGCAGGAAACTACAGTTTCGATGCCATCGAGACAGGAACATACAATCTTGCAGCAAGCCGTACAGGCTACCAGGCACATACAGAAGAGGTTACTGTAAGTGAAAATGCAGCACAGAATGTATTCAATGTTACCTTATCACCAAAGGCAGAACTGGATTTAAGCCAGTATGCAAAGATCAGTTCTGATTATATGGATGTATATGTTGGAAAGGAATTTCCGGTAGTTGCACGTTATGCGACAAAGAAAGTTGATGGTACTCCGTTCTTCCGTGGACAGGAGGAAGAGATCAACTCTGTCAGCATCAACAAGACTGCGATCACTCCGACCAATGTATCAGCCGAGGGAGATGATTCTTCCAGAACTTATACAATGGATCTTGTGAGTCCTTCGACAAATATCGACCTGACTATGAAAGTGAAGATCAGTGTAGATGACAATGATCTGACCTGGGAAGTAACATCCATCAAAAAGAAAGACGGATGTACAGATATTGCTACAATCGAGATCCCGCAACTGAATCTTCTTTCTACAGATATGTCAGAAGAGAATGCAGCATTTGATGGTGTATCACCGTCTACAACGACTACCCAGAGCGGAGATTCCCATATTACATGGGATAATGGATTCAATCCATCTACAACAGGAACTTATATGTATGGATTCCTGTCAAATGGAAGCTTAAGCGGTGGTGTATGGAGTAACTCTGAGATCGAGGATGATAAGAGAATTACGATGAACAGCGGTGCAGACTCCATGAGTCTTACAAGTTCTGTATGGTATTACGAACGTGGAGATAAAAATGGACAGGCTGCAAGCTATAGTTATCCGACCAGTGATCTTCCGTGTGCAAAAGTATGCATCGCAGGAGATGCAAATGGCGATGGAGACATCGACTGGAATGATGGAGCTCTTGCATTCAGAGATATCATGAACATTGCACAGGGTGCAGATGATATCAAAGATCTTGTAAACTATCGTATTGTTATGAACTTTGCCGGTATGGCAACGAATCCATATCTTGAGACAGCAGATAATATCAAGAAAGTATATCTTGCAACTGATGGACTGCCGCAGGCAGTTATGCTCAAAGGATATGGAAATGAAGGTCATGACTCAGCCAACTCCGAGTATGCAGATGTATCTGAGCGTGAAGGTGGAATTACTGATTTCCAGAACCTGATCAAGATCGCACATCAGTATAATACAGAAGTTGGTATTCATATCAATGCACAGGAGGCTTATCCAGAGGCAAAATCTTTCAATGAGACAATGCTGACAAGCCCGATCACAAATGGTTGGGGATGGCTGGATCAGTCCTTTACGATCAATAAATTATGGGATCTGGGAAGTCAGGCCCGTTATAAGAGATTAGTACAGCTTTATGACCGTATCAACGGTACAAGCTTCTACAGTGGAAACTGGGATAAGGGTGAATATGTCAAAGATTCTCAGGGAACACTGAATGCTTCTATGAGTGAGATTGCAGCAGATGCAGCAAAGAGAACAGATAATATGGACTTCATTTATCTGGATGTATGGTATCAGAATGCGTGGGAGACAAGACAGATCGCAAAAGAGATCAACTCACTCGGATGGAGATTCTCTACGGAGTTTGGTTACGAGGGAGAGTATGACTCTACCTGGTCACACTGGGCAACTGACGCCGCTTATGGTGGAGCAGGCCTGAAGGGATGGAATAGTGAGATTATCCGGTTCCTCCGCAATGATCAGAGAGATACGCAGATTCTGAACTATCCGAGGTATGGCGGAACAGCCGACAACCCGCTGCTTGGCGGATATCGTCTGTATGGCTTTGAAGGATGGGGCGGAGATCAGGATTATAACTCTTATATTACAGAGACATTTACAGAGAACCTGCCTACAAGATTCCTTCAGCATTATTATGTAACTGACTGGGAAGACTACGGTGAGGATGAAGCCTGCCCGACAGGAAATACAGAGAAGCAGATCACTCTGAAGAACGACACCGGAGATACGGTTGTTGTTACAAGAAATACAGAGCAGAGATCCGATTCTTACATCGAGCGTACGATCACTCTGAATGGAAAAGAACGATGGGTTCGCAATGTGATCATACGTGGAGAGA
>ERZ826146.3422-NODE-3422-length-10371-cov-2.825611_pt1 | contig 10371 bp, 6 predicted proteins | sample MGYA00519857_ERZ826146 | MGnify/ENA primary metagenome ERZ826146 (study PRJEB31778, sample SAMEA3449222) | human gut metagenome | biome: human gut; feature: human-associated habitat; material: faeces | place: United Kingdom | collected 2010/2012 ...
TGTACCGTTGAGATCGTACGTGAGGCGCACACAGCATTGGTGGAGCAGTTAAGTCTGTTGTTTGTTACAATCACCGAAACACTGACCACACAGCAACTGAACTACCTTAAAGCTCTTATTGCCGGCGAAAAGGCCATCAGTTCGACCGAAGTGATGCATCGCTATCAAATCTCTTCAACGACCTCAATATCCCGCTCAAAGGCGGCACTTATCAAGAATGATATATTGGATAATAAGGCCGGTGAAATCTCGTTTCAGGATCCGATTTATGCCTATTGGCTAAAGACTGAATATTTCGCAAAATGACAATATCCTGAAAAAATATTTGCGAACTAAACAAGTGGTTATTGAATATAATTTGTGACTATAATATGAGTTTTAAAAATAGTATTCCTCGGATATGGTCCATTTATAAGCTATTGAAAACCAATTTGGTTATTCCTAATTATCAACGGCCGTATAAATGGACGGATAAAAATATCATAGAGTTGCTCCTTGATATCCAAAAGAGTATTGAAGAGAGTAGAAAATATACAAACTTTAAATACCGTATAGGTACAGTAATATTGTATAAAAATGAAAACGGCGAGTACGAGGTGGTAGATGGTCAGCAGCGTATATTGTCTTTTTTACTCTTAAATCTGTATTTGCAACCTAGTTTTACTTGTGCTCTGTCGGAAGTAAAGTATTCTAATAAGATTACCCAAAAGAACATACATGCAAACTATAAGACAATAAGTGAGTGGTTTTCTTCTGTAGATGATGATGGGAAAAAGCTTTTTATGAAAGCGCTGAACAATATACTAGAGGTGGTGGTCATCACGGTCAATAAAATCAGTGAAGCTTTTCAGTTGTTCGATTCTCAGAATACCCGTGGCCGTGCTTTGTATCCACACGATTTGCTTAAAGCCTATCATTTAAGAGAGATACATGATAAATATGAGATGCAGCATGCGGTGATAAAATGGGAATCAAAGGATCCCCGAGCCATTCGAGAGTTGTTTGATCATTATCTGTTTCCATTGTGGAACTGGGCCAAATGTCGTAAATGTGGAACTTTTACCATAGCGGATATTGATATTTATAAGGGTATCGAAGAGGATACGGGATATACCTATGCCCGCAGAGCCAACAAGGCCATGCCTTACTTCCTGCTTACGGAGCCATTTATTTCTGGAAGTGATTTCTTTGAAATGGTCGATCATTATATGCAAATGTTGCATAACATAAAAGAGGAAATCATCACCAATCCGAATTTCGATAAAATAAGACAAATGTTGACAGACGGTAAAGATGCTAGTACTGTCGAGGCTTTCGATAAGGCTTGCAAGTCTTCATCGACTGGACTTAATTATGCTCGCAATCTGTTCTTTTGCGCTTTATTATGCTATTACGACCGTTTTCATAATTTCGACGTTATGGCTGTCACAAAGTTATTTACCTGGGCTATGATGATCAGGGTTGACATGAATCATTTAGGCTTTGATACAATTAACCGGTATGCCATCGGAAGAAACGATTTTGACAGATACAGCAATGCCAAACCCGTAATAGCGATGATAGCTTATGCTCGCAGACATACTGAAATTGCTGGCATGAGACTTACTTTGAGCGTGGACGATCGGGCAAATGACGAATGGAAAGAATTATATAGCAACCTTTGTATATTAAACGGACATAATATTTGAGATGGTAGAAGAGTTAAGAATTTTAGACGGGCATACCCTTTTTGATACAAACGCCCACTATGTCATTCCGCGTTACCAGCGGGCTTATGCTTGGGAAGATAAGGAAATTGGGCAGTTGATAGATGATATTAATGACATTGATATAGATTCCTCTGAAAATTATTATATAGGGTCGCTTATTGTTTCAAAAGTCCAAGGTAAGACTGATACCTACGAAGTAGTTGATGGACAGCAACGTCTTACCACCTTGTTCCTTCTGCTGCAGTATTTAGTTTTCGATGGAGTTTTGGAAGGAAATTTAGGGCAGACACTCTCCTTTGACTGTCGTCCAAATTCAAACTATACGCTTGCTCGTATTCAGAAAATATTGGCAGGTCAAATCGATGACGAAAATTCTATCGAGCAGCCTATTGTGAATGGCATCCGAGCTATTCGTCAAAAATTTGAAGAAAAATCAGGATTGAATAGAGCTGATTTTGTGTCACGCTTGGCACATGTTGTCCTCTATAGAATAGAAGTGCCCGAACATACCGACCTGAATCGTTATTTCGAAATCATGAACACCCGAGGAGAGCAGTTGGAACAGCACGATATTCTGAAAGCCCAGCTCATGGGATATCTGAACGATAGAGGTGAACAGGAGTTCTTTTCAAAAATATGGAATGCCTGTAGCGATATGACTGGTTATGTTCAGATGCATTTCTCGCCAGCTGATCGAGAGAAAGTTTTCGGAAATGAGTGGAATGGTTGGCCAGCTGACGAATGGGCAGACTATCAGCAATGTTTCGGCGTGACTGAGGAATCGGAGGAAGGTGCTACTATAGCAGAAATTGTCAGCAACAAATTCAAGATAGACGATGTGGATGGCATGCTGGACAATAACAGACACGTTCGTTTTGACAGCATCATAGATTTCCCTTATTTCCTGCTTCATGCCCTCAGGGTGTTTGTAGAATTAAATGAAGTTTCTTTGGAAAAACCTTTGGGTGACTTGCTGGATGATAAAAAACTGATTTCGGATTTTAAGAACGTAATCAGTCAGGGAAAAATGAATGGAAAACCTATGGACAAGGAAAACTTTGCTCAAATGTTTATCATTCATTTATTACAGACCCGATACCTTTTCGATAAGTTTATCATTAAGCGCGAATATTCGGGCGAAGATAATGAGGGCGAATGGAGCCTGAAAGAATTGTTTACTTCTGGGCAGGGCTCCAAAAAGAAAGCATATTATTCCAATACCAAATTGAATTATAGCAATGAGTGGGAGCGAACGTATGCTCCTCGCAATAAAGAATGTTTGATGATTCAGTCCGCGCTCCGTGTGTCCTATACCTCACCCAAAGTCATGCACTGGATTACTGAGCTCCTCCTATGGCTGTTTAATAATGATGATGATCAAAATCCTAAACTGATAGATGCCGCAGAGTTAATAGCCGCACAGGCAACCCGAAGAAACTTCTTGGATGGGGGCAATTATAAACTGGGCGTTCAGACCCCTCACATCGTATTTAATTTCCTGGACTATCTGTTATGGAAAAACGATAAGAAAAAATATGAGGATTTTGAATTTGAGTTCCGTAATTCTGTGGAGCATTGGTACCCGCAAAATCCGTCCGAAAATTCATTTGCTTCTTGGGACGATAAGGATACATTTGGAAACTTATGTATCATTTCCCGAAGTGTAAACTCAAAATTTTCCAACCTTTCTCCTGAGTCAAAAATGAAATCCTATGAAAAAATGGTCAAGAAGGGAAGTCTGAAACTTCGTATCATGGGCGAAATAATCCAGCATGGCTCAAATGAAGAATGGAGAAACACCCTTTGTCAGGAGCATGAAAATGAGATGATTAATATTCTGAAATCTGCATGTGAAATACAAAATTGATTGTTATTGATTATTACTTTCTCTAAATACGGGACAAGTAAAACATTATAAAACAAATAGCTCTGATTCCACTTTGGTTTCAGGGCCATTTTTGTATCTTCCCTCACCTCAAATGATGTCTTTCACAAATTGTGTACCCAAATTTAATCAACCGTCCGTATTTTCTTTCAAAACCGAGCGCAGTTTCTCCTGCAAATATTCGAACACGATGAACATCGTAGGAATGATAAACATCAGGGTGAACCTACCGAACATCATTGCCAGCACGGTCACCATAATAGAACAGAAGCAGGCGATGACTGCCGAATAAGCGGCTTCCACGATGCCTGTTTCTGTTCTTCCCGACAAGAGGTGAAGCCAACAAGAGCCGACAGGAAAAACGTGAATACCATGTTCTTTCTCATACAGTGAATCTAATTTTGAGGGATTAATTTTTATACTACAAAGGTAGGCGATATGAGCAATCCCAAAATTGCTGTACAGCTCAAAGGCGTGCTGCCCTGAATTACTGGTTTATAGATTTGTACCTAATTTTTCGGCCTCTCCCATGCGGGTGGCCATCCCCCGATATTGCAAGCCGAACAGACGGCAGAAAATGCGCATGGTATAATTGCCCGCCTCGAGCATGGCAGAAGAAGGAGCCGCTCCCTGAAAAAGAAAATACAGGTCTTTCCCTCCCAGCCGATGCTTCCACGGAGAGTCATAGATACGGTCGAGCAAGGTGCGGAATTGTCCGGTCATGGAGTGCCAATAAACCGGACTGCCCATCACGAGCACATCCGCTTCCAGCATTTTTTGGATAACAACTTCAAACTGGTCGTCCGCGAAGGATTGTCCCAAAGGATAAATCTTGTAGTCTATGAGATTCAGGGTTTCATATTCCCTGCCAGCGAGCAGTTGCTTTGCCATTTCCGCCGTATGTCCCTGGCGGTTAGGGCTTCCGTTTACAAATAAAATCCGTTTCATGTTATACGCTGTTTGACTCTGTTTTGACAGTGGCAAAGATAGAATGTAAATGAAACGGTCTGGTTGCTGTCAGGCTCAAAGAAGAGTTGCTGTGTGGCTCAATGATAGATAAAAATGCTTCATGAAAGATTCCGTGTCTTTTTGTACCTTTGCAGAGGAACAAATTACCAATGTCTCTTGCCGAATCCTTTAAATTCTTACAGCAACACCTGCAGTGCAAATTGCATAAATTTGCCACCACAAGTGTTACCGTAAATCCTTTAGCTTGAAATCTGTTCTATTTTGGTGAATGTAAAGTTTGGTTCCAAGCTTTCATAATCTTAGTCATTCAGAGACAGCAACCCCTCTTACATTATGTCCACTCCATCTGCTACTGGCAACCTGTATCAAAGGATTACTGCCATTGCGTATCACTTGCAAGAAATACCCCATGTAGTCAAATGCCCTATTTGCCGACCACAATATGCCAGTTTCGTCTCGCCCATATTCAGTTCCATTAAAGTTCCAGCCACCAGCACTTATATACAACTTGTTCCCATTCAGCCGACTTGTCAGAATAGCCCCTCCATGGCTACCGTAATCGACCCATGTAATATCGCAAGTGGAGATTAATGAATTGAACTCACTATACGAAGGCATTCTAAGTGTGCCATTCGATGTCACCCATGCCACATCATGACTTGAACAGGCAATATAGTTTCCGTAGCTGTATCCCCCTGTGTTGTATTCTTCATTATCACCCATGGAATATTGAGTCTTGGTCTTGGTTTCACCCCACGAATAATAGTTTCCGGCGCTGTATGGATCTGAAGCACCAATATTGCAACATGACCATTTTATGCCATTGCCCATGTCAATTAAATGTGGATGCTCTCCCTCGGGACATATGTGACCATAACAATAATATTTCACTTCATCGGAAGCGAACTCATATTCCATTTGAGTATTGCATATTACGTTTTCCTTGGTCTCATTATCCATATAAGACTTCAGGTATGTGTACTCATATGGTATGCCAGAATAAGCCTCGCTGATGGTGCTATCATTAAGTAACGATAGAAAGAAACTTTCTGCAGCCTTTGTACATTTTGATGCAGATACCACGTTCGTATAGCCCATATATCCGCTTGCACCGCAATTGATAAACGTTTTAGCTAAATCGTGATTGCCCTCTAAACTCTCACACGCATCAACGAAAAGGAATGTTTCTCTTTTCTTGAACTTTTCACTATATTTCGATTCAAACTCATTCTCAGATAATGTATAATAGTGTTGCATTGTCAATTCGCCATGTCGCATTTCCTTTATAGTCGTCCAATTGTATCTGAAGCCAATTGACAAACTGGATGCAGCCACGCTAGTAAGAATACGATGTTGTTGCCACGTGTTTATGTCAATATAAGGGTTAACATATTCTCCATGTGTGTGAAGCAGACAGAGATCATATTCGTCAAGATCGTCCATTGCGTAATTGGTGGTTTTAAGCGTCACCTCTGCACCTTTGTCTTCAAGTGCCTTTTTCAATGCTTGAAGCCTTGTCCCAGCAGATTGAAACCCTTCCCTTTCGTCTAACGCTGTTTGATTGAAAATAAGTATTTTCAGTTTCTCTCCATCAGGACGTTGAGATATATGGTTTAAAATCGATGTTCGACTTACAGCATTATCTCCCCTAGAAGAGGTGGAACAACGTGCAGTGTTAGAGGTTGCACTTAGTTCATTTGCCGCATTGTCATCTTCAATGTCTTCCGCAAGCATATCGTCTTTTACCATCCAACTCCATGCATTGCCATTCTTAAGTAAGATAACGACAGATGTCTCGGTACTAATTACATCTTCCACAAAATCCATTTTCTTAATTTCACTGAAGTAGGGCTCCAGGTCCGAGGGACTGTCCGAGGATAGGAATTTTTCTCCTATAAGGTTCGCTACATCATTCCATGTTTTTTCGCACACAGTTTCTATCTCCTCTTCTGTCAGATCCTCGACAGGTTTTTCTGGTTGTTCTATGGCATCCTTCGAGGAACATCCGATAAATAGGCATGATAACAATACAATGATAAAGAATAGTTCCTTTTCTTTTTTCATAACTCTAAAAATTTTAATATTAAAACGTTGTTAGTTTAATGCTTACAGCAATACTTGCAATACAAAATTGTTGAATCTGTCACAACAAAGTATGCTGTGAAACTTTTCAGTTTAGAATAACAATTGAAAGGGTCATTCAATTGAGAGGCATTTCTTATTCCATCGCCATAATCCGTATGTCCTTAAAAAAACGACAAATTCATTACATCGTTTAGTAAAAGACGAAACATCATTGATGGTATTTATCAAATTTCTCTGATGCTCTTTAGGTCTTCGCTGTAGAAATATTTGTTTTTCATAATTATCAATTACGTACATTCGCCTATTCAGCTCAGTACTATTTAACTTCAAGTAATTCTAATATCCCCTTTAGCGTTTAAGATTGAATCGTATTTTATTCAAATTCCCCTTTTATAATTCATTCAATTAATTCACTATGCAAATATAACTAAATTAAGGTGAATATTATAGGCAACTTTAATATTAAAGTTAATTCTCAGAATTTACCCAAAGAACATTCTTCTATTCTTCCCTGCTTGAAAAAAAACACATCTGACCCGCAAAATCATTGTTTTCGGTGACAAAGAAAAATGTGAAAATCTTTTTTATTTGCAAAAAAGAAGTAAATTTTTGTTGACCTACGTAGATAAGCGAAATAAAATCGGCCGGTCTACAAGCAGAAAACTGTCTGTTATATGTTCATTAATTTATACATTATGGGAAAAGTAGTATTAAAAGGGTTTTATTGTCTGGGCATTCTCTTTTCTGCCCTTCAGTTAACCGGTTGCAGCGGTGCAGAGATCACTTCTGAGGAAGAAACACCCACCCCGACTCCGGACGAGATTACAGTTTCACAAGAAAGTCTTTCTTATTTTACCGAGGGAATGGAATTCGGCGCCGACGCAGACAACCGGACGGTTTATTTTTCCAGCAATTGCGACTGGAAGGTCGAAGTAGCCACGAATGACTGGTGCAAGGTCAGCCCGTCCGAAGGCACGACCGGCGAGGGCAGTTTTGTAGTTTCCGTCGAAGAGAATACGGACCCGGAAGAGCGGAACACTACGGTTACGTTGAAGGCCGGTACGGTAGAGAAAACGATAAACGTGGTACAGAAAGGGATTCAAGCCTCTGTGGAAGTAGCCCGTACCAGTTTTGAAGTCATGCCCGAGGGCGAAATCATCACTTTGGACATTACCGCCAACGTGGAGTACCAGGTTGTGATACCGTCCGATTGTGACTGGATACGCAGTGTAGAGACAGCGAATGACTCCTTTGAGGTATTGCCGAACGAAAGTACCCAGGAAAGAAGTGCGACACTGGTGGTGGAAAGTGCAGGCGAGCCTGTTTCCATCTCCGTCCGTCAGCAAGGAGTGCCCGAAGAATTGGTCTTCTCCGACGAAAGTGCCTCATTGTTTGCCAACGGAATCGATTGTGCGGCTTCAGGAGCCAGTCAGACAATAGCCTTTACTGTCAACTGCGACTGGACCGTAACGGTTGAAGGAGGTGACAGCTGGTGCACGGTCTCACCTGAGAGCGGAGAAAAGGGGGATGCGTCATTCATCCTCACAATCAGCAAAAACGAGGAAGAAGTGGAGCGCACGGCCACGGTGACGCTGAAAGCAGGAGATATCATCTATCACATGACCGTGACACAAGAGGGCAAGATATCCGGCATCACGGGAGGCAATGAGAATTATGAAGGGGAAGACGGTTCCTGGTATGAACGATAAAAAGGAGGAAATAGGATTATGAAAAAGACATTTTTATATGGCATCGGTATCGTTTTAATGGTACTCTGCGGTTGTAAACAGGAAGAAACGTGGTATTCTTATGATTCATCAGGTAAAACAGTCCTGAAAATACGCATAGAGAATAATGCGGACACTCGTACCGAAATTGGCGAGGGAAACCAGGTGCTTTGGCAGTTGAATGATACCATCGGGGTGTTCGGAACCGGTGAAACAAAAAGTACGCCCTTCGTATTGTCTTCGCTGGAGGATGACGGGACTGCAATCTTTACCGGCGACCTGCCAGAAGATATCACGCCTTTCCTGGCCTATTATCCTTATCGCGAAAACGCGTCGCTGCAGGGAAATAAATTAAGCATTACCTTCCCTACCGAATACGACTATACAGGAAGTACCTACGGACCGATGATGGCTTTCCCCTCCGAAGAGGGCAGCTGTACGTTCCGCCACCTGGCCGGTTTGCTCAAGATAACCATAAACGATATGCCGGCCAATGCCAAAAAACTGGTACTCACTCCGGATTATTGGGCACCCGACCTGACAGGAAGTTGCTATGTAGACGATGTCACGGTTTCCAATCCGGTATTGCGGGTAGGAAACTGGTTCGATGTTCCGGAACTGGTTGCCAATATTCCGGAAGATATGGCTACAGGCACACAGACATTCTATATCCCTGTGCCGGTACAGAGTTATTCCCTGATAACGGTTCTTCTTAAAGACGGGGACAATAAAACCCTTTGGTACAGGCCGATAAGAGACTTGGTTGTCGAGCGTGCCTCCTTACTGGAAATGCCGGCTGTCGATACGGAAGCTCAGATAACGATTACTTCCCATACCTCCGGCGAAACCATCCGGTCTTATAATGCCATCGATACGATTACGTTAAAAGGCTACATAGAAAATTACTACTGGTTTGCGGGAAAACTGTCGCAGACTACAGAAGAAGGCCGAAAATATGAATATCATCCTGAGCTCAAGGGAGCAGACTATCTGGATGGAGCGAAAGTCAGCTTTGAACTGGATGTAGCGCTGCACCGGGGCCAGAACACCTTCACGATTGACCATTCGGGTGAGGATGTCGGCTATAATAATGTGAATAAAAAGTCTACACTTATACTCAATCTGGAAGAAATCAATGAGCCGGCCGAAGCCGTCGATTTAGGGCTTAAAGTGAAATGGGCAAGCTACAACATGGGGGCTGCCCAACCGACCGATTTGGGTTGGCCGTATGTATGGGCCGATAATACCGGAACCGACATATTGCATCATGACGATTATGAGCATGTAACTTATGGAGACGTGGTTATTTCCGGCAACAAGGCCTATGATGCAGCTACTTACAAATGGGGAGATGGCTGGCGGATGCCATTGGCAGAAGAATTTGCCGAGCTGGACAAGTTGGAAAGAAAGGAAGAGATGGTCGACGGAGTCAGAGTATGGAGGTTCACGGCTCCAAATGGCAATAGCATCATCTTGCCTGTAGCCAATTATTGGACCGGCATCACTCATTATGATATCTTTGGTACCGGTATCGACCGTTCGGCTGCATATCTGATAACTAACAATGCCACGGATTTGACCTATAACCATGGATTAGGCTGGGCATTCCGTCATCACCGTTTATACATTCGCCCTGTTTATGGGCCACTCCATTAATTTGCCATATATCCTAGAAAAAAGAATCGGTTAGATTTGAGTGGCGATGCGTGTCCTTCTGCAAAAGAGGAACGCATCGCCACAAATTATGTTCCAGTCTGATTGTGCTCCTGAAAGGCCTACCGGCATGGGGGAGTCAAATAACAATCCTGCCGTAGAAAATGTGGACGCGAACCCCGCACATGAGAGAGTGGACGGTTGACGAACCGAAAGGGGTAAAGCAATAAGCGCAAAACTCGTTCAGATTATTCCACAGGACTTTGACAGAAATCTCACTATTCCTAGCAGAGAAAACGCATCAATCTCCGATATTAAGGAAGTTAATTGTTTCCAGCATAAG
>ERZ826146.3428-NODE-3428-length-10363-cov-3.237194_pt1 | contig 10363 bp, 18 predicted proteins | sample MGYA00519857_ERZ826146 | MGnify/ENA primary metagenome ERZ826146 (study PRJEB31778, sample SAMEA3449222) | human gut metagenome | biome: human gut; feature: human-associated habitat; material: faeces | place: United Kingdom | collected 2010/2012 ...
CTGTACCATCGTGAGGATGCCAGCAACGTTCTCGCCAACAAACCAAGTGGGCTGTATCTCCCGTATTGCCCGTAAAGTTTCAGGCCACAGGTAGCGGTCGTCGTCCGCTCCCCTGCGCTGTCCTGCAAGGCTGAACGGCTGGCATGGAAATCCCCCGGTGAGCACGTCGATTTTGCCTCGCCATTCCGTAAAATCCGTTTTTGTAATGTCTTCATAAATCTTGCTGTTTGGATACCAGTATTCAAGCACGCGGCGTGGAAACTCCTGTATCTCGCAATGGAACACGTTGTCCCAGCCCATCCACGAGGCTGCTATTTCCGCTCCGCCTATTCCTGAAAACAGGCTTGCATGTGTCTTAATCATCGCCAATAGTTTAAAATCCCGATAGCCTCGGCTCTTGTTTCTCTTTCAGTACTTGCGCCACGCGTGCTATTTCATCATCAACCCTCTTCTCCAAGGCCTTGCTCTCCTTCAGAGCTGATTGCGTGCGCGTCTTGAAATACTCCTTCTGCTTGTTTCTCATTTCCGAGACAAGATTGAAAAACTGCCTTGCGTCCATAACTCTTCACTCTTAATTCTTCACTCTTCACTTAATCACCAGCTGCGACGAAGTACAGCCCGTACTTTTTGGCAAGGCGTGCCTCGGTGTGCACGCGCCTCGTCTCGCCATCATAGTACAGCGTCCGAGGCTCGCCGTCCATCTGGAAGTAGTTGTGTTTCCTTACCATCCGCCACACCGTCTGCCTCCCTTGCGTGGAAAGCGCGGCGAACTTGAACCGCGTCCTCTGCGGAAGTCCCGATAGCATGCGCAGCTCGTCCATGCGCCGCTTGCGTTTCAACCTTTCGCCCATGGCCTTGTAGTCGATATGCTTCTTGGCCTCTACCAGCCTTGCCATGTTCTCCTGCCTGATGCGCTCCTCGGTCTCCGCCGAGTGCCTTACGCCCAGCCGACGTGCCCACATATTGACGCGCGTCTTCGAGTAGCCGAAGCGTGCGCAAATCTCCGGCGCCGTCATGGTGGGGTAGTATGCCCTTACCGTGTCCTCTATGCCCTCGCGCTTTGTCGACAGGTCATGGCGAAGCTCGCCGCCATGTTCCCTGACTATGAGGTACACAGTGGTAATGCTCAGTCCAGCAGCCTCGGCCACCTTGCGCCTCGGGCGGTCGTTGATGTGCGCCAGCACGTAGTCAACCTGCGCTTGCGTTATTTTCCGTGTCAACATCCTCGTAAAATTTATCGATTATACGTCTTATCCGGGGCAGCTCCTTCTTGGCCAGCCTCCATGCGTTGCATACGCCCGGCTTGTGTAGCGAACTGTCAAGGTACGGCATGGCCTCCATCACCTTGCCCACGTGTGCCGCAAAGCTGGCCATTGTCGCTATGTCAGACTTTTTCATTTCCTGTAAGTCTTGTTGGTAAACGGTATGATATATAGCATCTCACGAAATCTGTCGGCTACGCGCTCGCCGTATCGTTCGGCTATCTTCCTCGGCTCAATGTTGGTTGTAACCATCGTGTAGAGCTGCCTTTCGTAGCGTGCCATAATAAGCTCAACCGTTGGCGTCAGCACGTTGCCGTATGACATGACCTCGACAGGCTCGCATCCGAGGTCGTCGATTGCGAGGAGCGGCTCCTCGCACAGTCTCATGAAGTCTCCGCCACACCCGTACTTTGACGCTATGCCGGTGGCGTTCACCTTGCGGAAGGATATTTCCTCGTTGCCGTACAGGTAGCCGACTAGGTTGCATATCGCCGACATAAGCGTGGTCTTGCCGTTGCCCACCTCGCCGCAGAAGGCTATGCCGAACTTGTCGCCGCCAGTCAGCGCGTCGGCGGCTTGCCCTATATGCTGCGCCGTATGTTCGTCGAGGACTAACTTACCGTGCCGCGCCTCCACCTCCGCAGCGTAGGCCGCCTGTATAAGGTCAGACGCTTGCTCATTGGTAACGTAAAGCCTAAAACGTGGAGCTATAGTCTTTCTCTCCTTCAGTCGGGACTTCATAGCCTCGACGTTTATCTTCATGTCCTCCGGTATCTTTTGCATAGTTCCTTTCCCTTTTCGCCCAAGTAGCCAGCCGTTTCGACGTTTCCCACGTCGGCTGTTGCTCGAAGCGCATCTTGCTTTTTGATTTGTTCATTTCCGACCAATAATCGAAAAATTCGCGTATCATTTCCTTGCCGTACTTATCGACGTACGGAATTAAAGACCGCCCGAAATTTTCCTTACGTGAGAGAGTGGCGGCCTCGGCCGCTTTCTTTTTCTCTAATACGACGTTAGGAGTATTAGAGTTTTCTTTATATTTACTTTCCTTTACTTTAGCTGCATTTCTGTATGCATTAATTGAATTTTTGCATACAATAATTGAATTATTGTCAACATTAATTGCTCCTTCAGTCTTTTCTGTGGATGTTTTTACCTTTTTTTCGGACATATTCTTGTCATCATTAACTGAATTTTTGTATGCAGAAATTGAATTATTGTCAACATTAATTGAATTATTGCAACCATTAATCAAGTATTCGGAGTTAGTTTCTATATCAGTCCTGCGTTTTGTTATCTCGAAAAACCGCTTTTGAATGCCAGCGGATGTCAGTATTCGGTGCGCAGAATATTTATCCACGTCAAAGAACCCAACCTGCAACGCTTTCTTTATAACCTCGTGAACACAACCCTCAGACACCCCAACCTCGTCAGCAATGAAAAAAGGAAGGTCATCGTCCCACAAGATGTAATACCCTTTCTCTCGGTAGATATTACACAGCAGGGAGATTATTACTGCTACGGAATTAGGCCCGCACGCCTTTGCGATTTTCCTGACCTTTACGTCCGAATAGAAATTAACGTCGAACGGGAAATAGTCAATCCCCTGTTTTATCGGTCGTCCTGCCATTCATACGTTCTTGTTTATATAGCATTTTAGCAAGTATGGCATATATGAACGCTGATATGAAGTCATGCTCACATACAGCATTGAACCAAGTCATTCCTCTCATGTGGCAAATTCCTCTCATGTGGCAAATCCAGCATAACAGGTCGTTTGCGTCACCGTCAGCCCTTATCTGGTCTTCAAAGACAGAATAATCACGGTCGGCGTTTACGATGTCTCCTCTTTTGTTGACTATCCAACTGCCGAACTTTATAAGGCCTTCAACGTCAATCCCGTAATAGTCGCGGCAACGGATAATGTCTTTGTCCGTAACTTCCTCCGGCTTATCGGGAATTAGACCTACTTCCAATAAATTCTTATAAAACATAATCCTAATTGTTAAGGTATTCCTCTATTTTTTTCATAAACTCCTCCAAACTCCGGCATACCACATACAGGTAATCGTCATTACCGGCCACTGCCCTTTGCCACGCCCTTTGGCTCTCGCTCTGCCTACCTTTCGGGGTCTTCATCTCGATTAGCAAGGCGTGGTAGTCGGCATTGGGCACAAGCAGGATGAGGTCTGCCACTCCTGCGAGTACGCCCTCCTCCTTGAGCCTCGCCCCCGTGATGCCGTCACGCCGTCCGCCATTGGGAACGGCGAACAAGCGCGCGGCAAGATGTGGATATTTCAGCCGGAACCAGCGCACGCAGGCTGCCTGTATGCGGTGTTCTTCGTCCCGCATGTGCCGTCGTTGCCGGCTTTGCGTTTTAAGGAAGTCGTCAAATTTCATTTAAGCAGTTCTAATATCTTAGTCTTTAAAACGCCGTCGAGACGCATGTCATCTAAACCCTGACGCATATATTCGTTGGCTTTGGCCGTTGCCTCTGTCATGTCGTTGGCACGGATGAGAACGTAATACTTCAGCTCTTTCTCCTTCTCGTTGTCGTCAATGAACACGTCAACGATAGTAGCCTTAAAGTAATACTCCTTCTCTTCGTTCTCGTTCACTATCTCCTTGACGTTGCTTCGCTTCACTGCTATCACGTCGCCGTCTAAGCCGTAATCAGAGTAAGACTCCATACCTTTCTGTTCAGCTTCCGCGAATGTCAGGCAGTCCGTTATGTAGCGTTCCGTTACTTCCTTTTCGGTGCCGTCGTCCTTGACGCGGCTCACCTTTGTCGTCATTTCGTAGTACATAGTCTAACTTTTTAAAAATGGTAAATCTGATTTTTCCTCGCCGTCCTGCGGTTGTGCAACTGGGGCTTTCGTGGCGGTGCTGCCGGCAGGCGCCGACGGTGGCAGGTCGTCCCTCTTCCCGTATGGCTCAACCTTGTAGCCGCGAATGGTGTTGAAATACTTGGTTTCGTGCGTGTTCGGGTCTTCAAACTCGCGTCCGTTGATGTCATAGCTTACCGTTACGTAGTCGCCCTCCTTGTAGTTGTCTAATTGCTTCATCACATCGCCCGAGAACTCGAACGAGGGGTAATTGTCAAACTTCCTCTCGCCCGTATGTGTGTCGTAACGGGCCGCGTCAAGCACTAAGATGCGCTTGGCGAACGTATTGCCCGACTTGCCCGTTATCTCCTGCACGGGCGTTATCTTACGTATGCTTCCTGTTATCGTGTTTGCCATAAACTAATTGAGTTTTTTGATTATTTCCTCCGCTGCATTGATTTTCTCCTCCACCAGCTTCATGTCATCCTCGCAAGGCATTATCCTCACAATGTGCATCGGGTGCATCTGCCACGGGCAATAGGCTATGAAGTCGCACCAGCTCGCCCCGGTGCACATTATATGGCTTTGGCACTGCCAGTAGTATTCGGGCTTCACCTTCTTCAACGTGGCGTTGTCGCTCACTTCGGCACGGTAACGCATATACGTGTCTTGGTTGGGGCACTTTATCTCGAGGCAACCGCTGCGGCCCCCACCGTCGTCGGCTATCCAGCCGTCAGGCGAGCTTGCGAAGAAGTCTATCGCCGGATGCTCAACGCTCCCGCGCTCGGTAACTTCAAAGCCTTTAATGCGTGAATACAGACGCCGCGCGTTCTCTTCCTGCTCCGTGCCCCAGCGCATCGCCTTTGTCTCTATATTAGTCACGCTAAGATATTCCTTAAAAAGACTGTCGTCCTGAACTATAAGCTCGTTCATGTCTCTTGTGGCGGCAACCTGATAGATATATGTCATGGCAGTATCAGAGAAGCCTCCCTGTCTGTTCTCCTTCATCAGCTTGCCTATACAACTTCCTGTAAAATTGCCCAAGCGTGCGCGGAACCAGCCGAGTGAATGTTGGTCAAACTCGTTACTGAATGTTGGCGCGGCGTTTACCTGCGCCACGTCCACCGTTATATTACCGTTCATAATAACTTGGCCTCCTTAGCAACTTTCATTACAGGCTGCGGGGCGTCCTTGCCGTCGGTTTCTGTCTTGTTTGTCTCCGGCAGTGGAGCGTCCGTTATCTGTGCTGCCTGTTCGGCAATGATATTCAACTTGTCTTTGTTCGACAGGTCTGTATATTCCGCATCCTCGATGTCTTCCGCCTCTTCTGTCGTCATGAATCCCATGCTTATCTCCGGGCAGTACATACGTTGCCAGAACGCGGCGGCGCGGTATGTAAGCATCTGATTCGGCATTGTCACCCATTTGCTTCCGCTCTTTGTGTACCAGCCCTCTTTAATGGCTGTCTCTATCGTTATTGGGTCGCTTTCAAGAATTTCACCGGTTGCTATCTCCGTAGCGTAGGCAACGCACTCGATATTGTCGATGTCTGTACCGTCAAATTCTTTTGTCTGTATGGTGTTCTTACGGACCGAGGCATCCCAGACTGTATCGTTATACAGAACTTTGCCGACCTTGCCAAGATTACGCTTCCTGTAACGCAGCGATGTGTACTTACCGCTCATGTTTATTGTGGCAATAAGAAATTTGCTTGACCATGACGGATTGCCTTTCACTATGTAAAGGTTCTGCATAACCATAAGAGGGTTAATCTTCATTCTCATTGCCATGTCAAGAGCTATGGCACAGTTGCCGATATTGCCTCTGTATGTTTCAGGAACAATAGTTGATGTAGTGTACATCTGCGCCATACGCTGCATCACTTCAAACTGTTTCACCGTCTGTCCTACCGGCGTCAGGGCAAATTCTGCGGCCTGCTTTGCCTGCATAATCTGCAAATCGTTAATTTTTTCTGTCATATCTCAGTATCTCATTAAAGTTTCGTAAGTCATTTCTTCAAGCTCGGACGCGTCAAACTCCACGTCCGAGCCGTCTTCGGTCTCGAAGTCAAAGTCCTTGACGCGGCATTCTGCCAGCACGGGGATGTGCCCTCCCGTCAACTCCTCTTCCAGCGGGTCGTAGTCAACGAACACGTCCATGCTTACATAGACCGTCCCGCCGTCCTTGTCTATACGCCCGAAGTCCTGCACCGCGCACTGCACCGCAAGGCTGCGGTAGTCGTCATCTGTCAGCTTCATAATTGCCAGGTATTAGCTTGTTCCACATCTTAACAACGTCCTTCCCGCACATATAGCAGAATAGAATAAACGCTACGATTAAGGCCGTGACGTCGCCCGTCATTGCTGCGTGGCCTGTTGTCAGCGCAAGCAGCGCAATAGATAATGTTTTCATATATCTCGTGTTTTTTGTTTCGATTAAAAAGAAACTTGCCGTATCCCCCGACAGGGCAAGCCGAAAGTATCAGTTCTTTGAAACATTGAATTGCAATGTCGTGGCGCAGCCGTTCTCGCTACGGGATGCAAGTCGTCAGCTTTCCCTGCGCCTGTTGTGTCGGGGTTTTGGTCGTTCATTGTAAAAGCCCCTCCGCCCCGAGGCGTTCAATCCTTAACGGAGGGGCGTCTCCTAGGTTTTGCTCGCAGAACTATATATTTCATTAATTATGGCCTTTGGAAACTGCCTATCCTCACGGACGGGCAGAGTGAAATCCAAATAAGAAAAATATGATTATTTAAACCTACCGCCTAACCTCACGGCCAAGCAGAACAAAAACTAAATTGAAAAAACATTATAGTATGAAAACCTCTTGCCTCCGCCGAGGCGGTAACTTATATAATATGTATTCTATCCGTTATGTGAGCCGTGCGGACTTCACAGCAAACACGGCAATAAACACCTTAAAAAAATTAATACCATATGTGTGCATGTAATTCGTTCCCGTGCCCCCATCGAAGGGCAGCACCCTAACGTGCAGCACGGGATATAGTCGTCGGCGTCAGCAGACCGTGGGACGCCCAGCCCCACATCTTTATGGCTCGTGGACTTGCCGCCTTTAGCCGTATGTTCGTTCAATTCTTTATTTCAGCCCTACTCGCGTCCTCGATGCAGGGGCACCGATTGTCAGTCTCGCCTGCATCCTCGCTTTCGTCTTTTGTTCCAGTATGTCAAAGAGCTATTTTCCCAAGTCTGCCCCGGGCGGCTTACTTGCTTTCGGCTTTGCGCTCCGGGAACTTGCCTTGTGCCCTGCTCGGTATCGAACCGAACGCCCTCGCGGGTTGGCGCGTCACACACAGGGCTAAACATAACCTAAATCATGAAATCAAAAAACATATAATTCTTGTCATACTACCCTACCCTTTTCCACAAGCCTATCGATATCTGACTTCTTGTAGAATATTGCGCCGCGCACTTTATAGAAGCGTATCTGCGCATTGGCTCGCAAGTCCTTGAAAAAGTCGGCAGACATACCGAGGTAGGCTTGCGCCTCCTTGCTGTTAAGCCATACCTTGTCTATTTCTAAAGTCCTACCTACTCTCATATTTTTTGCTTCCATAATCATGCGTTTAAGAATTTGTTTATGAAGTAGCTTTGTCCTTTCCCTGTAATTTTCGGAGTGATTGTAGTGTGCATTACTCCGTCGTTGCCGATGCGTACACCCTTTTTCAGCTCGAACAGTCCCTGTTCTACATATTGCTGGTTGGGGATGTTGTATAGTTCGCCCTTTGTACCGAGGTAGCCGTTGGTACGCATCCATTCAAAGAGGCGGTTTTGGCCGATTGTGTAGCCGTTCTGTGTCAGGATTTTGGCAAGTTCTCCAATAAGGCAGCTTGACTTACTTGCTTCAATGGCGTTGGCGAAAGCGACTTTGGGCTTGTCCTGCTCGCGTTCCGTTTCAAGAGCCTTTATGCGTTCGTCCCTTCGTTTCAACGTTTCTTGTGCTATGAGCAATGCCCTGGCCATTATATCATCATCCGTATCGCTTTCTTTGGTGTGGATATATCCGCCTGTCTTGCGGATGGAGGGCAAGACTTCACTTGTCACCCATTTGCGGAATGGCTTGGCGTTTTCGCTGTCGCTTCTTATTATTACATCGTACAGTCCACTTTCGGTGACGAATGTCGCCTGTTGAGTCCTGCCTAAACTGTCGATGATGGGGTGCGTCTGACGCATATCATCGTCAAGCCTGCTTGCACATCTTGGAACGTCCTTAATTCCGATAGCCTTGCATACATCTGCGAGGCAGAATAAGGGTTCTTCGCTTGTTCCGGCTGTCCTTATTTCTCCAAAGCGTTCGCTGCTGAATATCTTTATCTCTCCGTTCATGGCTGTGATGTTTTAAAACTGTTTTACAAATCCGAGGTCGTAGGCTCGTTTCCTGATGAGGTTTTGCGTGTCGGTATCGCTGTCCCACCGCAAGGCGAGAAACACTGTCCTTTCGCTTACTCCGCAAATCTTTGCAAGCTCACCAACCTTGCCCCTGCGCAATTTTATCTTTTTTCGCTTCTGCATTTCGTTTTTATTTTCTATATTTGCAATCTAAAGCCGTTTATTGCGGTTTTCGTGCGCCGTTTATTCGGTTCTAATTCCGATTGACAGTGCAAAGATAGAGCAAATTACAGTAACAACCAAATTTTCTACTGAAATAATTACGGTAGAATAAAAATTTTTATGTATGGAAGAAAATCAGACTATAAAAGAACGCCTTATAGCGTTTATAGCTCATCTCGGCATAGGTCAGGGTAAGTTTGAAAAGAATTGTGGTCTCGCAAATGCGTATGTAGCCAATATAAGAAAGTCAATAACTCCTGAAAAATTACAGAAAATATCTCAGCAGTACCCTGAACTTAACACGGGTTGGCTAATGACGGGGGAGGGTGAAATGTTGAAGAATACCAGCAATGACAACATCCATTCCGTCATATCAAGTAAGGATATTAAGGAAGATGATTATAGGGGTACGCTTGTTTATGACATTGACGCAACCTGCGGAACGGATAATAGGGACATATTTTCGGCTGAAGACAATATAATAGGCTCAGTAAATCTTCCAGGCATAAACAAGCATGCACATATCATACGCGCTAACGGTAACAGCATGGAACCGGAGATATACGACGGCAACATGGTGGCCGTGAGGGAGATTAAATCATGGGACGATATTTTCTACGGGCAAATTTACCTCATCATACTTGACGAGTACAGGATGATAAAGCGCATAAGGCGCTACGAGCAAGACGAGGAGAACTATGTTATACTACGTAGTGATAATCCCCAATATGACGATATTAAGTTGCATAAGGGAAAGATAAGGCGGCTTTTCATTGTTGAGAATATCCTTTCAGTCAAAAACAGGATGTAAATACACGAACAGTCCTTAAAGAAGGAAAGGATGTGGAAAGTGATAAACATATTGATAAACAAAGGCTGGTAAGAAATCATGAAAAAGTATAAAAGAAAAATTATCGGAATATTAATAAGTGGTCCTTTCATTTTTGCAATAGGGGCAGTTTTAAGTCTTTGGCTTGCATCTGAAGGTCATTTGTGGGGGATATTTATAGTAATACCATTTGGCATTTATTGGGCAATATGGAAGGATGACAGAGATAATAAAAAAGCTATAAAGAAGATGCAGCAGGAAAAGAGAAAAGAACAGCAAGAAGAGAAAAAAGTGAAGTTGTATTATGAAGAACAATTAAATAAGTTGGTTGAAAAATATGGGCAACCAGCGAAAATCATAAATTTAGAGAAATATAAATTATGTAACTCTATAATTGTATTTATGCAAAGTAAAAGTCTATACATAATCGGTAAAATTGTACCTATTGATAATATTATAAGTTGTTCTATAAACCAAGAAGAATATACTTATGGAGGAAGCATAAACCTTGAAACGAAAACAAGTACAGGCAGTATTGCAAAAAGGGCAGTCGTTGGTACATTGATTGGAGGTTCAACTGGAGCAATTATTGGAGGCGCAACAGCTAAGAAAGTTACATCGGGATATTCATCAGATGGAGGTATCGGATATAATTACACCGTTTTTATAAATGTAAAAGACTTATCAAACCCTCTGATTAAAATCAAATTATATAGTAATGCTGACAAAGCTAACGAGATAACGGCACTCATAAATGCGGTTATAGAGTTTAATAGACGCTGATCGCAATTCGACCCAACTGCGACTACAATTTTACAAAATTTATAAACAACTAAAAATCAATGCCTTACAAACATAAAATAATGCTTCCCAAGCTGGGG
>ERZ826146.3429-NODE-3429-length-10363-cov-2.006306_pt1 | contig 10363 bp, 12 predicted proteins | sample MGYA00519857_ERZ826146 | MGnify/ENA primary metagenome ERZ826146 (study PRJEB31778, sample SAMEA3449222) | human gut metagenome | biome: human gut; feature: human-associated habitat; material: faeces | place: United Kingdom | collected 2010/2012 ...
GTCCGGTGTGACGCGTCCGGTTCGTGATCTGAAAGCTTTCCGGAAGGTCATGCTTCGCGCCGGGGAGAGCCGCGAGGTGACCTTCACGCTGACGCCCGACGACCTTTCGTTCTGGCGTCTCGACAAAAAGTGGGGCCAGGAGCCGGGCGACTACCATGTCTGGGTAGGGCACGATTCCGACTGCACGCTCGGCGGCAGTTTCCGGATCACCGAATGATTCGTCTCTCCGGCACGGCGGCCGACGCCGCGGGTGCGGGACAGCTGCAAGGGAGCAGCGGCTTCGGCCGCCGCTCCCTTTTCCGTGCCCGGCGGGACGGTCCGGATGTCCCGGAAAAACCCGTTCGGAGATGTTTCGGACAAAAGGTTCCGGGGAATGGCTGGGCTTTCGCAAATTTTTTCTACCTTTGGAGGTCAAAACAGTACGCAATGATGGATTTGAAGACGATACGTGCCGAACTGCGCAAGCTGACCGCGATTGTCGACGGCTGGGAGCCTTCCGGGGAGATTCCGGCCCTCGAACGCGACCTGGCGCTGGAAAAACTGCGGACGCTCTACGATGCGGTGCGCTTTACGGAGGTGGAATCCCTTCCGGAATCCCCGGTTGCGGAGACGGAGCCTGCGGCTGCTCCGGGGCCCATCGACCTCGGGGCGGTGCTTTCGCTCGACCCGACGGACGAAGCCGTGTTCGAACCCGGTCCCGATGCCGTTTCAGGACCCGCGTTCGATGCGGAGGCGGAACCCGCAGAGCCGTTTTCCGAACCCGATACGACGGTCGCAGCCGATTCTGCCGGGGCGTTTGCCGGGGGGGAACCCGATACGGAGACGCCCGGAATGGCGGAGCCTGCGGTGTCGGATTCCGAGCCGGAACTTGAGGGGGAATCCGGATTTGAGCCTGATCCCGAAGCGGCGTCCGAAGCGGCGTCCGAAGCGGCGTCCGAAGCGGCATTCGTCGCCGGAGAATCCGAACCGGTCGCCGAATCCGGGCCGGTCGCTGCGCCTGAATCCGAGGCTGTGCCCGAACCGTCTGCGAAGCCGGTCGCTGCGCCTGAATCCGAGGCTGCGGCTGAACCGTCTGCGAAGCCGGTCGCTGCGCCCGGACCTGCCGCTGCGGCTGAACCGGTCGTCGTTCCGGAACCCGCTCCTGCGCCAGCTCCGGAACCCGCTCCTGCGGAGAAACCCCAATACATCGCGCCCACGCTGTTCGGGCTGGAGGAGGAGACCGTCCGCCACCGTCACAAACAGCGCGTCATCATGTCGCTCTACGATACGCCCGCGCCCGCCGAAAAGCCCGCAAGACCCGAAACGGCGGAAAGACCGGCGGAGCGTCCCGAACCTGCTGCCCGTCCCGAACCTGCTGTGACGCTCGAACCCGCTGCCCGTCCCGAACCCGCTGCGACGCCCGGACCGACTGTCCGTCCCGGGTTTGCCGCGACTCCCAAACCGGCGGCTGCGCCTGCGTCCGCAGGTCCCGGGCCGCAGTCCGGAATGTCCGTGCCGCAGTCCGCGGCGGAACCCGTCACCGTTTCGGAAGCGCCTGCCGCCGCCGAGCCGGAGGAGGCCGAATCCGGAGCGAGGGAGGTTGCGGTCCCTGTCGGGGCCGTGCTGGGCGAGGTGATCAACCACGACGTGCAGACGCTGGCCGATACGATCGCTCCGCGGCGCGACATGGCTTCGGAACTGCGCCGCGGCGAACCGGTTGCCGACCTTCGCAACGCCTGCTGATCCGCGATCTGTTCGGCGGCGACGGCGAAGCCTATGAAGAGGCGATCGCGACGCTCAACGCCTTCGACGATTTCGACGAGTGCATGATCCACATTGCCGAGAACTACGCCTGGAATCCCAATTCGGACGGCGCGAAGTTTATGATGGAACTGCTCGAACGCAAATTCGCCTGACACGATGGCCAAACTCTATATCGTACCTACGCCGATCGGGAATCTGGACGACATCACGCTGCGCGCGGTGAACGTCCTGCGCGAGGTGGATTTCATCCTCGCCGAGGACACGCGCACGACGTCGTTCCTGCTGAAGCACCTCGGCATCGAGCAGAAACTCCGTTCGCACCACAAGTTCAACGAGCACGCCACGGTCGAAATGGTTGCCGGGGCGATCGTCGCAGGACGCAATGCCGCCCTGGTGTCGGACGCCGGGACGCCCGGCATTTCGGACCCCGGGTTCCTGTTGGTGCGCACGTGCGTCGAGGCGGGGATCGAGGTCGAGACGCTGCCCGGCGCCACGGCGCTGATTCCGGCGCTGGTGCAGAGCGGGTTTCCGTGCGACCGTTTCTGCTTCGAGGGCTTCCTGCCCCAGAAGAAGGGGCGGATGAAGCAGTTGCAGGCGCTTGCCGGCGAGGAGCGCACGATGATTTTCTACGAATCACCCTACCGCGTGGTCCGGTGTCTCGAGCAGTTCGCCGAGGTTTTCGGTGAAGACCGCCGGGTTTCGGTGTCGCGCGAGATCACCAAGAAGTTCGAGCAGACCGTGCGCGGAACCGTCGCCGAGGTGCTCGGGCATTTCCGCACGACCGAACCCAAGGGCGAGTTCGTGATCGTCGTGGCCGGAAAACCCAAAGTCCGCCGCGTCCGGGAGGACGGGGAGGAGTAACTCAAATCGAAACGCAATTGATGGAAGAGAACCGTACAGACGATACACAAAAGGTAAAACGTTCGTTTTCGGCGTGGCTCGGGGAGCTGCGCGAATTTATGAAGGGCCGTTTCAGCCTCGACGAGGACAAGGCGCAGCGCGACGAGGTCGTGGCCTCCGTCTCGAAGGGCGTGGAGTTCCGCGGCGTCAACCTCTGGGTGCTGATCTTCGCCACGATGATCGCCTCGCTGGGCCTGAACGTCAATTCGGCCGCGGTGATCATCGGCGCGATGCTCATTTCGCCGATCATGGGTCCTATTATGGGCATCGGCCTTTCGCTGGGCATCAACGATTTCGAGCTGCTCAAAAAGGCGCTGCGCAACTATGCGCTGATGTTCATCGTGGCGATTATCACCTCGACGGTCTATTTCCTCGTGTCGCCCCTCTCGTCGAACAGCAGCGAGTTGCTGGCCCGCACGGTGCCGACGACCTACGATGTGCTGATCGCCCTGTTCGGCGGTCTGGCCGGTATCGTGGCGCAGACGCGGCAGGACCGCACCTCGACCGTTATCCCCGGTGTGGCGATCGCCACGGCGCTGATACCGCCCCTCTGCACGGCGGGCTTCGGTCTGGCGACGGGGCAGATAAAATTCTTCGTCGGGGCCTTTTACCTCTTTTTCATCAACTCGGTCTTCATCGCGCTGGCGACTTACCTCATGGTCCGTTTCCTGAAGTACGAGAAGAACGCCTTCATCGACAAGGTGCGCGAACGCAACGTCAAGCGGCTGATGATGGTTATTACGCTCGTGACTTTCATTCCGAGCGTCGTCATCGGTTTCCATATGGTCCGCGTCTCGCTGTTCGAAGCCGTGGCCGACAAATACGTCGCGCAGGTCTTCAGGTTTCCGCATACGCGCGTGATCGAGTGCAACAAGCATTATGCGCACGGCAAAGACCCGTCGCAGATCGAGTTGCTGCTGGTGGGAGAACCCATCGGCGACGAAATTATCGAGAATGCCCGTGCGCAGATGCGCAACTTCGGACTGGAGAAGGCCGAACTGGTGGTGCGTCAGGCCAACAAGACCGACGAGATAAACGTGGCGTCGCTGCAGCAGAGCTACCTCGAACTGCTGGAGGAGAAGAACCGGCGCATCGGCGAAATGACGGCTCAGCTGAAACGCTACCGGGTTACGAACGTCGAAGTGGACGACATTTCGCGCGAAGTGGGCGTCATGATGGAGAATATCAAGGCCATATCGCTGATGAAGGGCATTACGTTCGATGTCGCGGGCACGCCGCTCGATACGACCCTCGTTTGCGTCGTTACGCCCAAGGCGCCCGCCGATTCGATCGACCGGACGACGCTGGCCAGTTGGCTGAGGATACGCACCAAGGTGGATAACGTGAAACTTTTTGTCGAACCCTAACGCCTTGCCGGATGAAACGAGCTGAGCTGAATTTTGCGCAGAAGGTATGGCTGGAGTCTTTGTGGCTCGGCGCCCGTTTCTTTGCCGTGCTGCCGTACTGGTTCAAATATTACGTCGTCGAGAACCTGCTCTTTTTCATACTCTACTACTGCCTGCGTTACCGCATGAAGGTCGTGAACGAAAACCTGCGCAATTCGTTCCCGGAAAAGAGCGTCGGGGAGCTGGCCGTCATCCGCCGCGAAGGGGAGGTGATGACCTACCTGCGTCCCGATTCCAAGTCGCAGGTGACCATCGAGTACGACGAGAAGACCAACCGTCCGCTGCGCGTGCATACCATCGTGGTTTCGACCCAGCACGACGAGTTCATCCTGCCCGGCAACGGGCTGACGGAGAAGGAGGCCGAGGAGCGGATGCGGGCGAAAGCAATCGGTGCATTCGACGATATGTGGTTCGAAAACGGCGAGGACGGAGAGTTCGAACCGGATTACGAGTACCACCGAAGGAATTTTATCCGGAAACTGAACAAGGAAGATGAAGTGCAGGAAGCATAGCCGATGCCGAAAGGTACCCGGAAATGGCAGCGTACTGGAGATAGTTCGGTGCCCTTGGTGTGGTTGGGAAGTGAGTACGTCTAACATTGGGAAGTGGTGCGCCAAATGTTATTGCAAATTCGAAGTAGGGAGTGATGGTTACATTCACTTCTCGCAGGACTTCCCAAAGACCACGGCCGAAGCATGGGCTATTGCTTTCGCCAAAAGTGGCGGAGTAGGTTTTGGTAATATATAATTGATTAACTAACAGTGAATGAAACAGATTGAGGAAAGAGGCGGAGATTTCGCTGCTAATTATGAAATACTTGACGATAACGGTCGCCGAAAAAACGAGTGTGAGATTGCCCGCGAAAGCTACATTTCTGGGGCCAAATGCGAACACGAACTACTGACGCGCTGGCACGACCCGAAAGAACCACCCGAACCGGGACGGGTTGTGCTTGTAAAGCGGAATCCAAGCTCTATCATACCGTATGATTTGGGGCATATTGATAACGATGGGAACTGGGTGGATTCGTGGTGTGGTTCTCCGATAGATGATAAGATCATCGGCTGGCGGAAGATTCACGAATAAGGACTAAGCGAAGAATTTATGAAAAGTGAAAAAAGAAAGGAGTGTGCCAATGAAAATGTAAAACCAGTGGGGCGACGACAGGCATCTTATAAAATGGGAAAATTGGTATAAGAAGAACATTCGGAAATTAGGGGTTCGAGTCCCCGGTCGCCCACAAATAACCGCCTCAAGGCATAAAATTATTTGATCATGAAAGAAATGCTCACAAACTACATCAGTCGATATTCGGCATTTGGATTGAAGATGGAAGTGCAGAAAAGAGACAAAACCGGCTTCTCAATCATCGGCCAGCAGTTACCGATCCTTCGGCCGGGTGATGATGTTCGTAACGAGATCACCCATGGGGGACATCGACTCGTTCCATTGGTTGGGTGTGCGGCGATCGTATTCAAGTGTTCTCCGGATCAGGTCGCCTTCGATAAGGAAATCGGTGTCGCCTATCGGCTCGGCCCGTTGCACATTCCAGCGATCAAGTTGATGTATCTGCCGGAAACCGGGGATTTTTCCGCATGCTATTTGAACGGCGAACACTACCCTATCTATTCATATCACCGACTTTATGACTACCTCGACTCGCTTCTGATCGATTACCGGGGATTAATCGGCGAGGGGCTTGCCGTCAGCAATCATGCCGTAAAATGCGATCCGTATGAATGACCTATATGACATATCGGGTTCCCTTTCAAGAGCAGGCCATGCATTTGCGGCCTGCTCCTCGTCTATGACAGCCGCGGCCCAAGCTGCCGCTGCGTCATGTATTGAAATCAACAGGATCATCGAAACCGTCGAGCATTACCGCCGGAGTCCGGCGTTTCGCAAGTTGGCAGGTATTCGCCGCAAGTACCGCCACGGATTGAAAAAATGCCAACTACATGAACTACACGAACTACAACGCTAATAATCAACGAAATAAATATAACTACTTTAACAACAAAAAAACTACATAAAACTACATTTTATTCACTTTCAAACTCTAAAAACTACAATCACTATGAAAAGCTACTTTTGTAGTTTTGTAAACATCTGATTTTCAACATGTAGTTTATTGTAGTTCGTGTAGTTGCCCAAAATAGGTATCCTTTTTATGAAAACATACTATGACCTTTCCGACGAAGAGTTCTTGAGGTACCTTCGTTTATTGGTAGCGCAGCTCTCACGCCTGCCACCTTACCGCTGGCAGCAGATTGCGGCTATCGCAGGCAATCCCGAAGAGTTCATTGAAATCGTGCAGTCCATGTGTAACGACGGGCTGTTCGACTGGATAGACGATTTCGGAAACCGTTGCTGCTTTATCGACATAAAAGACGATTCTCTGATCAGGCTCGATCCTATGTATGTACGAACCTTAAAAACCGGAATTGACAAACGAATATGGAAATGAGACTCACCTTCGATGTAGATGACCGAATACACATGGATTATCTCGCCTATCTCTTCGAGCGGGACACCTCCGGCGCTTATATCGTGACAGCCCGAAATTGCTTCGGGAAACTGATCATCGGGCACACTCAAGCTGCAAGCCTCCCGCCCAAAGAAGCCTGCGGAAAATTCGCAGTGACTTTTATACTGCCTATCAACGAGGCCACCCAGAACTTTCAAAATAAGTTCATCTACCTTTCGGCCCAAGCGACCAAGCAGCTCAATATCTCCCTGCGCGCCTACTTTGAACTCGACTTTTGGGAGTTCGTGCAGCGCCGTAAAGCCCTCCGCCAACGCAAAGAGGAGATTATCGAAGCGTTCATCCTCTCCCGTAAATTGTTCTCGGCTGAATACTTTGAATCCCTCCACAAGCGGGCCTATCGTCGGGAACTGAAGGAGCTGGAAGCCTTGAAGCGGAAACTGACCCGCCGTGCATACTACATCGAATCGCTCGTCGATGAGCCGAAAAAAGTTTAACCGAAAATCGTAATTATTTCTACAAATTCACTGATAATATGCTTAAAATTATCACCTCTATCGCCTTAAAACCGGCGGCATGCCCTGCCGCCGAGTTTCGGCGGGTTCCCTTGATCAGTCCGTTCGGCAATCTCAAAACGGCAACGACCCGTGAAGATGCAGGAGAACTCCTGACGATTACTCTGACAGCAACACTCCGTTCTGACGATGCTTTCCTGCATGAGCCTGCAATCGTCCGCGTCAAATGGCGCGGCGGCTCCCTTGTTTTCGGCAGCAAGGACATCCCGGCCCTGCTAACACTGACCGAGGAAGAAACCCTCGTTGCCACCTGCAAATACCAGACATCAATCGAAGCGGTAAAGGGGTAATGCCGTCCTTTTTATGCGGCCTGCGACCAAGTAGATTTGCATAAAAAAGAAATGAAACGCCTGATCACCCCGGAGAACAACGTCAAGCTGGCCCTCGAACTGCGCCGCGGTCGTTGGCTCGTTCACGATATTTCCACTCTCATACCAACGGCCATTTCGCTGCTTCAGCAGCAGGACATTCTACTCCAAGCTGCCGAGCGAGAATTCGACATCATGCTTTACGATGTAGATGCCCGCGCCGTTTCCGCGAATGCCGCCAGAAGCGGCGACCCCTGCGTTGCTGTGATCCCAATATCCGGCACGATTACCAAATACGACTCCTGCGGAACGATCGGAACTGCCACATATGCACAGGCCCTTCTCGCTGCTGCGGCTGACACAAACGTCGTTGCCTGCGTTCTCGACATTGACTCCGGCGGCGGGAATTCGACGGCTGTTCCCTTGATGTTGGATGCGATCCGCAAATTCAAAGCCACAGGGAAGCCTCTGCTCGCACATGCCTATTTTTGCGCGTCAGCAGCTTATTGGATCGCCGCACAATGCGACGCAGTCTATTGCGACAACGCCATCACATCGGAAGTAGGGTCAATCGGCGCATATACATATTTCATCGATGACCGAGAGGCATTGGAGAAGTCCGGACAAAAGGTTCACGAGATATACGCGGAAGAGTCATCCGACAAAAACCTCGCATACCGCCAAGCACTCACCGGAGAGTACACGCTGATCCGCATGCGCCTGTCTCATTTGGTCGCCGCGTTCCATGCCGACGTCAAAGCGGGCCGGCAAGCCCTCCGGGCCGACGCGCCGGGAGTACTGACCGGCGCGACTTTCTTCGCAGACAAGGCTATCGAAAACGGCCTTGCCGACGGCATCGCCACTTTACAGGAATGCGTCGATCACGCCTTTATCCGCGCAAGTATTCACTCATAATTATATCGAACATGAAATTGAACTGGAACTTTATTTCGAAAATCTTCGCCCGAACTGTCGGGGTGGAAAATCTTTCGCGTGATGCAGAAGGGCATGAGGTACTCTCTGCTGATCAGCGTAAGATTCTCGAACAGAAATTTGGCCCGGAAGCCTTGCAGCACTACGACGCATACGCCGCCAGCGATGCAAATGACGACGCACAGCAAGAACAGCTTTTGCTGAACTTCCTCGATGCCATCGGTCGCTCCGGCGGCGACGACAAAGACAAGTTACGGCAGGAACTGGCAAAAGCAGAAGAAAAAATCGCGTCGATGTCTGCCCAGATGACGATCTTACAGCAGGAGAAGGAGAAACTCGCCAAAGCCCGCGAAGATAAGCCTGCCGCAACAGAAGTATTCGGGAGAAGCGAAGGCCGTACCTTCACGATCGACGCGAAGGCATCCCACAATCGCCTCGCACTCGAAGCTCTGGCCACGGGCCAGCTTCCGACTTTCTCCGCAGCCACGATTGACGTGGATGATTTGAAAAAGGAGCTGGGCACCTATTCGTCGCAGGGGAACAGTCTGGAACTCATGCAGGACATCTACCGGGGGTTCACCTCGGCGAAGTTCATGACGCCGAAGCGTGCGATCGAAACCTACAAAGCCGTCCGCTCGGACTATACGTCCGTCGTACAGGAGTTCTCGGCCAAGTGGACTCCGTCTGGCGATGCACGGTTCACTGCCATCAAAATCCAGAATTACCGGCACAAGATCAACTTTGCGATCGTCCCGGCCGACGTCGCCAACTCGTGGCTGCTGTCGCTCTACAACGAGCGTCTGTCCCCCGATCAGATGCCGATCACACGCTACATCGTGCAGAAGATTCTGCTGCCGTCGATCCTTCAGGACATCGAGATGAAGATGATCGGCAAAGGCAAGTACAAGGCCAAGGAGAACCCGACCGATGCCGGCAAGCCGGAAGAGTCGATGAACGGCATCGAAACGCTGCTCGTCGAAGCGGCCAAGTCGGGCGATAAGGGTATCAATTTCTACCCGAACGCAAAGGATCTGCGCACAGCAACAGATGCCGAAGTCGTCGAGTACATCGATGACTTCGCCCACAAGATTCTGGCGAAGTATCAGTCCCTGAAGATGAATATCTTCCTGTCTGCCGATCTCTACGTGAAATACAAACGAGGTTACAAAGACAAGTGGGGAGCCGGCAGCGGCACGGAGAATCCCGATTTTGGCAAAGACCGTGTCGATTTCACGAACTTCTCGCTTCAGGTACTCGACTGCCTGTACGGCTCGCCGATCATCTTCTGCACGCCGAAGTCGAACTTCATGATGCTGCAGAACCTGAACCAGCCGCAGGTGATCACCGACATCCAGAAGGTCGATTACGAAGTCCGCTACTACGGCGAATTTTGGCTCGGTGTCGGCTTCGCGTTCGGCGAAATGCTCTTCGCTTCCGTTCCGGCCGACTACGACCCGCAGGCCGCAATCTCGGATGACGGCTCGACCGACTTCTGGAAAAAGACCAACGCTGCCGCTGAAGTGGAAGACACCCACGAGGGCGCATAGTATCAAACCTTAACACCGATTATCATGTATAACCCTGTATCAATTCTGAAAACGGACGAGGGCGCAGGCTGCCCTCGTCCCAAAAACCCGACAATAATCCTCGTCCCTGTCGAATTCGTCGCTGCGGAACCGACGCGGGAAATCGGAGACATCGTCATGAAAAGCGATCTGGAACTGATCGCAGAAAAGAAAGCAATCGGCATCTACGCTACGCCGAGTACGATCGAATGTACCGAAGAGTCTGAAGGAGATCCCGACGCCCGCGGCGTCAAAGTCGGCATCGCCTTCGAGCATCCGGGCGATTCGGCCGAGATTGCCGGTTTCACTGAGTACGCACGCAACCGTGGGTTCATCGCATTGAACCGTGATTGCGCCAACGGCAATACGGCGGAATATCGCGGTTCGAAGTGCAATCCGCTCTTCCTGACGACGGAGTACACCAACAACAAGGATGCCCGCAAGCGGA
>ERZ826146.3430-NODE-3430-length-10358-cov-3.102397_pt1 | contig 10358 bp, 6 predicted proteins | sample MGYA00519857_ERZ826146 | MGnify/ENA primary metagenome ERZ826146 (study PRJEB31778, sample SAMEA3449222) | human gut metagenome | biome: human gut; feature: human-associated habitat; material: faeces | place: United Kingdom | collected 2010/2012 ...
CTGACCTTTTGGAATTGCCTGAATACCACTTCGATAAATCTCTGCAAAATATGCTGCATAGTTTAAGGAAAAGCTGATAACCGCCGCTGTCATACGGTCAAGGCTTAACCCTGCGACATAATATAATCCAAAATAGAATCCATATAACTGCAGGATCAGTGGTGTTCCTCGCATGATCAGTAAGAAGAATCGAATTGGCATCTGAATGATCAGAAGCTTTGACATTCTTCCTTTAGCAATTATCATACCAAGAATCAATCCAAAAATCAAAGTCAGAAAGAACAATGTTAATGTTGCTTGCAGACCATTTTCAATTAATAACTTTACAATCTCTGGAAAACTTTGTATTCCATCCATAATTTTCTACTCCTATGTTACTTATTTTATCTATATTTATAAGGGACGGGTTATTTCCTTTATAATACTTTTATAAATGGAAAAAGGGCTTTAGCACGAAAGCCCTTTCTTCCTTAAAATTTTTTATTTGATCGTTGTGATGTCTTCATCAAACCATTTTGTGCTGATCTTCTTTAATGTACCGTCTTTAGCCATTGCTTTTAACTGTTTGATTACTTCCTTACAAAGTGCCTTATCATCTTTTCTAAATCCGATCACATATTTTTCTGTTGTTACACTGTCTTCTAATACTTTGTATTTACCAGCATCTTTCTTTGTGTAATATTTAGCTACAACTTCATCCATAACCGCTGCATCTAAACCATTTCCAAGGTCATTTAAGATCTGTACGTTATCTCCTAATAACTGGATATCTGCATCTTTTAATTCTTTTGTGCTGTCAACTGCATCTGCTGCTGTAGATCCTTTCTGTACACCAACTGTCTGTTTCTTGACATCTTTTAAAGATTTGATCTTACTGTTTGCTGGAACAACTAATACCTGATGGTTATCCATGTAAGATTCAGAACATAACATAACTTTCTTTCTGTCTGGGCTGACTGTCAGACCATTCCAGATACAATCAATCTTTCCTGTGTCAAGTTCCTGTTCTTTGGAATCCCAGTTGATCGGCTTTTTCACCAGTTCCCAGCCTTCTTTGTCACATACCGCCTGTGCCAGTTCCAGGTCAAATCCGGTGTATTCTCCATCATCATCCATATAACCGTATGGCGGATATTCTGCATCGAAACCTACTGTGAACGTTGTTCTGCTGCTTTCATCCGTTGTTTCTGCGGAAGCATTCTCGCTGCTCTCATCCGTTGTTTCTGTGCTCTCGGTCTTGCTTGTATCTTCGGTCGCTGTATCTTTACTGGAACCACATCCTGCAAACAGGGACAGTGCCATTGTTGCTGCTACCATGATACTTACTGTTTTCTTTTTCATAACAATTACCCTCCGGTTTTTCATATGCTAACACTCTATCATAGTAAAGTATTAATGTCAAGACATTTTTCAAAATTTGTCTTTGTACTGTGGACACACCGGGGAGTTCTCATCTGCAACATATTTTTCCGAAAATTTGTTTTTATCAGAACTGATCCCCGGAACCAATGATTGATATGCAATGCAACCAAAGAAAAAGCAGTGCGACCGATTTTATTCACCGCCTTACTCTGCTTTTTCCTGTTTAACCTGATATTCAATTATTTTTATTGATAATTTTTATCAGTATCCCGTACTCTTATGGTACTCCGCAGTCAGCTGTTCCAACAGATGCTCCATCCCCTGCTGATAATCCTCTTCTCTGCCCTGCTGTTTTTCTTCCAGTAACTTTTTATATTCCTGGCCTTCCGGTGTGTCATAGAGGTCTTCCACAGCTTCTTCCACTTCTACATAGATTTCTTCCTGGCGTTCTTCATCGACTTTCAGCTGTTTCGCCTTTTCCACAAAAGCGTCCACACCATGTTCCATATACACGGCATACAGAAGGCTCTTTACCGCTCCCATCGTGTGCAGTTTGCCGTAGGCGATCTCAAAGCAACGAATCGCTTCTTCCATCTGAAACAGCCTTGCATAGGCGCAGCCCATATTGTGGTAGATTTCTCCGATAAACTGTTTTCCGAGAAGGATCTCCTGGCGGGGAAGTTCCTGGTCTGGGGTCACTTCTTCCTGTTTCTCCTCCCGGGAAGAAGAACTATCCGTCTCCGCTGCATCTGTTTCCGGGTTCTCCGGTGTACGGTCGGTCTCTTCCTCTGCTCCACCCTGTGGATCTTCCATCATATCGATGGTGATCGCAACCGGAGACTCTGCTTCTGCGCCTGCAGGGTTTTCTGTTGCTTCCTGCACTCCTACAGTATGGTCCGCTGCTGCTTCGGTCGCTTCCGGTTTTCTGATATCCGTCACTTCGGTGTCATCTTCCGCTTCCCGGCGAAGCGCCCTTTGATAAACCTTGATGGCGTTCACATATTTTCCGTGTTCCATCAGATAATCACCTTTTCGTTTCTGACGCAACACTTCCGGTTCATTTGCCAGCTGTCGGATCTGCTGATTCAATCTGCGGAACTCTTCCAGAGACAGATAACTGATCTCCTTGAACACCGGAAGGATAAAATCTCCCACCTTCATCTCATCGTCATCCAGATGTTTATACAGATTTTCTGCCAATTTCTTCAATCCCAGCTGATCCCGGATCCAGAAACACAATTCCTCGTTCAGGATCGTACTGTCCAGCAGATATATATTATGATAAAAATAAAAGCACAGTTCTTCGATGGAATAGATATTGGTACTGATGTTTTCAATATAATAAGGCAGTTTTGCCCGTTTTACCTGACACAAAATATATCCGCTCATTCTTCTGCCCCCCGACTCTTCATCGTCTCATGCCATGTAAGGTTGCTCGACGGATAAAGATCTCCAAATCCCATATCCGTCACATCAATCCTGCACTCGTCTGCCGCAGTAAATTCCAGATGTATATGCAGTCTAGTCGCTTTTGCCGGACGGTCCGGAAGACCGGGCAAAGGCATACTGTAGCGCACTTTACCGGTATTTTCCATATCAGACACAACAAATTCCAGTTCCCTGGTATCATCCAGAATAATTTCACAGTCTCCCATTGCTTCGTACCAGTTGACACCGGATACGATCAGGGGATGATAGGCCGGTGTTCCGAACACAGTCATCTCCATGCCCACATTTTCCCGTACCAGATCATTGCCCACATACAGATACCCCTTCAGATTCCGTTCCTCTGTCTTTTCTTTCGCAGCATAGCAGGCACCCTTGGAAAACAGATTATTTCCGTAAAATACCCGGCGCTGGTGTTTACAAAGCTCAGCCACAGATTTTTCTGCCCAGTCTCGCTCGAACCCTTCCCCCACCAGGTAAATACTTGAATAAACCTCACTTCCCACTGATTCTGTCACAAACTGGCAAAAATCCACATCACGCTGCATATATTCTGTGTGTAGTGTGATATGACCACCCCGTCTGACTCCGACATGTACCGGACGGGTACTGCGGTTCATCTCCAGTTTTGCATAAGAAACTTCATCCTTGTCAAATACAAACAAGCCTACACTTCTGCTCCAGATCTCCGGTTTCTGATATAACGTATGATAATAAAAGCTTTCTTCATAATCCTGCAGAAAACAACGGTTTCTCGGAAATCCCATCTCCCGGCATGCCACCCGGATGTTCTCCACCATCGGGCGTGTCAGTACCGGCGTAGTGATCATCAGTCCGTTGATACTCTTCACCAGATCCGGCACACCAAGGATACGAAGTGCATTACCGATAAATTTTCCGAGAAGTTCTCCAACCTTCCATGTAGCCCCGTCCACTTCCACTGTCTCCTGTTTCAGACACAGTGTATACAGGTTTTCCACAGGAATCTCATCCTGCTGTTCCACAAAGTACTCTACTTCCAGGCCGAAGTGCCATTCCTCTTCTCCCGGTTTCTTGCTGAGCACATTGGGGAAGGTATACTGACCGGTTCCCACCTTCACCGGCAGAGAAACGGGTTCTCCCTCACGCCGGTCATAATAACACAGCTGCGAGACCTTCTCCCCAAAATCAAATCCTACCAATATATTTCTGACTTCGTTCATTTTTCTGCCTCCATCTGTGTATTACGCATGGAGTACCGGAAACATTTTTCTTGCAAAATGTTCTCTCTGTAGGTACTGTTCCATGGCTTTTTCTGTCTGCTCTCTCCGTCCCAGTTTCCGGCCTGCCAGCATCTGATTGATCAGCTGATATTTTGTGTTTCCTTCCTGTAAAGACTCTTCCATCGTCAGAAGTTTCTTTTCCGTCTGTCGGGTATCATCCGGCAGTTCCACTGTCAGGTAATATTCCAGTATCTCATCATAAAACAGCAGGAATTCCTTTACAAAAATGCCCTGGTACATATTTTTCATCGGTTCACTTTTAAAGTTTTCACCGGTATCTTTGTCACGGATCAGTCGATAATGAATTGTCACCCGCGCTCCGGCCGGGTACTGAACCTGGATAAACTGTTTGTCATCCATCTGGTATGGTTTTGTGAATCTTGCCGGGAACTTCCGGTAAAATGCAAACCGCAGACTGTTTTCCGTACATTCTTCGAGAATCTCATCGATCAGTTTTTCCTGCTCTTCTGTATAAGTATCCAGTTCTGCATAATATTTCAGGAGTGCCAGGTGACAGATCCGGTCTACCTCCTGCTTTCTCCTGCAACATTGTTCCAGGCACTGGAAAATATATGGATCTGTTTCTTTTTTGCCCAGAAAATATCCGTATGCCCAGAAAGAAATGTATGCCAGGATCACAGGTTCTTTTCCCTTCTGTGCCACATACTGTTCCAGCATCGCAGCTCCCTGCCTCAGATAGACACGTCCGAACATGGAGAGTAGAAGAATCTCTTCCTCCAGCGCATACGTATCCAGCTGGAATCCGCGCATCCGTTCCCATAAAAGTGCCATCTGTTCCACAGATCCAAGCAGATTATCGCTCAGGTAAATCAGAATCACTTCATTGTAGAGTCCCTGTTCAAATACATACTGCGCCAGATACACCAGTTCTTCCTGTTCCACAAAATCATAATCCAGAATCAGATAGCTGGTCAGTTTCATCAGACTTTCCGTTTTTATGCCTTCATAGCCATAACGGCTGATCATGTCCAATGCCGTGGCATACATCCCTTTTTCAATCAGGATCTCGCAGAGTAATACCTTATCTACTTTTGCAAATGTCACCAGATCCATTTTTTTCAGATAACTATCCAGCGTATCATCGCCTGCGTGTTCTGCATAATATTCCAGAATTTTTCCGCATACCATATGGCGGTATGGCTCCTGGAATTCTGACATTTCCACCACATGCTGGTAACAGCCAAGGGTGGAAAGCCCGATCTGTCTGCGGCTGTCATTGCCACATACGGCAAGTAACAATCCGGGTGTTGCGATATCCAGATTCATGCACGACTGCAGATATGGTTTTTCATCCATCAGTTTCTGTATATTGTAATCTACCGTTGTCGCATAACGCCGCCGTTTCTCATCCTCAAAAAGGATTCTCGCATCCGGTGTATACAGCTGAATATAGGCAGCACCGTCTGTGCACGGATAGCTTTGTTCTTCTTTCAGTTCTCCATGACACACGATGACATTGCGAATCTTCGGATCATCACAGTACACCCGATAAGAAAACATAACTTTCGCCATCGCTTCTCCAAGAGCCGGCGTTGCAATGTTTTCGATGCATTCCTGATAGATGGTAGCATAATCTTCACTGATTCTTCCCTCCATCAATGCTTCCTGCGCGAATGCTTCCATCGCCTTACGATAATTCTGATATGTTGTCTTATCTGCCTCTTTATTGCGTATTACATTGGCATACACAGATGCCCGTTTTCTGCTGCTCAGTGTATTGTTATATACAAAATACATACGGATCACCTGCGGCAGTACACTCTGGAAGCCCTGAGGCATAGTTTCAATATAATATTCATATAAGCGGGTGATCCGGATATCTGCCTCCACTGCCAGCTGATACCAGCGGAAATACTCGCTCTTCGCCGGCTGTCCCTTCATAATGTATTTGCAGATATGATCCACCAGATCATTGCCAGGATAAGCCTCGTAACATTTTACCAGCAGACGGTAGATCACCGGCTGGAAATTCTTCACATATTCTGAGAGATGCCCGATCCGCATGGTCAGTTCTTCATTCAGTTTTCCATAACGTGCTGCATAGTGAAGAACCTGTACCATAAACGGTGACAGTTTTTTCAGATAGCCTGCTTCTGTTTCCATTTTCTCATAGGCTGCCAGATACAGAAACGGGCTTCTGCATCCCAGATCAAACAGTTCTTCCAACATATACATCTGTCTGCCCGGTGCCTGCTTATATTCTTCCGAAGTTTCCATCAGCACTTTCAGGATTGGATAACTGCCCGGATTCATACGATAGAGATTTTCGATCCTGGCCTGTGCTGTCATCTTCTGTTCTTCAGTAGCCACAGAGGTCTTCACTGCCAGCGCCAGATACCAGGCTTCTTCCTCCATCTGTTCCCTGGTAAATTTCAGTTCCCTGAGAGGCCACAGCACAGACATGGCATTTGCCACATCTCCGGTCTGTTCATAGATGTATGCCTCTGTCAGCTGTTGTTTCGGATAATAACATCCGAGATTCCGGAGATTTTCCAGTTCTTTCAAGGATGCTTCTTTCCATTCCTGCTGTTTTATCTCGCCCAGCAGATATTTTTCATACAGTGTTGCCAGTGCCGCCTGTCCTTTTTTCTCATAAGTTCTTGTGCTCAGTTCATAGGAAGCATTGCCCGAAGCCTTCACCTCATAGATATACGTTCCATATACGGTTTTGATCCGGATCTGTCCGTATTTTCTTCCGCTTCCCAGTTTTTCTTTGCGGATCAGATATTCCAGCCCATAAACACTTCCGATGAAATCCTCACTGGTGATCACTTTCTTTTCCACTTCCAGGAAATCTCCGGTAACCTCCACTTCCATCCGGGTATACCCCCAGGTGCTCTTATACAGATTCAGACAGTCTTTGACTGTAGTATCCAGATGATCCCAGGTCTGTTCTGTCTTTTCCAGACGCAGAGTCACCGGCTCTTTTTTTCCGGTTCCGATCAGAAACTCTTCCATATGCTGATAGGTCACCGGGTTTCTGGACATCCCCCGGTACAGGCTTTCGTATCCCGGATCTTCTCCCTGCAGCACTTTCAGAAAGCTCTCGCTTGTATAAAGACGAAATGCCTCCCGATAATCACTCTCCGCCAGTTTGATAAATGCTTCCAGATTATCCACTGCTCCGCGGGATGTCTGAATCCCGTCGTCTGTGATCTCTGCGTGTACCGGCACCTGGTATTCTCCCAGGTTACTGTTGATCGTAATCACTGCATCTACCGTCTCACCTGCGGACAGTCCCTTCACATCCAGCCCGTAAGGAATACATACGGTTGTTCCCGAAAATTTTTCTTTTGCCAGCAGTACCCGGCGATTGGATGACATGGTCATTCCCTTGATCCTGCGGTTATCTTCTGCCGCCACATATAATTCTCCCCGAACATTCTCCCCTTCATTGGTCGTAAGGTTAATCTGTGTATCGGAAAGAGTCAGCTTTGGTACTTCATATTCAAATCTTCCGTTTAGTAACTGTTCCATTCTTCTTTTCAAAGTATCCACCTGCGCTTCTTCTTTTATCGACCTTGACTATTTTTTTCTTATCATTATAATGAAACTAACATGATTGCTCATTTCATATGGTGTTGGGGCAAAAGGCATTTTGCCCACTTTCTTATCATTTTGCAAAGCAATCTGCAAAAATACTCATAATTATTTTTATTATACACTACGCAAAAGTTTGTTGCAAGAAAAGAGGAGACATTATGATTAAACACAAGGATCATTTCCACGGCAGTGACCTGGAAGCTATTGAGAAATGTTATCATATTAAGAAGGAGGATATCATCAGTTTCAGTGCAAATGTCAATCCGCTGGGAATTTCTTATCAGCTACGTTCCACACTGGCCGATAATCTGGATGCGATCACTACGTATCCTGACCGGGAGTATACAGCTCTTCGCACCTGTATTGCCACGTATGCGGGAACGCAGCCGGAAAATGTGATTGTCGGAAATGGTTCCACAGAACTGATTTCTCTGTTTATTCAGACGAAGCACCCGAAAAAAGCACTGGTACTTGGTCCTACGTATTCGGAGTATGAACGGGAAATCGCACTGGGCGGCGGTACAACACTGTATTATCCTTTGAAAGAAGAACATGGGTTTCATATGGATGTGGAAGATTTCTGCAGCCATCTTTCCGATCAGCTGGAGCTTCTGGTACTCTGTAATCCGAATAATCCTACTTCTACCGCAATCACCTGCAGTCAGATGCGCCGAATCCTGGATGCCTGTCTGCAGTATGGAATTTTCGTGATGGTGGATGAAACATATGTGGAATTTGCACCGGAAGAGAAAGATGTGACCAGTATTCCTCTGACAAATTATTATACAAATCTGATCATTCTGCGTGGCACTTCAAAGTTTTTCGCAGCTCCGGGACTGCGGCTTGGCTATGCGGTGACAGGAAATCAGGATCTGATCAAGGCAATCAATACAAGAAAAAATCCCTGGACGATCAATTCGCTGGCAGAGATTGCCGGACGGCTGATGTTTCCGGATGAGGAATATATTCGTCATACGAGAGAACTGATCTGCAGGGAGAGAGACCGTTTGTATAACGAGTTGTCGACCTGGGACAGTGTGACGGTGTATGAAGCTTCGGCGAATTTTATCCTGATGAAGATCCGGAAACCCGGAATTACTTCCCAGGATCTGTTCGATCATTGTATCCGGAAGGGACTGATGATCCGGGATTGTTCCACGTTTCCGTTTTTGGATGATCATTTTGTGAGATTTTGCGTGATGCTGCCGGAGCAGAATGATCGGCTTTTGGAAGCGTTCAAAGAGGTGTTACTGTAAAACTTTACTTTTATGCTTCCTGACAGTTTACATCATATACTGCTCAAGTTCTGCCGGATTGTTCGTATATTCTCTGGCACGTTCTTTCGTGATATAGCCCTGTCGCATCAGTCGGGACAGATCCATATTCAGGGTATGCATACCGGCGTTTCCACCCGCCTGCATCATTGCAGAAATCTGGTGCGTCTTCCCCTCCCGAATCAGGTTCAGGATCGCATCGGTAGCCACCAGAAGTTCTGTTCCTGCTATCCGGGCTGCTCCTTTCACTTCTCCACAGGGGATCAGACACTGGCTGACAATTCCTTTCAGAGCAGCAGCCAGCTGGATTCTGATCTGATTCTGACTGCCGGTCGGGCAGGCATCAATAATACGTTCCACTGTCTGTGCCGCCCCTGTGGTATGCAGAGTGGACAGTACCAGATGACCGGTCTCAGCCGCAAGAAGGGCGGCAGAGATGGTCTCATAATCCCGCATCTCTCCTACCAGGATCACATCCGGATCTTCACGCAGAGCACTTCGCAGCGCATCCGCAAAGCTTCCCACATCTTCCCCCACTTCTCTCTGGTGAATCAAAGATTTCTTACATTGATATTTGTACTCGATCGGATCTTCGATCGTAATAATATGCCGGTCGCTGTTCTGGTTCACATGTTCGATCATCGCCGCAAGTGTCGTGGACTTTCCGCTTCCGGTCGGTCCGGTCACAAGAATCAGTCCTCTCGGCTGCTGTGCCATCTGGTAAAGCCGGGTTGGCATCCTCAGCTGTTCCAACGTGGGAATCTCCGTATTCAACAGGCGGATGGCCGCCGCCACCTGATGCTGCTGACGGAAAATATTGACCCTCTGACGGCTGCCGTCACTGATCTCCAGCCCAAAGTCCACATCTCGTCCGGAAGCGAAGATTTCTTTTTGTCTCTCGTCCATACTTCCCATTAAAAGTGCCCGCAGTTCCTCCCCGGAAAATTGCAGCTGACTTTTTGTCAGCTTGCCATGCACACGATACCAGACCGGCATCCCCTCTGTGATATGAATATCCGATGCCTTCACACGTCTTGCATCAAGAATCAGCTGTTCCATCTTTGCATCCATTCGCTATCCTCCTGTACATTTTAATGATTTCTGTCGATATATTCTTCCTTTTTCAAACTTTCCTGATCCAATCTTCTTTATACACAAATAGCTGCTTTTCGCAGCTATCTGGGCCGTTACAATATCGGTCAAGTTCTATATACTATGTTGTCCCTAAATCTCATAACTGATCTTCATCATCTCTTCCGGCGTGGTCACTCCCTGTTCCACCAGCTGAAGTGCACTCTCTCTCAGAGTACGCATCTTACGCACTTCCCGCGCGTACTTTTTAATATCTTCCACCGGAGCATGCTCGATGATCATCCGACGGACATGGTTATCCACCACTAGAGCGTGTCTGAAAAAGGCTTTTCGTGAGCTGCGAGTCTCAGTTTGTGGG
>ERZ826146.3439-NODE-3439-length-10339-cov-6.141093_pt1 | contig 10339 bp, 9 predicted proteins | sample MGYA00519857_ERZ826146 | MGnify/ENA primary metagenome ERZ826146 (study PRJEB31778, sample SAMEA3449222) | human gut metagenome | biome: human gut; feature: human-associated habitat; material: faeces | place: United Kingdom | collected 2010/2012 ...
TGCCCCTGCAATCGGTTTCTGTCTGGTAATGGAACAGGTGTTGAATGCACTGAACCGTCAGAATATTCAGGTGCCGGTGATGGAAGGAAAACGACTGGTCTTATATAATGAAAGAAACCGTGAAGCAGCGATCCGGATTGCCGGTATGCAGAGAACACATGGTATGCAGATCCAGTGTATGCGGATGGAAGAAGGTCTGAAAGCGGAAGACTATATTGCATATGGAAAGGGTCATCAGTTTACGGATATTGTATCTCCGGTGGGAGAAGATCAGATACAGGTGATCAATCTGTTTACCGATGAAGTACAGATGACCAATCAGAAAAGTTTTCAGTAGGAGGAAAGACCCATGAGATATTTAACCATCGCACTGACGAAAGGCCGTCTGGCAGAGAAAACACTGGAGATGCTGGAAGCTGTAGGCATTACCTGTGAAGAGATGAAAGATAAAAAGACAAGAAAACTGATTTTTGTCAATGAAGATCTGAAACTTCGGTTCTTCCTGGCCAAAGGACCGGATGTCCCGACTTATGTGGAATATGGAGCGGCAGATCTGGGTGTCGTAGGTCGCGACACGATTCTGGAAGAAGGAAGAAAATTATATGAAGTGATGGATCTTGGCTTTGGAAAATGCAGAATGTGTATCTGCGGACCGGAATCTGCCCGGGAACTGCTGGATGGTAATCAGCAGATCCGTGTAGCCACCAAATACCCGAATATCGCCAAAGATTATTTTTATAATAAGAAAAACCAGACCGTGGAAATCATCAAATTAAACGGTTCCATAGAGCTGGCACCAATTGTAGGACTTTCCGAAGTCATCTGCGATATCGTAGAGACCGGTTCCACTCTGCGGGAAAATGGTCTGCATATTCTTGAAGAAGTATGTCCGCTGTCCGCAAGAGTGGTTGTGAATCAGGTAAGCATGAAAATGGAAAGCGAACGGATCTCAGAGCTTTTAGGAAAGTTAAAAAAGGTCATCAAGGAGGCAGACAGATGAGAATCGTAAAATTAACAAAAGAAACTACAAAAAATATTCTGGAAAATATGTTAAAAAGAAGTCCGAGCCAGTACGGAGAGTATGAAAGCCGGGTGCAGGCGATTATTCAGAATATCAAAGAAAATGGAGATGAGGCTCTGTTTTCCTATACCAAACAGTTTGATAAAGCAGATATTAATGCTTCCAATGTAAAAGTAACAGACGAAGAATTCGAAGAAGCATATAAAGCAGTGGACCCGGCGCTTCTGGATGTGATCCGCAAGGCGCTGGTCAATATCGAGAGTTACCATGAACTGCAGAAACAGAACAGCTGGTTCAAGAGTACCCCACAGGGAACGATGCTTGGACAGAAAGTAACACCACTGGAAAAGGTAGGCGTCTATGTACCGGGAGGAAAAGCAGTATATCCGTCGTCTGTTCTGATGAACATTATGCCGGCAAAAGTAGCAGGTGTAGATAAGATCATTATGACCACCCCATGTAATGCAGAAGGAAAGGTGAATCCGGCTGTTCTGGTCGCTGCAAAAGAAGCAGGCGCAGATGAAGTCTATAAAGCAGGTGGTGCACAGGCAATCGCTGCCCTTGCTTTTGGAACAGAAAGTATTCCGAAAGTAGACAAGATCGTAGGACCTGGAAATATCTATGTAGCGTTAGCAAAAAAAGCAGTATACGGTCATGTAAGCATCGATTCCATCGCGGGACCGAGCGAGATACTGGTATTGGCGGATGAGACAGCCAATCCACGGTATGTGGCAGCTGATCTGTTATCCCAGGCAGAACACGACGAGCTGGCATCTGCAATCTTGATCACAACAAGTGAAGATTTTGCAAAGAAAGTCAGCGAAGAAGTTGAGGGATTTGTACAGGTTCTTGAAAGAAAAGCGATTATTCAGAAATCTCTGGATAATTTTGGATATATTCTGGTGGCAGAGGATATGGACGAAGCAATTGATACCGCCAACGAGATTGCTTCCGAACATTTGGAGATTGTTACCGCCAACCCGTTTGAGGTTATGACAAAGATTCGGAATGCGGGTGCAATCTTTATCGGGGAATACAGCTGTGAACCGCTGGGTGATTATTTTGCAGGACCTAACCACATCCTGCCGACCAACGGAACCGCAAAATTCTTCTCTCCACTGTCTGTCGATGATTTTGTGAAGAAATCCAGTATCATCTACTACTCCAGAGAAGCGCTGCAACCGATTCACAAAGATATCGAGCAGTTTGCAAAATGTGAACAACTGACCGCACATGCGAACTCGATCGCAGTGCGTTTTGAAGGGGAGGAATAAGGTATGGAGATCCGCAGACTGGAAGAACAGGGTATGACTCGTAATGTACTGGTGCAGCGAAATACCAAAGAGACGAAGATCACGATGAGTCTGAATCTGGACGGAACCGGAAAAGCCAGCCTGAATACCGGCATCGGATTTTTTGACCATATGCTGGATGGATTTGAACGTCATGGATTCTTTGATCTGGATCTTGCCGTAGACGGCGATCTGAATGTGGACAGCCATCACACGATCGAAGATACCGGAATCGTACTGGGTACGGCTATTAAAGAAGCACTGGGCGATAAAGCTGGGATTCGCCGTTATGGAAGCATGATTCTTCCCATGGACGAGACACTGGTACTTTGCGGCATCGATCTGTCCGGTCGCCCGTATCTGAACTTTGACGGTGAATTTACCGCAGAACGTCTTGGAGATATGGATACAGAGATGACCAGAGAGTTTTTCTATGCGGTCAGCTATGCAGCCGGCATGAACCTGCACATCAAGGTACTGGACGGAACAAACAATCACCATATCATGGAAGCGATGTTCAAAGCGTTTGCCAAAGCACTGGATCAGGCAACGCAGATGGATGAGCGGATTCAGGGAGTTTTGTCTACAAAGGGCAGTCTGTAAAAGGGCTGAGCTGCAGACACAAGGGAACTCCAGGGATATATTTATACAAAAACAGAGGAATCGATGAGCATGGAAGAAAAAAAAGAAACACCGTTAAAAGCTGCATTTACATGGGATGAGTTAAAACTGAACAGTGACGGGATGGTCTGTGTGGTGGTACAGGACGATAAAAATAAAGATGTTCTGATGGTTGCCTATATGAACCGGCAAGCTTATGAAAAGACGCTGGAGACCGGCGTGATGACTTACTGGAGCCGCAGCAGAAACGAACTGTGGGTAAAAGGACTTACCAGCGGACATTTTCAATATGTCCGGTCACTGTATTTGGATTGTGATAACGATACGATCCTGGCAAGGGTGGATCAGGTCGGTGCAGCCTGCCATACCGGAAACAGAACCTGTTTTTTCAAAGCCCTGACAGAAGTGTAATGAATAACGCGATAATATACATACAAGCCAAAATTCCATTGCCGCAGGCAATCTGGAATGAATTTTGGCTACGTTACTGTGAACGGAGTGAACAGTAACACTAATGCCAAACATTAAAGGAAAATATACACGAATTGTATTGACATTTTTGTTAAAATGTGATAAAAAAAGAATATCCGAATTGAATATGTGCAATGTTATAACGCAAAGGTTGCATCGTACTTGATGTGCAAAAGAGAATCCGGTGAGAATCCGGAGCGATACCGTCACTGTGTATGGGAGCTGCTTTTCAGAAACCACTGGGAAACCGGGAAGGGAGAAACAGCGATGATCGAAGTCAGGAGAACTGCCTTGGCGTAGAATTTAAGGTCTGCGGTATACAGAACCTGTATTCTCATAACGATACATAGCTCTTTTATTAAATGAATCAGACAGAATCGAAATTACAGATATATCTGGTACATATAAACCATGTATTTATGGGAAAGCGGTAGCTGCAGAATATGCAGTTGCCTTTTTTGTGCATACAATTGTCCGGAAATACGAGAAATAAAAGAGGAAAAACGAAATGAAAAGAAAATCCATGTTAGCCTTATTACTGGCAGTATCCATGACCTGTTCCATGACAGCAGCAACAGGTACAGTTGCTTTTGCATCTGATGATGCAGCAACAGAAGAGGCTGCAGATGACACAAAAGCAGCTGCAGACGATGCAGATGCAGCAGATACAGAGGAAGCATCTGATGATACAACAGAAGCTTCTGATGATGATCAGAAAGCCGCAGACGAAGTTGGTGCCCTGATCGATAAGATTTATGTTCAGGAAAGAACAGACACAACTGACGAAGACTGCAAAGCAGCAAAAGAAGCATGGGACAAACTTACAGATGCTCAGAAAGAACTGGTAACAGGTGAAGAAGCAAGCCCTGAATACTTTGGACGTGACACAGGTGATGCTTCCAAAGATGATCCTCGTAACCAGGATGAGATTGGTGAGAATGAACTTCTTGTAGTAAGTTTTGGTACATCCTTCAACGACAGCCGTGCAGAGGATATCAAAGGAATCGAGGATGCCCTTGCAAAAGCATATCCGGACTGGTCAGTAAGACGTGCATTTACAGCACAGATCATCATCAACCATGTACAGGCAAGAGATGATGAAGTAATCGATAATATGCAGCAGGCTCTTGACCGTGCAGTAGCTAACGGTGTTAAGAATCTTGTTGTACAGCCGACACATCTGATGCATGGTGCAGAATATGATGAAATGACAGAGGCAATTGATGGATACAAAGACAAATTTGAATCTGTTGCAATTGCAGAGCCAATGCTCGGTGAAGTTGGTGATGACGCTACAGTGATCAATGATGACAAGAAAGCAGTTGCTCAGGCAATCACAGATGAAGCTTGCAAGGAAGCTGGATTTGATGATATGAAAGCAGCAGCAGATGCAGGCACAGCATTTGTATTCATGGGACATGGTACATCCCATACAGCTAACGTAACCTATGACCAGATGCAGACACAGATGGATGATCTTGGATTCACAAACGCTTTCATCGGAACTGTAGAGGGAGAACCGGAAGACACAGCATGTGACAAGGTTATCGAGAAAGTAAAAGAAGCAGGATTCAAGAATGTAATCCTTCGTCCTCTGATGGTTGTTGCCGGAGACCACGCTAACAATGATATGGCTGGTGATGATGCAGATTCCTGGAAATCTCAGTTTGAGGCATCCGGTGATTTCGACAGTGTTGACTGTCAGATCGCAGGTCTTGGAAGAATCGCAGCAGTAGAAGATCTGTATGTGGCTCATACAAAAGCAGCAATTGATTCTCTTGGAGCATCTGACGATGCAGCAGCAGAAGATACTGATGCCAAAGCAACAGATGACAGTGCAGACGATGCACAGGCAGACGATGCACAGGCAGATGACGCAGCTGAGACAACAGCTGATACTGCAGAGGCTGACGCTGAATAAAAAATATTGTTCAAACAAGATAAACTGCCCGGAGAACTTGCAAAAGTTTCCGGGCAGATATATTATATGATAAGAAAAAAAGAAGTCATAGCAATTCCATAAAATACTGCAAACAGTTCGCACGTTTCTGTTCATTCCGTTCACAGTAACGTGCGCACATCTGAGAAAGATCCAGAGGAACTGTCTTAATTGCATTATTTTCTGGAATTACTATAATATATTTGCCATCACCTGTTCAAAAGCCTGTTGCTCTGCAGCAGATGGGTTGAACAGCACGATAGAAAAAACTATAAAAAATATGAAGATAAGGGAGAAGAAATAATCATGAAGAAACGTTCATTTACATTATTAATGTCAGCACTTACTATTTCAGCTACTCTGATCGGTACAAGCCCGGTTGCTGCAAAGACAGATACTGATACGGCAACAGAAGAAACCACTGATAAAGAAGAAACAACTGCAAAAGATGCTGATTCAGAAAACACAGATAATAAAGAAACAGATGCATCCAAGAGTGATACATTAGAGGATGGCACCTACACAGCAGAATTTGATACAGACAGCGGAATGTTCCATGTAAATGAAGCAAACGATGGAAAAGGAACCCTTACAGTAAAGGATGGCAAGATGACTATCCATGTAAGCCTTGCTTCTAAGAAAATTGTAAACCTTTTCGTCGGAAAGGCAGAAGATGCACAGAAAGACGGGGCAGAGGTTCTTGAGCCAACCACAGATACTGTTACATACAGCGATGGAATGAGTGAGGAAGTATATGGATTTGATATCCCGGTACCCGCAATTGATGAAGAATTCGATGTAGCTTTGATCGGAACAAAAGGAAAATGGTATGACCATAAGGTAAGTGTCAAAAATCCTGTAAAATCCGATGATACAGATGCAAAAAAAGATGATAAAGAAAATAAAGATGCAGATTCCAAAGCAGATGACACAGACAAAGATGCGAAAGACAGTAAGACAAGTGAAGGTAAGACTCTGGCAGATCTGAATCTTGAAGACGGCGATTATACCATGGATGTAACTCTCACAGGCGGTTCAGGAAGAGCAACCATTGATTCTCCTGCAGCCATTAATGTAGAAGGCGATAAAGCTACAGCAACTATCGTATGGAGCAGTCCGAACTATGATTATATGCTTGTGGATGGTGAGAAATATGAGCCGGTTAATAAAGACGGAAACTCCACTTTTGAAATCCCTGTCAGCGTATTTGATGCAGAGATGGAGGTAACAGCAGATACAGTAGCAATGAGTGAGCCTCACGAGATTGACTACACCTTAAATTTTGATTCCACAACTGCCAAAGAAGCAGAAAAAACAGCAAAATAATCACATACAAACAAAGAAACAATTATGAAGATGAAAAACATAATAAAGAAACAGCAAAAAACAATATTTATCGGTTTTATGTCAGTTGCATTATTTATTATCTGTATATGCACTGTCTGTACAGCATACGCAGCAGATAAAGACAATGCAAAAACTCCTGTGGATATCCCGGGACTTACCTATGATCACAGTATGGAACTTTCCTACGCAGAAGAATTCAGCGTAGACTATTACAATGATGGCTATGCTCTGATTACTATCAATCAGGAAGGACAGTTTCTTGTAGTTCCAGAGGGAAAAAAGGCTCCAAAGGGGCTTGAAAAAGATATCACAGTTATTCAACAACCGCTGAACAACATCTATCTGGTAGCAACCTCTGCCATGGATCTTTTCCGCGCAATTGACGGTATTGACAGCATTCGTCTTTCAGGAACTCAGGAGAATGGATGGTATATCCAGGAAGCAAAAGATGCCATGGAATCCGGAAAAATGATTTATGCAGGCAAGTACAATGCACCGGATTATGAACTGATCCTGGATGAAGGCTGTGGTCTTGCCATTGAATCAACTATGATCCATCATAATCCGGAGGTGGAAGAGAAACTGGAACAGTTTGGTATCCCGGTAATGGTAGAACGTTCCAGTTATGAGAGCCATCCTCTGGGAAGAACTGAATGGATGAAACTCTATGCTGTGCTTCTCGGAAAGGAAGATGTAGCTGAGAAGGCATTTAAGGAGCAGACAGACAAGCTTGACAAAGTTCTGACCTCTGATGATAAAGATACAGGTAAAACAGTAGCATTCTTTTATATTAATTCCACAGGTGCTGTCAATGTGCGAAAGAATGGTGATTATGTTTCAAACATGATCGAGCTTGCAGGCGGCAAATATGTTCCCGAAGATACAGGAGAAAGTGATAACGCTTTGTCTACCATGAATATGCAGATGGAAGAATTTTATGCCAAAGCAAAAGATGCGGACTATATCATCTATAACAGTACTATCGACGGTGAACTTTCTAGTATTGATGAACTGCTGGCAAAAAGTAATCTTCTGGCAGATTTTAAGGCAGTGAAGGATGGAAATGTGTGGTGTACGGGTAAAAATCTTTTCCAGGAAACCACCGAGCTTGGAACCATGATCGAAGATATTCATACAATCCTTACCACAGATGATGATTCACTGGATGAACTTGTATATATGCATAAGTTAAAATGATATTTGTAAATCCTCGGCACACTTGAATTCGCATTCTATGCGATTGGTATAGTTATTTACGAATGGCATTGAAATATGTTTGCGGGATTCTGCAGAACTGCCAAAAGCAGGAAATATAAAAACAAAAGGAACAAAAAATATGGATGACAAAAAACGTACAGCCAGATACTGGATAGCATTTTTTATACTGGCGGTGTTTCTGGTGATTTTATTTGTCTGGAATGTAAATGCCGGAAGCATTCATCTTTCAGTGGGTGAGATTCTGAATATTATTTTCAGACATCAAGGAGATGCGACTGCTTACAATATAATATGGGAAATCCGTCTTCCCAGGATTCTGTCAGTGATCATTCTTGGAGGAGCACTTTCTGTATCCGGATTTCTTCTTCAGACATTTTTTAATAACCCTATTGCAGGTCCCTTTGTACTTGGAATTTCTTCAGGAGCCAAGCTGGTAGTTGCACTTCTGATGATTTATTTTCTGAGCAGATCTATTTCCATGGGTTCTGCAGCCATGATCATTGCAGCGTTTATCGGTTCTATGATTTCCATGGGATTTGTCCTGCTGGTTGCCAAAAAAGTCCACAACATGTCCATGCTGGTTATCAGCGGTGTCATGATCGGTTACATCTGTTCTGCAGTTACAGATTTCGTAGTTACATTTGCGGATGACTCCAATATCGTCAATCTTCACAACTGGTCACTGGGAAGTTTTTCAGGAATGTCCTGGGGTAATGTGAAAGTAATGGCAATAGTAGTTCTGCTCACAATGGTGATCGTGTTCTTTATGTCTAAGCCTATCGGTGCCTATCAGCTGGGTGAAGTTTATGCCCAGAATATGGGAGTGAATATCAAGCTGTTCCGCATAGGACTGATTCTTTTATCCAGTATTCTGTCTGCCTGTGTGACAGCTTTTGCAGGACCAATTTCTTTTGTTGGCATTGCAGTGCCTCACATTGTAAAAAGCCTGCTGAAAACAGCCAGACCGCTCCTTGTGATCCCGGCTTGCTTTCTGGGAGGGGCAGTATTCTGTCTTTTCTGTGATCTGATCGCCAGAACCGTATTTGCACCTACAGAACTCAGTATCAGTTCCGTAACAGCAGTGTTTGGCGCACCAGTTGTAATCTATATCATGATTCGCAGACAGAAGAGAAATTGATATAAAAAGCAGGAGCAGAATACGCTATCCGGGCAGATTACTATAAGATGCAGCATAAAAAAGGAAAACAGGAAAAAATATGTCAGAGAAAATAGCAGATATAATAAAGGAAACAGAAAATAACAAAGCAGACCGGCAGGAACAGTATTTTTTCCGTACGGATCAGCTGACTGTGGGATATGACGGAAAACCTCTTATCAGAGAAATCAATATTCAGCTGAAAAAGGGAGAAATCCTCACTCTCATCGGTCCTAACGGTGCCGGAAAATCCACTATTCTTAAAAGCATCACCAGACAGCTTGCCACGATCAGCGGTACTGTTTATCTGGATAAAGAGAAAATGGCAAAGATGACCAATAAAGAGGTCTCTCAGAAACTGGCAGTCGTGCTCACAGAGCGTATGCGTCCGGAACTGATGACTTGCGAAGACATTGTAGCCACAGGGCGTTATCCTTATACAGGAACTTTGGGAATACTCTCCGCAGAGGATAAGACAAAGGTAAAGAAATCAATGGAAACCGTCCATGCATGGGATTTAAAAGACAGGGATTTTACAGCCATCAGTGATGGTCAGAGACAACGAATCCTTCTTGCCCGGGCTATCTGTCAGGAGCCGGAGATCATTGTACTGGATGAGCCGACTTCTTTTCTGGATATCCGTCATAAGCTGGAACTTCTTACCATTTTGAAACAGATGGTGCTGGATCATCAGCTTACAGTGATCATGTCGCTGCATGAGTTGGATCTTGCACAGAAAATATCTGATAAAGTTATCTGTGTACATGGAGAATATATAGAAAAATATGGTGCTCCGGAAGAAATCTTTACTTCTGAGTATATTCGGAAGTTGTATGGAATTACCAGAGGAAGCTATAATGCTGCTTTTGGATGTGTGGAGATGGATCCGCCCAGAGGTGAACCTCAGGTGTTTGTAATTGGCGGTAATGGAAGCGGAATTCCGTATTATCGAAAACTGCAGAGACAGGGAATTCCGTTTGCGGCAGGAGTGCTTCACACGAATGATGTAGACTGTCAGGTAGCCGGTGCACTTGCAGACCAGGTGATTACAGAGAAACCTTTCGAAAGTATTTCACAGGAATCTTATGATAAGGCTGTGAAATTGATGAAAAAATGTCAGAAAGTTATCTGTCCTCTGAAAGACTTCGGAACAGTGAATGCCGCAAACAGGGAACTGCTTCGCCTTGCGCGGGAGCTGGGAATACTGGCAGAGCTATAGGTTACTGTTCACTCCGTTCCCAGCAACACGCTTCGCGATGCACAGAATTTATGCT
>ERZ826146.3440-NODE-3440-length-10331-cov-5.294181_pt1 | contig 10331 bp, 8 predicted proteins | sample MGYA00519857_ERZ826146 | MGnify/ENA primary metagenome ERZ826146 (study PRJEB31778, sample SAMEA3449222) | human gut metagenome | biome: human gut; feature: human-associated habitat; material: faeces | place: United Kingdom | collected 2010/2012 ...
CCTGCCTGCCACGGTGGTGCAGATCAACTTCCGCTATGCCGGACAAGCTCTGGAAAGCCTTGGCATCGACAAGGTCAACGGCGCGCTGCTGGATCTGGGCGTTTCCAGCCATCAGCTGGACGATGCGGCCCGCGGCTTTTCCTACCGTGCGGATGCACCGCTGGACATGCGGATGAGCCAGCAGGGCGAAACGGCAGCGGACCTTGTGAACACCGAGAGCCGCGAAGAGCTGGCACGCATTCTGCGGGATTACGGCGAAGAACCTTTCGCATGGCAGATCGCGGGCAGGATCGTGGAGGCAAGGGAGAATTCTCCCATCGAAACGACCCTGCAGCTGGCAGACATCGTGGCCAGCGCCATGCCCCCGGCGGAACGCCGCAAAAACAAGAACCCTTCCCGCCGCACCTTTCAGGCGCTGCGCATTGCAGTGAACCATGAACTGGATGCGCTGGAAGAAGGTTTGGATACCATTTTTGATCACCTTGCGCCGGGCGGCCGGCTGTGTGTGATCACCTTCCACTCGCTGGAGGATCGGCTGGTGAAGAACAAATTTCGCCGCTGGTCCACCGCGTGCACCTGCCCGCCGGAGTTTCCGGTGTGCGTATGCGGCGGCAAAGCCAAAGCGAAGCTGATCACCCGCAAACCCATTGAAGCAAACAGTCAGGAATTGGAAGAGAACCGGCGCAGCCGGTCCGCCCACCTGAGAGTTTTGGAAAAATGCTGAACGGCAGAAGCCGTTGTGTGAGGAGGAGAGCAAACCATGGGTCAGGCAGCATATGATTATAACGCGGTACGCCGCAGAAAAGCCCCGCAGACACAGCGCAAGGCAGATCTGCGGGTAGCAAAGGGCGGCAAGCGTCGGCTTTCGCCGCTGCAGGCAGCGGTGCACAACGCCATGCATCTGGTAGCAGCAGCACTGCTGGTGGGGTTTGCCATCAGCCTGCTGTGGAGCGAGTCCAAGCTGGTGGAGCTGAACGACCAGATTCAGGACGCAAAGGCTCAGCTGGTCAGTGAGCAGAGCCAGTATACTTACTATAACAGCACCCTGAACAGCAAGACCAACATCACCAGCGTGGAAGAGACGGCCGGCAGGCTGGGCCTGATGAAAATTGATCAGAGCCAGATCACCTACATCCGTTTGGGCGAGAGCGACACGCTGGAGCGCACCCAGTCCGCTGTGCGGCAGTGGACCGACTTTATCTACAACGGTGCCGTGAACATTCTTGGCACTGTAAAGTGAACCAAATACGGGAAAGCGTGCGGCAGCGCACGCTTTTTCGGTTTATACACCCTGTTTGCAGGGCAGTTCCAAATTTGACAAAAGCGCGGCAGAAGGCAGCAAATGCCCGCTGCCGCAGGAGCATACCATGTGGAAATTCTTCCGAAAATTCATCAAAAAAATAAAAGGCCCCTGGCCGGAAACCAGCACCGGTGCCCGCATGAACCCCAGAACCAGTCTGATCTGCGGCGGTCTGGCCCTTGTGGTCATGGGCCTTGCTGCGGCCCGTGTGACCTACAGCCTGTATGATATCCAGATCAAAAACGGTGACACCTACCGCCAGCTGGCCGCAAAGCAGCAGCTGCTGGATACCACCATCAAGGCCACCCGCGGCGAGATCTACGATACCTCCGGCATCACGCTGGCCTCCACCAGCGTGGTGTGGACCATCTGGGCCGACCCGGACAACAGCAAAATCTTATATACCACCACCGGCAAGGATGAGGAGGCGGTGCGCACGCTGGACACGGCCATGTGCGCCGAGGTCAGCCGGGAACTGACCCTGCGCCTGCTTTCCGGCGACGGCGAAAGTCTGGACGCGGTGGACACTTCCTCGGAAGCGTACCAGACCCAGTACCAGAAGGTTTACGATGCACTTTCCAAGATGGACACCAAGTATCAGGTGCTGGCCACCAAGGTGAACAACGCTGTCAAGCTGTCCATCGAATCCTACGTTTCCCAGTTCAACAAGGCACACAAGCGTGCCACTGAGACCTCCCGCAAGGGCAACATCTCGGTCGGCAGCGAGAAGAGCTTCCAGCGCAATTACCCCTACGGAGCGTTTGCAGCGGCAGTGCTGGGCTTTACCGATGCGGACGGCATTGGTACTTACGGTCTGGAAAAATCCTATCAGTCCACGCTGGCCGGTGTGGATGGCCGCACCATTACCCAGCGCAATGCCTACGGCAACGCCATTGCGGACGAGAATGCCACCACCTTTGCAGCCAAGGATGGCTCCAATCTGGTGCTTTCGCTGGATGTGAATGTGCAGGAGATCGTGGAACGGTATCTGAACGAAGCCATTGCAGCCAACACGGTGGAGAACCGCGGCTGCGCCATCGTGATGAACGTCAAGACCGGTGCCATCCTTGCCATGGCTTCCAAGCCGGATTTTGACCCCAACGACCCGCTGGACTACAGCGCAAATCTGGATTACCTCAACGAGCTGGTGCGCGCTGAGCCGGAGCTGTACGGCATCTACAAAAAGGATGAGAACGGCAACGAGCTGAAGGACGCAAACGGCAACCGCATTCTGGACGAGGAGGGCGATTACTCCGGCTACTTCCGCGATATCCAGTGGAAAAACAAGGCCATCACCGAGTTGTACTACCCCGGCAGTGTGTTCAAGGTGATCACCTCGGCCATGGGCGTGGACTCCGGCCTTGCAAACATCAACACCACCTTTACCTGCGCCGGTGCTTACGGCGTGGCAAAGGAGACCTACCACTGCGCAGGCCACAAAGCCCACGGCACCATCACACTGGCCGAAGCTCTGCGTCAGAGCTGCAATATCTACTATATCCAGCTGGGCCAGCGCGTTGGCTCCCAGACCTTCTATAACTACTTCGATGCCTTTGGCTTTACCAGCCGCACCGGCGTGGACCTGCCCAGTGAGACGGGCTTCATGCAGTATTATAAGGCCAACCAGCTGGGCGAAGTGCAGCTGGCTTCCTCGGCCTTTGGTCAGGCAATGGCCATCACCCCGCTGCAGATGTGCACCGCTGTGGCCGCAGCCGTCAACGGCGGCTATCTGGTCACGCCCCATGTGGTGGATAAGATCACCGATGCAAATGGCAACGTAATCGAGGAGATCGGTGCCAATGTGCGCCGTCAGGTCATCAGCGAGAGCACCAGCAATGTGATCCGCCAGATCATGGAATATGAGGTGGGTGCCGGTACCGGCGGCGGCAAGTATGCCTATGTGTCCGGCTACCGTATCGGCGGCAAGTCCGGCACTTCCGAACAGTTGAACATGGACCGCCGCGCTGATGGCGACTACAAGAAGGTGGCATCCTTTGCCGCTGTCCTGCCCGCCGACGACCCGGAGATCATCGTCTATGTGATGCTGGATGACCCCAACAATGCCAGAACGGACTACTCGTCCCTGCTGGCAGCGCCCGTTGTGGGCAACATCATCAGCGAGATCGCACCCTACCTTGGCATTGCCGCCGACGGCGAGGATCGCAGCCAGACTGTGGTCACTGTGCCGAATCTGGTGGGCACCGAGTGGAGCAGTGCGCAGGTGCAGCTGAACATCAAGGGCCTCAGGCATCAGCTGGCCGAAAGCACCACCAGTCAGGCGGCAGCAGCTGTCACCTACCAGTATCCGCACGCGGGTGCAAAGGTGGCCTACGGCACCACCGTGTACCTGTATACCGATACCTATGAGGGCAGCCATACCGATGTGCCGGATGTGACCGGCAAGAGCGCGGACTTTGCCCGCCAGATGCTGTCTGCCGCCGGATTGAACTGTGTGGTGGAGGGCAATGCGAACGGCACCGTGCAGGCCCAGAGTGCAGACCCCGGTTCCAGTGTGCAGCGCGGCACCATCGTGACCATTACCTGTGGGTAACAAGAACCCTCTCAGGCGCTTGCGCGCCAGCTCTCCCGAAGGGCGAGCTTTATGAGTGGGTACGGTAAAGTGAATCTTCTGAAGAACTGCACTTTACCGTAAGATGCAAAAGAGCTCCCCTTTCGGGGGAGCTGGCAATGCCGCAGGCATTGACTGAGAGGGTTCAAACCGATAGAAGGAGTTTCCCATGGAAAAAAACATTGCTGTCATCTGGGGCGACTGCTCCAGCCCGGAGATCGTCAAGCAGACCATCCGCGTGCTTGACAAGGTGGCCGAAAAGTACGGCCACACCTTCCACTACACCGACGCTGCCATGGGCGGCGAAGCCATTGACAAATACGGTGACCCGCTGCCCCAGCACGAGCTGGACAAGTGCCTTGCTGCGGACAGCGTCCTGCTGGGTGCCGTGGGCGGCCCCAAGTGGGAGGGCCTGCCCGGTGAGCAGCGCCCGGAAAAGGGTCTGCTGCGCCTGCGCGCGGGCATGGGCCTGTACTCCAACAACCGCCCCGCCAAGATCTGGCCCCAGCTGGCCCCGGCCAGCCCCCTGAAGCCTGAGATCGTGGCACAGGGCATTGACTTCATCATCGTGCGGGAGCTGATCGGCGGCGTGTACTTCGGTAAGCACGAGACCCACACCCTCGAGAACGGCGAAAAGCAGGCCATCGACTCCATGCCCTACTCTGAGCACGAGATCGAGCGCATCGGCCGCATCGGCTTCGAGACCGCCCAGAAACGCCGCAAGAAGCTCTGCTGTGTGGACAAGGCCAACGTGCTGGATACCAGCCGCCTGTGGCGCAGTGTGATGCACCGCCTGCAGGCTGAGTACCCGGACGTGGAGTACAGCGAGATGTTTGTGGACAACTGCGCCATGCAGATCGTAAAGAACCCCGCGCAGTTCGATGTCATCGTCACCGAGAATATGTTCGGCGATATCCTCTCCGATGAGGCCTCCATGATCACCGGCTCCATTGGCATGATCCCGTCCTCCTCTCTGGGCGATGGCACCCGGGGCCTGTACGAGCCCATTCACGGCTCGGCCCCCGACATTGCGGGCAGGGATATCGTTAACCCCACCGCCTGCATCCTCTCTGCCGCCATGATGCTGCGCTACTCCTTTGGCATGGCTGAGGAGGCCGATGCCATTGAGAATGCTGTGAACAAGGTGCTGGACAAGGGCCTGCGCACGGCAGACAACATGAGCGAAGGCTGCACCTGCCTGGGCTGCACCGCCATGGGTGATGCGATTTTGGCCGAGATCTGATCTGAAATGAACAGCCCTCTCTGTCAGCGTGAACGCGCTGCCGGAGAGGGCATTTTCATTCTTCCAAAAACAAAATGCAAACTTTTTGCAAATTCCTCTTGCAATTTGCATCCGAAGCGTGTATAATCTCCCTTGCACGAAAATGCAAATTGATTGCAATTTACTGCAATAAAGCACATTACAGTTGTTTTTGGAGTATCAAATGGAATTGTTTCTGGATGTTCTGGGCGAATCTCTGGTGGACACCGCCAAGATGCTGCCCTTCCTGTTTTTGGCCTATCTGTTCATTGAATATGTGGAGAACCGCCACGGCGAGCGCATCGAAGCCATTCTGGCGGGGGGCGGACGCTGGGGCTCTGTTCCGGCGGCACTGCTGGGCTGTGTGCCCCAGTGCGGTTTCTCTGCCATTGCGTCCAATTTCTATGCGTCCCGGGTCATCAGCCTGGGCACGCTGATGGCCGTGTTCCTCGCCACCAGTGATGAAGCGGTTCCGCTGCTGGTCTCCATGCCTGCCTACTGGGATAAGCTGGTGCTGCTCATGGTCATCAAGGTGCTCTACGCCATTGCGGTGGGCCTGGTGCTGGATTTTGTCCTGCGGGGCGTTCTGCCCAGGAGCCTGCGGGGCGGCTATACCGGCAGCGCCGATGAGATCGACTGCCACGAGGAGCACAGCGATGAGGAGGGCAAGCCCGCCCCCATCTGGAAAGCCGCCCTTCGCCACACGCTGGAGATCTTCGTGTTCATCTTTGTGTTCAGTCTGGTGTTCGGCCTCATTGTGGAGGGCGTGGGCGAGGATGTCTTTGCCGACGCTCTGGGCCGGATTGGTTTCTTCCAGCCGGTGGTGGCCGCACTGGTGGGGCTGATCCCCAACTGTGCCGCCAGCGTCTTGCTGACCCAGCTCTATGTGGAGGGAGCCCTCCGCTTTTCCAGTCTGGTGGCGGGGCTGTGCACCGGCGCGGGCGTGGGCCTGGCCGTTCTCTGGCGGGCAAACCCCTCCTGGAAGCAGAACCTCTTTATCACCGGCCTGACCTGGGCCGCCGGTGCGGCTGTGGGTGTTGGGATCCAGATTGTGGTAGCCATTTTCGGTTAAAGTAAAATATTCAGTCAAAACGCCGTTTCGGGATATCCCGGAGCGGCGTTTTGTGTTATACTTAATCTATCTATATAAAATAACCCTCTCAGTCAAAGCCTTCGGCTTTGCCAGCTCCCCCGAAGGGGGAGCCAATTGCGGCTCTTGAAAAAGTTCAGCAGACTCTTGCCGGAGAAGCTGGGATGGCGGAGAGGGTTTCGGGAGAAAATTATGCAGTATCAACTTCTGGCAAGCGATTTCGACAATACCCTTGTTCCCTTTGGTGAGCCCTGCCCCCGCCCGGCGGTGGTCAAGGCCGTGAAAAAGATGCAGGCCGCAGGCGGCAAATTTGTGCTGAGCACCGGCCGCGGCTACTGCGTGATCAACAAGCAGCAGCTGGGCGGCATCCGGTTCGACTACGCCATCACCAACAACGGAGCCTGCGTGGTGGATAGGGACGGTGCGATCATCGCCGAGCACCCGATGACCAATGAGGAAATGTACGCCCTGGTGGATTTCTGCGAGGATTACAACTACCCTCTGCAGTTCAATTTCCGGGATGGCTACTATGCCTACTGCGAATACGAGAGCCTCCGGGATTTCTACGCCCAGCTGAGCGGCAGCGGCCTGACCTGCAAGGACGGCGAGGATCAGGACCGCCATCTCATCGATATGCCCCATGCCGCCTTTGCCTGCCTGCCCGATGAGGCGCTGGAGGCGTTCAGCCGGAAGTACGGCCACCTGAACCTCCGTTTTATGATGGTGGGTGCTGTGCGGGAGGGCAGCTGGCACTGCTATGATATCGTCCGGGAGGGCATTGATAAGGAGGTGGGTCTGGCTGACCTGTGTGAAACCGTGGGTCTGACGCTGGCCGATGCCGTTTCGGCGGGCGATTCCGCCAATGATGTGGGGATGCTGAAGGCGGCGGGACTGGGCTGCTGCATGGCCAACGGTTCAGACGATGCGAAGGAAGCCGCAGACCGCATCATCGGGGATGTGCGGGAGGACGGCCTTGCCGCCCTCATTGAGGAGCTGTGGTTCAACGGCCCCCGTGCGGAGCCCTCGGGCCATGAACTTGGCTCCCCCTGGGGCCAGATGGAAGCCGCGGAGGAAAAGCAGTGAGCTTTGCACCGGTCTACAACGAGCACAGCCGGGCGCTGATCCTGGGCACCTGGCCCAGCCCCAAGAGCCGGGAAATCTCCTTCTACTACGGCCACCCGCAAAACCGCTTCTGGCCCATGCTGGCGGCCCTGACCGGGGAGCCTGTGCCCGCCCGGGAGGACATCGAAGCAAAAAAGCAGATCATCCTGCGCCACGGGCTGGCCCTGTGGGATACGCTGGAAAGCTGTACCATCACCGGCGCGTCGGATGCGTCCATCCGGGACGTGGTGCCCAATGATATTGCCGGTCTGCTGGCAAAAGCGCCCATTGAGGCTGTTTTTTGCAACGGGGCCACGGCATATAAGATCTATACAAAGTATCTCGAGCCGGTCAGCGGCATCCCAGCGGTCAGGCTGCCCAGCACCAGCCCCGCCAATGCCGCCTGCAGGCCGGAAAAATTACGGGAGATCTGGAAAGAAGAATTGTCGAGCTGGATTCTGCCTTGAATGCCGCGCGGACTTACCCGATATGCCAGGGGCTCCCCTATCAGGGGAGCTGGCGCGCAAGCACCTGAGAGGTTTGACATTTCGATTTCAAACCTGTAAATAATTCGTGAAACGCTTGCGCCCCGCTGGAAAAGGATTTATTATGGAAGATACAGGGGGCGCAGCTCCCGGAAAAGGAGGAACCCATGAGCAAGATCATTCGCACCCGGAAGCCCAGTGTCCTGCCGTACTACGCGGCGGCGCTGGCATTTGTGATGCTGTGCGCTGTGCTTCCGGTCTATCGGCTGTGGGCACTGCTGGCGGCGCTGGGCGCAGCTGTGCTGGCCTTTGCCGGGGCCAAAAAGATCTGCCCGCCCCGGGTGGTGGAGACGGAAGTGCCCTTCCATACCGGTGTGGACGATGTGGATGCCATGCTGACCGAGATGCAGCAGCAGCTGGACACCCTCCACGCCCTGAACGAAGCCCTGCCGGACCCGCAGCTCTCCGCCGCCATGGCCCGGATGGAAAAGGCAGGCCGCTCCATTGTGGAAACGGTGGAAGCCACCCCCGCCAAGGCAAAGCAGGTGCGGCGGTTTGCTAATTACTATCTGCCCGATGCCGTGAACGTGCTGCAGCAGTATGCCAAGCTGGCAAAGCAGGGGGTGCGGGGCGAGAATGCCGCCTCCATCCGCGCGGAGGTGGAGCGCAACGCAGCCTCCATTGCCACGGCATTTGAAAATCAGCTGGATGCCCTGTATGCTGTCGAGAGCATGGACCTCTCGGCAGACCTGACCGTTTTGCAGAATATGCTGAAAGGGCAGGGGTTGTAACAACCCTCTCAGTCAAAGCCTGACGGCTTTGCCTGAGAGGGTTGTTTCTTTTTGTTGAAAACTTAAGTTTTCCCGCTGTTTTCCACAGGTCGATTTTTGTAGAAAATGGGTGTGGAAAACTACCGTCTCCTTCATTCCAACGGGGAGAAATTTAACGAGCGGATTTTCTGCCTGCTGTAAAAAGTAAATTTTCGGGTTTGACTTTCTTTCAGAAAAAAGGTGCAAAGGCCCATAATTCCCCTGATTTTCGCAAAGATCCGCGCGGTACAATACACCATGTATAAAACGCTTCACAGGAAAATGTGGAAAACTCAGTGGAAAAAGTGGAAAACATCGTGGGAAAACCGGGCCTTTTTTCACAATTCCGGTGGAAAACCCAGTGGAAAGAGTGGATAAATCCATCTGAACACACCAAAAGTGGATACAACCTGCTGTTTTAGCACTCGGATGAACAGACAGCCAGATCCCTTTGTTCACACCCTTCGCCTTGAATGGCCCTGTCAATCATGGTACAATGAAAAAAGAGAGCGTTCCCGGCCAACGGGGCGCAAATTTTACGAATAACGGAGGCTTCTGCCTATGAACTGGATCACCAAGCTGGAACGGAAATACGGCCGGTTCTGCATTCCCAACCTCATCAACATCCTCATCGGCGGCCAGATCCTGGTCTACGCCATTGAACTGTTCGTCAACCAGTATATTTCCTTTTATCTCTCCCTGAGCCGCAGTGCCCTGTTCGCCGGGCAGATCTGGCGGCTGTTCACCTTTGTTCTGGTGCCTTTTTCGGGCGGTGGGCCGCTCAGCGTGGTGCTGGGCATCTATTTTACCTGGTTTGTCGGCAGCGCGCTGGAACGGGAGTGGGGCGATTTCCGCTTCAACCTCTACGTCCTGCTGGGGATGGCAGGCGCGTGGCTGGCCTGCCTGCTGACAGGTTCTGCCGATACCTACTGCCTGTCCCTCTCCCTCCTGCTGGCCTTTGCCATGCTTTACCCGGAGCTGCAGGTGCTGCTCTTCTTCGTCATCCCCCTCAAGGTGAAGTATTTCGGCATCTTTGCCGCCGCCCTGTGGGTGTTCAGCTTCCTGAGCATGGGGATGCTGGGCAAGCTGAACTATCTGCTCTGTATGCTGGGCTTCCTTCTGTTCTTCGGGCCGCAGGCCTGGCATAACATCCGTGCCTGGGTGCGCCGGGAGCAGTGGAAGAGGAAAAATCGGCGTTAAACCTCTCAGTCTCGCTGACGCTCGCCAGCTCCCCTAGTAGGGGAGCCCTTGGCAGTAAGGCAGGGGTTTGCGTAGACGCATAGGAAAAGAAGAAACGGGAAAGTTATGCTAATTGATCGTCTGGAAGGCAATTCGGAATTAAAGACCAGCGTCCGGCTGATGCTGGGGGGCCGCCGCATGACCCACAGTGTTCTGCTGGTGGGCGAAGAGGGGCTGGGAACCGGGTTTGCGGCCCGCTGCGTGGCGGCGGATTACCTTTACCCCAACGGCGGCGCGCCCGCCGAAGCCCTGCTCCGGGGCGAGTGCTGCCGTGCCGTGGCAAAGGCCGGTAAGCGCGACAGCGGCCAGATCGAGACAGGCATCGTCCGGGAAGCCATCTCCGTGACCGGTATGGGCAGCGGCGGGCGGTATCTGGTCGGTCAGGTCACGGCCATGCGCAGCGAAATCTTCAACACCAGCCTTTCGGCAGAGGGGCGCGCTGTGCTGCTCTACCATGTGGAGCGGAAGAACGAGGAA
>ERZ826146.3441-NODE-3441-length-10326-cov-2.548924_pt1 | contig 10326 bp, 8 predicted proteins | sample MGYA00519857_ERZ826146 | MGnify/ENA primary metagenome ERZ826146 (study PRJEB31778, sample SAMEA3449222) | human gut metagenome | biome: human gut; feature: human-associated habitat; material: faeces | place: United Kingdom | collected 2010/2012 ...
TATAAAAATTTCTTACCAAAAATAAAGGAGAGATATATTATTATCGATAAAATCAAAGTATTAAGGAGTATGTTATGAGAAAAATAGCTATTTGTGATGATAGTAAATTGGATCGATAGCTTTTAAAAGTTGTTATACAAACATATTTTGAAAATAATGAAGAAGAATTTAAAATCTTTGAATATGAATTAGGAGATAATTTATTAGATGATATTGAAGTAGAACTCTTATTTCTAGATATCATTATGAATGGAATGAAGATAGCTAGAAAATTAAGAGATATTCAATTTAAAGCACCAATCATCTTTCTTACAGCTCATGCAGACTATGCGGTAGAAAGTTATGAAGTATATGTAGCGGGATATTTGTTAAAACCTTATGATACAAATAAATTAACATTGCTTTTAGATGAAGTATTACAAAGAAGTGTTCAAAAAAGAATTGCTGTTAAAGTTAAAAAACAACATCGATATCTTGAAATTAATGATATTATGTATGTTGAAAGTGATAAACATGTATTAAATATTCATTTAAAAGATAGTAGAGTGATTCAAACAACAGAAAAGTTGAGTGAATTAAAAAAAACGATTAATTCAAAAAGATTTATTCGTTGTCACCAAAGTTATCTTGTTAATATGGATTATATAAAAGATGCAAAAACAGATTTTATTCTTAGTAATGATATAAGAATACCAATTAGAGTAAGAGGACGAAAAGAAATTATTGAAAGATATCATAAGTATTATAGTTCAGAAAGAATGAATGATCATTTATAAGGTACAATTGTTAGTTAATAAAACAAATGTGCTTTTTAACATGTGGAAAAGTCTTTTATGAAATAGGGTACATTAAAATAGAAAAGTATTTTAATGCTTTTTAAGTTGGAGGAATTTTGAAATTTATAAAATGATGTAATAAATAGAATTTGATTATAATTGTAGTTATATTATATGTCAAAATTCAAAGAACAATTTTGCCAATTTATAGATACAAATGCAAAAACTTTGTCAAAGATATTGAAGGATATCAATCAAGCAAAGATGGAAAAAAGTTATCAAAATTGGTATATGTGGTTCAGCAGATACATTTAGAGCTGTACAAAAAGTTTTAGATGCTTATAATTTACCTAATGAGGCTTTAAATAATGGTGAAATTGATTTAAATTCATTCCAACATAAAACTTATTTAGAAAATGAATGCAAAAAACAAGGGCATGATTTAACGACTATTGGAGATACATCTTCTGCTCCTTTTACATTATATTCTAAAAACGTAGGTTCTTTAGAAGCATTAAAAACATTAGCTGGGGAAAAATAAACGTGTAAAAAAAGCACAATTGTTAAAAAACAAAACAAATGTGCTTTTTTTATTACTTTTTGTGCAAAAATAGAAGATTTTTAAAAACAAATGATACAATGTTTTAAATTAGAAACATTTATTGAAAAGGGGAAAAATGAAGAAAACACTTTATGTTTTTATTTGAAAAGAATGTATATGCTTTAGAAACAAGTAAAATCTTTTCAGATGAAATAAATAGGATCATTGTAATGGGTCTATTATAGTGTAATATCATTATTATGGTCCTTAAAGAAACAAGACGTAGAAAATGACAAAACTCATTTTCTTTTTATTTCTTTTTTTATAGAGAGAATATTTCTTTTTTTGACATGCAATTCCTTGAAAAAAAAGATATTTTTATATCCTTATAATAACGCTTACAATTGAAATTGTATTTTAAAATTATGATGATATAATAAGCTACGAACTTAAACAAATTTCAAAGAGAAAAAAGAACTTCAGGAATAATGAAGATAAATATTTATATGAATGTTAGGAGGGAAAATATGAAAAATATCTTTGAAGTATCTCTTGAAAGCCATTATCAATTTGAATGGGATAAATTAGGAAATATCAAAAAAGGAAGAGAACATTTAGGTGAGGAAATGCCGGTTCTTGTCTATAGATTATTAGAATACAGTATGAATGATGTCTTGTTTAAAAATTTTGGTATTGAAAAAACAGATGAAATTTTTAGACAAGCTGGTTATCTTGCAGGATGTGAATTTGCGAAAAATGCATTGCCTCTTGATGCTGATGAAAGTACATTTGTAAGTACGCTTGTTCAAACTTTAGAAACTTTAAAAGTAGGTATTTTAAGAATGGAAGAAGCGGACTTTGAAAAAGGTGAATTTGTAATTACAATTCATGAAGATCTTGATTGTAGTGGATTGCCACCAACAGGTGAAGTTGTATGTAAATATGATGAAGGTTTTTTTGCGGGAATTTTAGAAGTATATACCAAGAAGCCTTTTAAAGTAAGAGAAGTTGATTGCTGGTCTAGTGGAAGTAGAGTATGTCGTTTTAAAGGGACAGTAGATGATGATCGATAAGGATCAAGAACTTTTCTTAGATTACATTAAACAACTTTTATATAACACAGATGAAGCAACACTTTGTCGTGATGAACTTTCAGATGATGTAACACAGCTTGCAGATGGAATTGAATATTTAGGTGAAGTGATCAAAGATGAAAAGATTGTTTTATCTAAAATGGCCCAAGGAGAAGTAGATGAAGAATTTTCTATATCTCACAATTATTTAGCGGCTCCTGTTAAAAGCATTCAAAGTAATTTAAAGCATTTATCATGGGTTGCTCAAAGAGTTGCGGCAGGTGATTATAAACAACATGTTTCAAGCTTAGGAAGCTTTTCTGATTCATTTAATGAAATGATTGATCAATTAAGCCATTATCGAGAAAAGATGGAACATATCAGTAATACAGATGTCTTAACGGGAACTGCGAATCGACGTGCTTTTAATCAAATGATTAAAAAGCTTTGGGATAAAGATATTCCTTGTGCCATTGTATTTATTGATATTGATGGTTTGAAGTATGTAAATGATAATTATGGTCATTCTGGAGGAAATCGCTATATTAAAGAGGTATGTCAAATCTTGAAAATGAATTTAAAAGAAGATGAATTTATTTTTAGAATTGGTGGGGATGAACTACTTATTTTATCTAAAAAAGAAGATGCACATATATGTGAAGAACGTCTACTAGAAATACGCTTACAATTTAGAAAAGAAATGAAAAGAAGGTACCGTATCCATGTGATTTTAGTTTTGGTTGTGTGGATATTGATAAAAAAGAAAACAAAACAATTAGTGAATATTTAAGTCTTGCTGATAAAAAAATGTATCATTTTAAAATGCAACATTATATTGATCAAAGACGACCTAAATACAGTAATCATATTGATAAAAGTGGTTTAGATAGTCGTATTTTTGATGCTTTTTCTCAAACATCAATCAACCGCTATGCTTATATATGTAATATGGAAACAAATGTTTCAAGATGGTCCGTACAAGCTGTCAAAGACTTTGATTTACCTTATGAATATATGTATGATGCAGGTAAAATATGGGAAGAACATATTCATCCAGATGATTGTAAAGAATATGAAGAAGATATTGAAGCAGTTTTCTCTGGAAAGAAAGAATGTCATGATTTAACATATCGTGCACGTTTAAAAAATGGTAAATATATAAAATGTCGTTGTGAAGGATATGTCTTAAGAGGAAGAACGGCTAAAGAACCCAATCTTTTTGCAGGAATACTTACACGAGTCGATGAAGCAGTGAATTATGAAGAAAGATAGTTTTAAGTGGGATCAAGGTGATCTCACTTTTTTATTTATCAAAAAAGAAAAGACTAAGAACACCTAAAATAAAACATCCAGAGCAATCACATTGATAATTTTTTCGATTCAATTTGATTTTGATTTAAAAGTAAACAAAATCATACCAATAACAGTTGTTCCAAAGAATAAACAAATTGGAAATGTCGTGATTTGAGGTAAAAGGCATGCAAAGTGAATACTTTTTCTACCGGTATTAAACCAATAAAAAGGAGAAAGAACACATAACTGTTTATTTAAAAAATGAATGTTTCGTCTCTTTAAAGCAACAAGTATTTTCCAAAGTACTTTCCCACAACCAATATACAAAGAATGACCTCTATAAAAAGAACAAATTATGAAAATGTGAAGCAATTAAAAGTATGGTTATACAAAAGAAAAGAATATTTGAAGATACTTGAAAAGTACTATATTGTAGATATTGGAATGCGCTATATGTTACTAGGAACACAAAAAATAGATGCTGGACATATTTTAGAAAATGTTGTGTATTTAGAATTATTGAGAAGAGGATATGATGTATATGTTGGTAAAATTGATAATTATGAAGTTAATTTTGTTGCACAAAATCATAAAGGTACAATTTATTATCAGGTAGCTCTTACTGTAAGAGATGAAAAAACACTTCAAAGAGAGTTAAGACGTCTTCAAGCTATTCAAGAATTACCCTAAAGTTATTCTTACAATGGATGATGATCCTGAAGTGCAATATGAAGGAATACGACGTATTAATGCACGAAATTGGTTATTAGGGCTAATTGAATAGTTTTATTAGTGTTAAATAATATAGAATAGGGGATCTTTTAAAGAGGATTTTTTTAATTTTTTAGCACTTAAGTGTTGACAGTGCTAAAAATATGGATATAATAAAATTAGCACTAGGAGTAACGGAGTGCTAAAGGAGAGTGATAACATGGATATCGAAAAATTTACAGCCAAGATGCAAGAGGCAATTCAAAAAGCAAGTCAATTAGCATTAAGTTATAAGCATCAAGTAATTGACATTGAACATGTATTGTATGTTTTATTGAATGATAGTAGTGGTATTTTTCCAAGGGTGTTATCTAAGCTAAATAAAGATAAAAATCATTTCATTCAAGTATTAGAACAAAGGCTTCAACAAAAAACGACACTTGAAAATATTGATGTCAATAGCATGAGAATAAGCTATAGCTTAAATGATTTACTTGCGAAAGCAAATAGTCAAATGACATCGTTTAAAGATGAATATATGTCTGTAGAACATGTCATTATGGCTTTATTTGAAATAAATGAAAATTGGGTCAAAGATTTATTAAACCAAGAAGGTATGAATAAAAAGGATACAAAAAAGGTGATTTTAGAAATGCGGGGTGATCATATGGTAGACAATCCAAATCCAGAAAATACTTATGAAGTATTAGAAAAATATGGACGTGACTTAACAAAAGATGTGGAAAATGGAAAATTAGATCCAGTTATTGGACGTGATGATGAAATTCGTCGTGTCATTCAAATCTTGTCACGTAAAACAAAAAATAATCCAATTTTAATTGGTGAACCAGGTGTTGGTAAAACAGCCATCGTTGAAGGATTGGCATGGCGTATTTATAAAAATGATGTACCAATTTCTTTACAAAATAAAACTTTATATGAACTTGATTTAGGTTCACTTGTAGCTGGTGCTAAATACCGTGGTGAATTTGAAGAAAGATTGAAAGCAGTTTTAGGTGAAATTAAAAAAGCAAATGGGAATATCATCTTATTTATTGATGAAATCCATCAATTAGTTGGTGCTGGTAAAACAGATGGTGCGATGGATGCTGCTAACTTATTAAAACCAATGTTGGCTCGTGGTGAACTTCATTGTATTGGAGCAACGACTTTAGATGAATATAGACAATATATTGAAAAAGATGCGGCTCTTGAAAGACGTTTCCAAAAGGTACAAGTTGATGAACCAACAATTGATGATAGTATTGCTATCTTACGTGGTTTAAAAGATTCTTTTGAAAGACATCATGGGGTTAAAATCAATGATAGTGCTATTATTGGGGCTGTTAATTTATCACAAAGATATATTACGGATCGTTTCTTACCAGATAAAGCCATCGATTTAATCGATGAAGCGTGTGCTTCAATTCGTATGGAAATTGATTCTTTACCAGAAGAATTAGATGGTATTACACGTGAAAAGAATCGATTAGAAATGGAAAGAATTTCGATTGAAAAAGAAGATAGTAATGAAGATAATGTAAAACGTTTAAATGATATTAAAGAACGTATTGCTTCTTTAACTGAACAAGAAACAGCATTAAAAGCAAAATGGAAAGAAGAAAAGTCTTCATTAGATCATATTAAAGAATTAAAGAATCAAAAAAATAAACTTGTAGCTTTACAAGATAAATATATGCAAGAAGGCAATTTACAAGAAGCTTCTAAACTTCAATATGGTGATATTCCAAAAATCACCAAAGAAATTGCTGATCTTGAAGCAAAAGAATCGGATGATGCTTTACTTCAAGAAAAAGTAACTGTTGATAATGTCTCAGAAGTTATTTCAAGATGGACAGGTATTCCAATGAATAAATTAATGGCTTCTGAAAGAGAAAAACTTTTAGCCTTAGATGATACATTAAAAGTACGTGTTATTGGTCAAGATGATGCAATCACTAAAGTAACAGATGCTATCTTACGTAGCCGTGCTGGTATCAATGATGAAGAAAAACCAATTGGTTCCTTCTTATTCTTAGGTCCAACTGGGGTTGGTAAAACAGAAGTGGCTAAAGCTTTAGCAGAACAATTATTTGATACTGAAAAGAATATTGTGCGTATTGATATGTCTGAATATATGGAAAAATTCAGTGTCTCTCGTTTAGTAGGAGCTCCACCAGGATATGTTGGTTATGAAGAAGGTGGACAATTAACAGAAGCAGTAAGACGTCATCCTTATAGTATTGTATTATTGGATGAAATTGAAAAAGCCCATCCTGATGTTTTCAATATCTTACTTCAAGTCTTAGATGATGGACGTATTACAGATAGTAAAGGTAATACAGTTAGCTTTAAAAATACAATTATTATTATGACAAGCAATATTGGTTCTCAATATTTATTAGAAGGAAATAATGAAGAAAATAGAAAACTTGTCAAAGAAGAATTAAAAGTGCACTTTAAACCAGAATTCTTAAATCGTATTGATGAAATTGTTATGTTTAATTCATTAGATAGTTCAGTAGTAAGAAAAATTATTGATAAATTTATTGGTCAATTAGTTCATCGTTTACAAGATAAAAAGATTACGATTTCTTTAACTGATCAAGCTTATCAAATGATTCAAGAAGAAGGATTTGATCCAATCTATGGAGCAAGACCATTAAAGAGATTTATTCAATCTCAAATTGAAACAAAACTTGCTAAAGAAATTATTAAAGGAACAGTTCATCAAGGACAACATGTAGAAGTTGATTATCAAGATGGATTTGTTTTAAAAGCTCAATAAGGAAGTAGTATAAAAGCTACTTCTTTTTTTATAAAACTATTTTGTATTTAGAAAGAAAATAATAGCTAATTAAGTACGAAAAATCGTACTTTTCTTTTGCTTTAATATTGAAAAATAAATTATATTTCTTTAATATATTTTTGAAGAAAAAGGGGAGAAGTGAATGATTAAATTAATAGCAACAGATATGGATGGAACTTTTTTAGATTCTTCTAAAAGATTTTCAATGGAATTTTTTGATATTTTTGCTGAACTTAGAAAAAAAGGAATTAAGTTTGTAATTGCTTCAGGAAATCAATATTTCCGTTTATATCAAAAATTTTTACCAATTTCTAATGAAATGTATTTTATTGGTGAAAATGGGAGTTATATAGCTAAAGGAGCAAAACTTATTTCAACTAATACTTTAAAAAAGGAACAAGTACAAGCGGTTATTCAATTAGTAGAAAAACATCCTGAATTGAATATGATTTTATGTGGTGTAAAAAGTGCGTATTGTTTAAGTGAATTTAAACATTTAGAATCAGTTGTTCGTACATATTATTGTAATTATCAATTTGTAGAAAGTTATGATGAAATTGATGACGAAATTATGAAAATAGCAATCTATGATCCTAGTCATCAAATTATCCGTTATGCTGATGATATTGCTAGAGGATTAGATAAAGGTGTTAAGGCAACAACTTCAGGTAATGAATGGATCGATATTCAAAATGAAGATATTAATAAAGGGGTAGCTATCAAGTTATTACAAAAAAAATTAAATATCAAACCGGAAGAATGTATGGCGTTTGGTGATCAAATGAATGATTATACTTTACTTAAAGCGGTAAAATATAGTTATGCTATGGCCAATGCTGTTCCACGTATTAAAGATATTGCTTATGGCATTGCTAAAAGTAATGATCATCAAGGTGTTTTAGAGGTGATCAAACAAGAAGTATTGAATGAATTATAGAGTGTAAACTCTTACATTGAAAAATAATTCTTGACATAAAAAATAAATAATGACAATTCAAATTATTATGATATAATGAGGAAGTTATCGAAGGGAGAGTAGCGTATGAATATTAGAAATATAGCGATTATTGCCCATGTAGACCATGGAAAAACAACATTAGTAGACCAATTATTAAAGCTATCTGGAACATTAGAAGACCGTGAACAAATTAGTGAACGTGCGATGGATAGCAATGCCCTTGAAAGAGAAAGAGGAATTACAATTCTTGCTAAAAATACAGCAATTAATTATAAAGATTATCGAATCAATATCATGGATACACCAGGCCATGCTGACTTTGGTGGAGAAGTAGAACGTATCATGAACATGGTAGATGGTGTTTTATTAGTAGTAGATGCTTATGAAGGAACAATGCCACAAACACGTTTCGTTTTAAAGAAAGCTTTAGCTGCTAAAGTAAAACCTATCGTAGTTATTAATAAAGTAGATAGACCTGTAACACGTATTGATGAAGTTATGGATGAAGTCTTAGAATTATTTATGGAATTAGGCGCAGATGATGACCAATTAGAATTCCCAACAATCTATACTTCAGCTTTACAAGGAACATCAAGTTTAGATCCTGATATTTCAACACAAGTACCAAATATGGATTGTTTATTTGATATGATTATCAAAGAAATTCCTGAACCATTAGTAGATGTTGATGGACCTTTACAATTCCAACCAGCTTTATTAGACTATAATGATTATGTAGGACGTATTGGAATCGGACGTATTCAAAGAGGTAAGATTCATGTTAATGAATCAGTCACTTGTGTAAGAGCTGATGGAAGCCATAGTCAATTTAGAATTCAAAAATTATATGGATTTATTGGATTACACCGTATTGAAATTGAAGAAGCAAGTGCAGGAGATATCGTTGCTATTGCTGGTCTTGCTGATATTGGTGTTGGTGAAACAGTATGTACAACTGGTCAAGAAGAAGCCTTACCATTATTACATGTTGATGAACCAACAATTCAAATGATTTTTGGAACAAATACTTCACCATTTGCTGGTCAAGATGGTAAATTTGTGACTGCTAGACAAATTGAAGAAAGATTATTTAAAGAAACAAATAGAGACGTTTCATTAAAAATTGAAAGAATTCAAAATAGAGAAGAATGGATCGTTTCTGGACGTGGAGAATTACACTTATCTATTTTAATTGAAAATATGAGACGTGAAGGTTATGAATTACAAGTTTCTAAACCTAAAGCAATCATGAAAGAAATCGATGGTGTTTTATGTGAACCATATGAAGAAGTAACTATTGAAGCACCTGATGATTGTATTGGAGCGGTTATTGAATCACTTGGATATCGTCGAGGTGTCTTAGAAACAATGGATTCTCGTGATGGACAAACACGTGTTGTTTATACAATTCCATCAAGAGGTTTATTTGGATTTATGACAAACTTCTTAACAATGACAAAAGGATATGGAATTATCTCTCACTCATTTATTGATTACCGTCCAATGGAAGGTGAAACAGTTGGTAAGAGAAACTTAGGAGTTTTAATTTCAATTGATAGTGGACAAACTACAGCTTATTCACTTGGAAGTGTTGAAGATCGTGGAGTTATGTTCGTTGGTCCTGGTGTGGATGTTTATGAAGGTATGATTGTTGGTGAACACAGTAGAGATAATGATTTAACTGTTAATGTTACTAAAGGTAAACAAATGACAAATACACGTTCATCATCAAAAGATTCTACAGTTGTTTTAAAAAGACCTCGTCAATTTAATCTAGAATCTTGTTTAGATTATATTAATGAAGATGAACTTGTAGAAGTAACACCAAATAATATTCGTTTAAGAAAACGCTATTTAACTGAAAACGAAAGAAGACAACAATATAGAAAAAATAATGCATAAGAGCTCTTTTTAGAGCTCTTTTTTAAATTTGACACTAATTTGTGTAATATAATTTTGTGGATTTGCTTCAGTAAGTTCATCAATTAAACTTTCATCATAAGCAATATCATCTAATACTAGATGATTTTTTTTAGCATAATCTAAAAAAAGATGATAGGATTGATAAGATGTTTCATAAGTTCCTTTATGATAAATAACTAAATAGTTACCAGAAGGTATAATATCATAATTTTCATCTTCTAGTTGATTATCTAAAATTGTGT
>ERZ826146.3446-NODE-3446-length-10308-cov-7.304399_pt1 | contig 10308 bp, 10 predicted proteins | sample MGYA00519857_ERZ826146 | MGnify/ENA primary metagenome ERZ826146 (study PRJEB31778, sample SAMEA3449222) | human gut metagenome | biome: human gut; feature: human-associated habitat; material: faeces | place: United Kingdom | collected 2010/2012 ...
CAAGGAGCTGGTCTGGAAGGGCGAGCACGCTTACATCGGCGACGGCAAGATCGGCGCTGTCACCCAGAAGCTGTACGATACCATGACCGGTATGCAGTGGGGCAAGATCCCCGATACGAAGGGCTGGATCGTGCCCGTGGAGAAGAAGTACTAAGCAGCTCCTCTCCCCCGACCGTTCAGAAGTTTTGCAAGCGCCGTCCGGCAGCTCACCGGACGGCGTTTGCTGTATAACCCCAACGGCTTTGCCTGAGAGGGCAAGCCCGCTGGTGGAATGGATTGCGTTCCATACAATTGCATTTCTTCCCTATTGGTGCTAGACTAAAAGCACAGTAACAGGATTGAGAGGGAACTGGAAATGATCAAAAAATGGAGCGTGAGCTACCCGGCAGTGAACGGCACGGAGCAGCGGCGGGTCTATGTCTACCTGCCCACCATGTACGAGGCCGATCCGGACCGCCGGTATCCGGTGCTGTATATGTTCGACGGCCAGAACGTCTTCTTCGATGAGGACGCTACCTACGGCAAGAGCTGGGGCATGGCGGATTATCTGGACTACACCGACACGCCGCTCATCGTGGCGGCGGTGGAGTGCAACGCGGGGCCGAACAACGAGCGGCTGGTGGAGTATTCGCCCTACCGCTTCGATGACCCCCAGTACGGCCACTTTGACGGCAAGGGCGCGGCCACGATGAGCTGGTTCATCCACCGGTTCAAGCCCTTCATCGACCGCAATTTCCGCACTCTGCCCGACCGGGGGCACACCTTCATCGGCGGCAGCTCCATGGGCGGCCTGATGAGCCTGTACGCCCTGCTCAACCACAACGACGTCTTCAGCCGGGCGGCGGCGCTGTCGCCCTCCATCTGGGTCTCGCCGGAAAAGCTCGACGGCCTTGTGGGCCGCGCCAAGCTCGAACCGGGCACGGTGCTTTACATGGACTACGGTTCCCGCGAGATGGGCAACCACGACGGGATGCGCAAAGGCTTTGCGGAGATGTGCAGCAAGATCATGATCCGCGGCATCCATCTGACGTCCCGTCTGGTGCCCGGCGGCACCCACAGCGAAGCCAGCTGGGAAAAGCAGCTGCCCTTTGTGATCCACACCCTGATGTACGAACTGGATTGACCCTACAAAAGGAGGAATCAACGATGGAAATGCAGTATTTTAAGGATTACAGCCCCGCTCTCGGCCGCGAGATGGAGTGCAAGGTCTACGGCCATGCGGGCCGCCCGATGCTTTACATCCCCTGTCAGGACGGCCGCTTCTTCGACTTTGAGGATTTCCACATGGCCGATACGCTGGCCCCGTGGATCGAGTCTGGTCAGGTGATGGTCATTTCCATCGACACCATCGACAAGGAAACGTGGTCGGACTCCAGCGGCGACCCCTACTGGCGCATCCGCCGCTACGAGCAGTGGATCCGCTACATCGTGGAGGAGGCCGTGCCCAAGATCCAGCAGATCGCCCGCGAGCGGAACGGCTGGGACGGCGCGCCCGGCGTCATCGCCTTCGGGTGCAGTCTCGGCGCGACCCACGCGGTCAACCTGTATCTGCGCTTCCCGAACATCTTCTGCGGCTGCATGGCCCTCAGCGGCATCTACACCGCCCACTACGGCTTCGGCAACTATATGGACGAGCTGGTCTATATGAACTCCCCGGTGGATTACATGGTCAATTTCCCGGAGAATCACCCCTATATGGAGCTGTTCCGGAACCAGAAGGCCGTCATCTGCTGCGGTCAGGGCGATTGGGAGCAGCCGGACACCACGTGGTATCTCAAGCGCATCTTCGAGGCCAAGCACATCCCCATCTGGGTCGATCTGTGGGGCCACGATGTCAACCATGACTGGAACTGGTGGTATCAGCAGGTCGTGTATTATATGCCTTATATTTTAGGCTAAACAAAGAGGAAGCAACAAAACCATGAGCAATTTTATCTTCATCTCCCCGAACTTCCCGACGAACTACTGGCAGTTCTGCCGGGAGCTGAAAAACGACGGCATGAACGTCCTCGGCATCGGCGACCAGCCCTACGATGAGCTGAAGCCGGAGTTGAAGGACAGCCTGAACGAGTATTACAAGGTCGGCAGCCTCGAAAATTATGACGAGGTATACCGCGCCGTGGCCTTCTTCACCTTCAAGTATGGCCGCATCGACTGGCTGGAGTCCAACAACGAATACTGGCTGGAGCGGGATGCCGCTCTGCGCACCGATTTCCACATCACCAGCGGTTTCCAGACCGGGGACATGCCCCGCATCAAGTACAAGAGCAAGATGAAGGAGTACTACCAGAAGGCCGGCATCGCCACCGCCCGCTATCACATGGTAGATGACTTTGAGGGCTGCAAGAAGTTCATCGAAGAGGTCGGCTACCCGGTGGTCGTCAAGCCCGACAACGGCGTGGGCGCTTCCGACACCCACAGGCTGTCCGATGAGGAGGAGCTGCGCACCTTCCTGACCTACAAGAGCATCCATCACCCGGATGTTTCCTACATCATGGAGGAGTTCGTCCGCGCCGAGGTCAACAGCTACGACGCCATCATCGACGGCAGCGGCAACCCCATCTTCGAGGCGGGCAATGTCAGCCCCATGTCCATCATGGACATCGTGAACGACAACGACAACTCCATCTACTACATCATCAAGGACCTGCCCGACGACACCCGCGCCGCGGGCCGCGCCGTCGTCAAGAGCTTCGGCGTCAAGAGCCGCTTCGTCCACTTCGAGTTCTTCCGGATGAGCGAGGATCAGGCCGGCATGGGCAAAAAGGGCCAGATCGTTGCGCTGGAAGTCAACATGCGCCCCTGCGGCGGCTTCACGCCCGACATGATCAACTTTGCACGCTCCACCAACGTGTACAAGATCTGGGCCGACATGATCGCCTTCGGCGGCACCGATATGCCCGTCGGCGAGCACTTCTACTGCCCCTTTGCGGGCCGCCGCGACGGCAAGCACTTCGTCTACAGCCACGAGCAGCTGATGCAGAAGTATCAGGACAATATGCGGATGGTGGACCGCATCCCCGACGCCCTCTCCGGCGCCATGGGCAACCAGATGTACGTGGCCACCTTCCCCACCTTTGAGGAGATGGAGCAGTTCTACGCCGACGTCCTCGCTGTCACCGACGAGAACAACGACGCCATCCAGCAGGAGTTGGTGAACGTGCTGGCCCTCGGCGAGCCCGCCGCCAAGGCCCTCATCCCAAAGCCCAACCTCTCCCCCGCCGTCAAGCCCACCACGGCCGTGACTAAGACCACGACCAAGGCCGTCACCAAGACGGACAGCCGGAAGAAAAAATAAATTTTGAAGAGAGAAGCCGCTGTGCAGTATATTCGCTGTGCAGCGGCATTTTTATTGGTGGATGTGTAAAAGAATTTACTCAAAATTTCACCATATTGCCAAATTTCGAAAAAACCGTTGACATATGGGTGGGGGGGGGTACACTGCGGCTTGCAGAAACTGTGATTTGGGGAGCTTCTGCAATTTCATTAAATATGGAGGAATCATTATGCGAATGATGAAACGTCTCGCTGTCTGTGTTCTGGCGGCGGCAATGTCTTTGACCATGTTGACTGCCTGCGGCGGTGATACGCCCAGCGCTCCGGAAACACCGAGCAATCCGGGCACTTCGCAGGGGTCGGGCAGCGGAAATGACAATGGCAACAATAATGGCGGAAATAACAATGGTCAGAAGCCCGGCAATGAGGATGAAAATACTCTGCCGACTTCGTGGAATGCGTCCAAAACGAAGGCGTATATGCTGAGCAAAGGTGTTTCGGATACCAACATCTATGTGAATGGTACGCTGAATATCATTGATGCAGACACGAAGCAAGTTACCGATAGTGGCAAAGTGATATATGCGGCGAAAGGCAATAAAATTTATGTGAGCATCTCTGATAGTACGGGAACTGCAAGAGCGTACAAGAGCGATGCAGACGAATATTATGTGAGTGAAGGAGACAGTTGGTATAAATGCACAACCTCCGAACAAATTCAGGCAGCAGAAATTGTGTTGCTTACTGGACAAGGAATGTATAAAATTCCAAGCAAGGTGCTTAAATTTGCCGCATCTAAAGAGGATAGATATTATTATGAAAATGTGCTGACACAGTGGAGTACAGGTGCACAAATCGCATATTCGTACATGTACACTTCGGATAATCAGTTGGCTGGTGTTGGCTGTATGATGGAATCTGAGCAAGATACGTTTTTCCTTACTAGCCCGGTGACAATTACCTCGAATCCGAGCAACAGCATCTTCCCGAACTTGTAACAATACATAGCCAGCCCCGGAAACGGCCTGAACGGCATCGTTTCCGGGGCTGGTCTGCGTTTTAAGAAAGGCTCGTTATATTCCGAAGCTGTTTCAGCTGGTCGCGCCGCGCATAGACTACAGCAAGGATCTGCACACGGTAAGCGCTGGTATCGACCCAAAAGTAGATCAGAAAGTTCCTGCACAAAAGCTTTCGGATGCCCTGCGTATGCCACGGTTCTTCTTCGACCAAAGGTGTACGCTGCGGCAGAATATGGAGCGATGCCATTGCCTGTTCAAGGGCAGAGAGAAGGGCGGCTGCGGTGTCAGGCTCCAACAGCTCGTGGGAGATGTGATGCACGATGGCGCGGAGCTGCTGTTCCGCTTGCGGAGTAAGCTGGACAAGATATTCTTCCATGGCTTAAATCTCCGTGCGGAGCCGGGCGAAGGCTTCGTCCAGCGGTGACGACTCGCCGCGCTTGGCTTGGTCGAGGCCGGTCTGCATCATGGCGTCAAATTCGCTGCGGGTCATGGTGTCGCGGGTGGGAAGTTTTGCGGATAACTCCAGCGAGAACGGAATGCCGTCCCGCAGAATGACCTGCCGGTAGGCCATGTCGATGAAGACGGAAACCGGGATGCCGAGCTGGGAAAGGATCGCTTCGGCCTGTTCTTTGACTTCGGGCTGGATGCGTGCGGTGACATTTGCGGTTTTTGCGGACATTGTGATCGCCTCCTGTTTCCACTATTGTACCACGTTGTATGGCGATATGCAATACATTTTGGAAGGGCAAAAAGCGGGGTTTGTCCCGCTCGGCAGAATGTGCTATACTGTCCTCAAAGACACTGTTGAGAATGAGGTACAGATATGAAAATTCCTGCAAATGGTTTTACACATGCGGGCAAGTTCCACGCGGATGATGTCTTTGCGACGGCGCTGCTGCAGATCATCCGCCCGGACATCAAGATCACCCGCGGCTTTGTGGTGCCGGACGATTTCGACGGCATCGTGTACGATATCGGCTTCGGCATGTTCGACCACCATCAGGAGCCGCGGGAAATGCGGGCCAACGGCGTCCCCTACGCAGCCTTCGGTCTGCTGTGGCGGGTGCTGGGGCCCGGCCTTGTGGGCGAGCGTCAGGCGCGGCTCATCGACGAAAACTTCATCCAGCCCCTCGATCTGAACGACAACACCGGCGAGCAGAACAGCCTGTGCGACGCCATCGGCTTCTTCAACCCGGTGTGGGACTCGAAGGAAGATCAGGACACCTGCTTCTTCAAGGCGGTGGCCGTGGCGAAGCAGATCTTGGAAAACCAGATCGCCAGCGCCAACGCCGTGAACCGTGCGGATGAAAAGGTCCAGCAAGCCTACAAAAACTCCCGCGACGGCATCGTGGTCCTGCCCTGCTACCTGCCGTGGAAGAACGGCCTGTACCGGACGGATGCCCTCTTCGTGGTCTACCCCAGCCAGCGCGGCGGCTGGAGCGCCCAGTGCGTGACCGACCACAAGACCAAAAAGCCCAAGCTCCCCTTCCCCCAGTCGTGGGCGGGCCAGCCGCAGGAGGTCATCGAGCAGAAGAGCGGCATCGAGGGCATCAGCTTTTGCCATGCCAGCCGCTTCCTCATCACGGCCAAGGACAAGGAAACCGCCCTTGCGGCCTGTCGTCAGGTGCTGAAAAACAACGGGAGACTGTAAGATGAGCGGCGGAGCGGAACACGAAGAACGGGCCTACGTCTATATGGTGCGGTGCGCGGGCGGCCAGCTCTACACGGGCTGGACCAACGACCCCGGTGCCCGGCTCCACGCCCACAAGACCGGCAAAGGGGCCAAGGCGACGCGGGCCATGGGGGCCAAGCGGTTCGCCTACTTGGAGCGCTGTGCCGACAGATCCGATGCCCTGCGCCGCGAAGCGGCCCTGAAAAAGCTGCCCAAGCCGAAAAAAGAGGCCCTGTGCGCGGAATGGGAAGGGAAGAATCTGCCCCGGCTGTCGGTGGCGACCCGCGCGGATGCGGCAGATATCCTTGAAATTTACAACTGGTACGTGCTGAACCACACGGCGACCTTTCAGGTCACGCCCTCCACGCTGGAAGAGTACGAGGACTGGGTGGACAACACCCGGAAGGTGGCCCCGCTGCTGCTGGCGCGGGACGCCGAGGGCAAGCTGCTGGGCTACGCCTGTGCCCACCGGTGGCACCCGCGGGAAGCCTACGATTGGTCGGTGGAGAGCACCATCTACTGCGCCCCGGACGCCCGCGGCCTCGGTGTGGGCACCCTGCTCTACCGCGCCCTGCTGGAAGTGCTGGATGCCTGCGGCTACTGGAACGTCTACGCCCTTGTGGCCGACCCCAACCCCGCCAGCGAGCACATCCACCAGCGGCTGGGTTTCTCCTGCGTGGGGCGCACCCCCCACACGGCCTATAAGTGGGGCTGGCTGGGGCTTTCGACGTGGTGGCTGGCGCTGCGTTCCGGCAGCGAAAAGCCCGCCCCCATCCGGCTCGCATCCCCCGAAGAGACCGCCGCCATCCTGAAAAAATACGGCAGCATATAACGCAAGAGCCTCCCGGTTTTCACGCCGGGAGGCTCTTGCGTTTGTAAGGGGGACTCCCTCAGGCGCTCACGCGCCAGCTCCCTCAAGGAGGGAGCCATCGAAGAGGTTGGAGGAGTTACTTCATCAGCTTCTTGACCTTGAACCACGCCCGCGCCACTTCATACTTGGAAACGCTGCGGTCGGGGTCAAAGCGGGAGGCGTCGCTCTCGTCGGCGGGCTTCACAAGGCCGTTGTCGATGGCCCAGCGGGTCGCCTTCTGCAGCTCGCCGTCCTCGGCGGAAACGTCGCCGTACAGCGCCGGGAGCACCACGTCGGGCTTGCCCGCCGTCTCCCACAGCAGCTTCACCAGCTCACGCCGGTTGGCGGGCACCGGCACGCCGCCGGGCAGGGAGAGCTGCAAATAGCTGTCCACGCCGAGGCTCACGCCCTGCCACACCAAGATGCCGGCCGCCGCGCCGCCCACGGCCACGGTGGCCATGGTGCCCAGCACCGACGGGCCGTCGTCATCGTCCGGCAGCTCCGCCGGGCGGATGTCCAGCCGGATGGTGAAGCGCGTGTCTTCGGTGTACCCGCTCAGGTCGGGCATGATAAAGGTCAGGTTCTCGACTTTGTTGCTGAAGGTGGAATCCTCAGCCATCAGCGCCTTGGTCAGCGCGGTGGGCAGGTCCCAATAGTTGAAGCTCATGCTATCCTGACCCTCGCCCACGGTCAGACGCACTTCGTCGCCAGCCTCCACCACCGCGCTGGTCTTGTCGTTCACAAGCCCGCCGCCGGTCACGGTGAGGGTGTAGGCGGGGGTATCTTTCTGGAACACCGCCTCAGCGGTGGCGCTGGCGTTTTTCATTGTGATGGTGATCGTTTTGCAGTCGGGGTCGTTCAGCGTGCCGTCCTTCAGCAAGCTTTCGTCGCTCAGCGTCCAGCCGAGGAAGGTTTCATTTTCTTTCGGTTCGTCGGCTACCAGCGGGAGTTCCGTACCCGCCGGAACGGCGACAGAAGTGTTGCCCCACATAGTGCCGCGGATGATGTCGAGAGTATACAGCGTGTCGTTCAGCACCACGGGGCCGTCAGGCATTTGGAAGCTGACAGTCTTTTTGTCATCCTCGCCGTTCGGGTAGCTGCTACCGCGGAACCTGCCGATGTTCCAGCCGTTGATGTTGGTAATGTCAGTGTCGGCTGTGACGGTGACAATGGTGCCCTCATAGGAGTAAAGGTTCCATTCGGTGCCGGTGGTCAAATGGAAAGAACTATCCAGCACACGCGGTTCGGTGTCATTCACTTTCCGAATGTGTCCATCGTGTACCGTCACTGGATGGGCTTTGTCGCTCAGTGCTGTATTGCCGTTGAATGCACCGCCGGTCACGGTGCCCTGTTCAGTGGCATACCTGACGAGCAAACCCGCAGCAAAGGTTCCGCCCTTGATGGTGCCGCCATAATTCTCGACAAAATTCTTGAAAATGCCGTCTTCGATGGTCGCACCGCTGCTGTTTGTGATATCGCACGTTACAGCCGCAAGCTCGCTGCTGATCTTGTTGTTGAGCGGGTCGCAATGACGGAAATTGTAAGAATGGGCTGTTAGCTCCAAATATTTGGAGGGGCCGTCAACATATCTCCAGCCATCACCGGTATAAATATTCGCGAGATGCTCGCCGCTCCAATCATATGGGATGCCTTCGAGATCCGGAGAACCATCTTCCTTCATGATGAGATTCGTGCGGGAAGACTTGTTCAGGATCAACTCAGGTCCACCATAAGTATCAAGGAAGGAAAAGTTTGCCGTGAAACGGAGGGCGGTTTTGTCGTTGTTATCAAGATAATAGCGAGATTTGATCGCGCGGCAGTTGATATCCGTAAGGGGAACACTGGCTTTGATCTCCACCTGACTGTCTTTGATGGCATACAGTTTTTTGCTCCACTTTGGGGAAGAAAGGCCGTTCACGGCTTCAATCGAACCGGAACCGTTCAGGATGATGGGTTGGACATTATCGGCGGTTAAGCCGTGGGGAATCTCGTTGAACGCGCCGCCGGTGAGCGTGGCACCCGTAACCACAAGATTCACATCGGGGGCAAGCTGACCAAGGCCGTTCTTGGAAAAGTTGTATTCGCCGCGTTCCAGCGTCAGCGTGTCGCTGTTTCCGTTATACGTCCAGCCGTTGCCCTTGCAGCCGATGATATCGTTCCCAGCGCCATAGATCGGCTCACGCCCGGTCGTTACGGGGATGCCGTTGCTGATTGCAAGGTCGGTAACGTAATGCTCTTGGTTCAGCACGATATCTTCTTCTTGTTCGGGGGTAAACGTGTAGTGACCATACGTATCCGGGCCGGTCAGGCCGCCGTAATTGATTCTGCCGTTGATGTAGTGAAGTTCGTTAAAGCCGCCGAGCTTTGCAAGCTGTACAACAAGTGTGGGGGTTCCGGTAAAATAGTAGGTTTTCCAACCCGAAAAGGCCTTCGGGGCGTTTGGAAGAGAGACAACAAACACGGCGCCGTTCACTTCGGTCAATTTGTGGCAGTTGGCAACACCCTCCGGCGGGGTTGTGCGGCAAAACAGACAGTTTGTCATAGTGCCGCCGTCACAATTTATAATGTCATTGGTGCTGAGCAGAGAGTTTTCGACGGTGCCATAATTGAGCATCGCATGAAACCGACCGCCCGTGATGGTGGCACCGTTTTTCACAACTACCGTGCATTGAACGAGCGTTAAAACTGTACCATCCTCGGTGGTAGGCTTGGTGTTGTTGAAATTATAGCTCCCGCTTTCCAGTATCAGAGTCGTGTTGTTTTTGTCATACTTCCAGTCTTTGCCCTGATAAACACCATCCGAATTCGGATTTATTTTAGAAACATCGGGCATTCCGGTGTCGCTGCCCATTACGAGGTCTGGCAAAGGTTCATTACTCGTATAACCGGCTGAACAGATACCCCCCCCCCGTATCTGCGAGGGCGGATACCGGCAAAAGGGAAAGCATCATGCTGAAGGCAAGAAGCAGGGCGAGAATGCGTTTTTTCATAGGGGCCTCACTTTCCGTTTTGTAGCTGCATAGAGACGACGGTTTTCTTGAATTGATTGTACCATAAAATGCGTCAAAAAGAAATAAAACCTGCGTGAATGGGGGTGTTTTGTGCGTGAACGGCGGTTCCGGGGCGCGAAGGGGCCGAAAAGGCCCGGCAAAAGCCTCCGCATATATGCAGTATGACTGCATAAAAATTGTATAATTTACAAAATATTTGCATAAACATACAAATTGACAGAAACCGCACCGGAAACGGGCAGAAGGTTTGGCGGTTTTCAGCATTGACGGAAAAACCGCACGGCGTATAATAAAAAGCGTGATAAGCAAGCGATGAATCGAGCGTGCCGGGAGGGATGCCCGGTGCAGAAAAACAAAAGTGTAATCATGAAAATAAAGGAGCGTTCATCATGAAAAAGGAAAACATCAAAAAAGTCGTTCTGGCCTACTCCGGCGGTCTGGATACCTCCATCATCATTCCTTGGCTGAAGGAAAACTACA
>ERZ826146.3448-NODE-3448-length-10308-cov-2.770506_pt1 | contig 10308 bp, 8 predicted proteins | sample MGYA00519857_ERZ826146 | MGnify/ENA primary metagenome ERZ826146 (study PRJEB31778, sample SAMEA3449222) | human gut metagenome | biome: human gut; feature: human-associated habitat; material: faeces | place: United Kingdom | collected 2010/2012 ...
GCTCGCGTTGGTCGCGTCCGTCACATGCGGCCGCCCGCTGACGAGGTTCCACGCCAGAAAGCTGTCCACCGTGCCGAAGCAGATTTCCCCGCGCTCGGCGCGCTCGTGCAGCCCAAGCCGATCCAGCAGCCAGCTCAGCTTGCTTCCGGAAAAATAGGCGTCCGGCACGAGCCCCGTCACGGATTTGATGTGCTTTTCAAGTCCTTCCTCGCAGAGTCGGGCGACAATCGGCGCGGTTCTGCGGCATTGCCAGACAATCGCGTTGTGCAGCGGCCTGCCGGTTTTCCGATCCCAGAGCAGCGTGGTCTCGCGCTGGTTGGTGATGCCGATTGCCGCGATACTGTCCAGCGGAACGCCGGAAATGCGGACGACCTCGCGCAGCGCGTCAACCTGCGTATTGAGGATCGCCGCCGGGTCGTGCTCCACCCAGCCGGGCTGCGGATAAATCTGCTCAAATTCATAGCTCTTCATGGCGACGATCCGCGCGCTTTCGTCGAACAAAACGGCGCGGGAGCTGGTCGTCCCCTGATCGAGCGCAATCACATAGGTATGCATGGCGCAAAGCCTCCCGTTTTTTCGTATAAAACGCGCCGCCGCAGGTCATCCCCGCGGCGGCGCAGGCCTTCCGTTTCTTACTTCAGTTCAACAAAATACAGCATGCCGCCCGTCGTGCCGACGACAATCTCATTGCCGTAAGCCGCCGGGGAAGCCTGAATCGCGCTGCCCAGATTGAGCGTGCTGAGGGTCGTTCCGCTAAAACCATCCATCAGGCGCAGTGTGCCGCCGTCGTCGCCCATGACGATGTAGCTCTTGCCGTCGCGCTGATACAGCCCAATCGGGGAAGACTTGGAATCCACATCCAGCGGCTGATTCCATACTTCCTCGCCGGTCGTCTTATCCAGCGCATACACGACCGCGCAGATGCTCTTGTCATCCAGCTCGACGTGGTTCACGTTGAAGATGATCAGGTCGTTGATTTCACCCTCGCCGACGAGCGGAGAGGCCATCACGCCCGCGTAGGAACCGGCCTTCGCTTCCTTGCTGGCATACTTGCCCTTGATCGCGCTCTGGCATTCCCAAACGATGTCGCCGGTCAGCGCGTCGATCTTCAGCAGGCGAATCTGCGCGCTGCGCCCCGTCTTGCCCAGCGCCGTGCCGGTATACAGGTATACGCCGCCGTCTTCTTCCGTTTCCAGCGCCGGCGTGCACATCATGCTCTCGCCCAGATCAATGGCCCAGACCGCCTGCATCGTGTTCATGTCAACGCACTGGAGGATGCCCGTGTCGTCGCCATAGTACGCATAATCGCCGTAGCTGGCCACGCCGCCGGTGATCCCCTGCTTGAAATCTCTGACGCTGCCGGTATAGCCGTATGCGGTCTTCACCGGGTTGACGGAGATCGTCGCATTGTTCAGATCGAACGAGGTATTCATCGCCAGCGTGTAGAGCAGACCGTTCTTGGCGGTGTACACCAGCGTATCCGAGCCGCTTTCCACGATGGAAGACGGCGCGACGGCGTCTTCCTTGCCCAGCGCGGCCTCGTCCTTGCTGGTTTCAAAGTCGATCATCTTCTGATTGATCAGGTTGTAAATGCGCATGCCGATAATGCCGGTGTAGGCGGAAGTCGCCTCCGCATTCTGGCCGACATACAGCAGCGGATAACCGTAGGGATTGACGCTGGCCGTCACGCCGACCGGCAGACCAATCTCAATCGCCGGGCGGGAATACGCCTTCGTGTCCAAATCGTAGAAGTAAATCTTGCCATCGTCGGCGGGAACAATGACCTCCTTCATCGCCGTCGTGTTCTTCGACTCATCCGTGATGTTCATCATCTCGCGGATGTTCTTGTACCACTTGACGATCAGCGGCTGGCTGCCGAAGCCAAAGCCGGTGTATGTGTTATCCAGTCTGGAGGTGCGCATGCCGCGGACGACGGAAAGCTGCTCCTCCGTCACCTCGACCGTGCCATATGCCGCGTTCTGGCGAAGCGGGCCGCCGCGGAAGGTCAGCACACCGCCCTGCGCGCTGTACTTGTTCGGGTCGCCCATGCTGACGGTTTCGCTGCTGGCATAGGTATCAACCTTCTGCCCGCCGGAAACGACAAAGCTGCTCTTGAGCACATTCTCCGGCAGAGCGTTTTCCGATGCGGACGCCTTTTCAGCTCGATAGGGAACCGGGGTGGGCGTCGGAGTCGGCGTAGGCGTCGGAGATGCGGTCGGCGTAGCCGTGGGCGTGGCCGTCGGGGTGGCCGTCGGCGTAGCCGTGGGCGTGGCCGTCGGCGTAGCCGTCGGCGTTGCGGTCGGCGTCGCCGTAGGCGTGGCCGTCGGGGTTGCGGTCGGCGTGGCCGTGGGCGCAGTCGTCGGCGTTGCGGTCGGCTCAATCGTCGGCGTTATGGTCGGCTCGGCCGTGGCCATGATGCCGATTCTGGTGAGAATGTCGTCCTTCTGCGCAGGAAATACAATCCAGCCCAGCGCAAACACAACGATAACGATCAGCAGCAAAATGATGATGCCGATCAGGCATCCCGTTTTGTCGCCCTTCCCGCGCTTCTTTCCGCCCTTTTTGTGGCGCGGCTCGTCGTCAAAATCATCGTATTCATCTTCCCAGACCTGACGCTGCACGCTGCTCTGCGCGGGTTTGCGTACCTCGCTGCGGGGCTGGCGCGCCTCTTCCCGAGGCTTCGCCTCCTCCGGCTGGAAGGAATCCGTATAATCCTCGCTGATTACCGTTCTTTGCGCGTCGGCGCGTCTGCGTCTTCTTGGCGCAGGCGTTCCGTTCTTCTGTTCGTCCAATTCATACACCTCATTTCAGGCAATCTTCGGTTAGGGATATTATACATGATGTTCCTCTTTTTCTCAATCCCATTTTATCGAAAAGGTGGAAATGCTGCCACTTTTTCCGCGTAACGCCTGCCTTTTACGGGCATAGAATGAAGAAAGAAATAAAGAAAGGGGCTTGATTGCATGATTTCCCCGTATGCGCTTCTAAACGCCAGCCGTCCGAAATCCCCCGCCTCCGTCGTCACGGCCTACGATCTTTTCAGCGCGGTTCAAAGCCGTGCCGATGCGCCGGTTCAGCCGGCCGTTCCCGCCCCGGCGCCCGAACCCGCTCCGCCCGTCCTTCCGCCCCGGCTGCAAGGCGGCCGAACGCACTACATCCGCGAAATCGGTCTGCGGCACAGCAGCGCGGCGAATCGAACGGTTTTCAGCGCGCCGCCCCTTGACTGACCTTCCATGCGCCGTTTACATACCTCGCTCCCGGCATGCAGGGCGGCGGCGGCCATCTGCGCTCCGCCGCCTCGATTGTATCTCCTTCGGTTTGGCGGCGCGCGTGCGTCCGCGCATCCTCTCCGCGCGCATCCTTTCTTTTTCCTTCCGGCCTTTGGGCGGACTGGCACGCTTCTTCGGCGCGTTCAAACGCTCGGCGCGCCGCCTCGCCCGTATCCATCAGCAGCCTCCCGCCCGAACATACATACGCGCCCAGCAGGCGGCTTCCGGCGGCCGGATATGTCCGCTCCAGCCCGTCAAGCATGCCTTCGAGCGTCTGCGTTTGATCCGCATAAATGACCGCCATTTTCGCCGTTCCCTTTTCGTTCGGCAGGCGCACGCGCACCTCTTTGTCCCTCGCCATGACGTAGCCGTACGCCTCCCCGTTCCGCCGTTTCAGCACATAGCTCTCTTTCACCGTCGGACACCTCCCGGCCACAAACTATGCGCTTTTGCCGCTTGCCTTGCTCGTCGTTTGGGGGTATAATAAAAAAACAATACCCTTCAAAACGATTGACGGAGGCTCTCTGTGCGAAAACATTTCTTGCTCCTCTTTTTGCTTTGTCTATGTATGGCCTTCGGCGCGCTCGCAGACACGGGAACGGCTATCTGCATGGAAAAATTCATGCAAAACGCCAACGCGGACGGCACGCCGAAAATTCTATATACCGGCGTCGCCAAGATCTCCATGAGCATGCGCAGTCAGGCCGATAAGGACAGCGCCTCGCTCGGCCTGCTCAAGGAAGGCGAAGCCGTCCAGATTTTCGGCTACGATCAGGAGTGGCTCTTCTGCTGGCGCAGCGACGTGGGCATTTACTATGTCGGTCGGCATAATGTAGACGATATTCTCCCCGTGTCGGACGACGTCGCCCCCTACGGCGTTATTCGAAACAGCTATTTGGCCGTTACTGCGGTGGAAACCGCCCTGTACGCCGCGCCGGACGCAGATTCCGAGCAGCTCGTCACCCTCGCGGCGGATTCCCGCCTGAGCATCTGGCAGATTGAGGACGGCTGGGCGGTCGTGCCGTATAAGCGCGTCGTCGGCTATCTGTACGTCGGCGATATCAAGCAGCTCGAACCCGTCGCCCCCAACCCCGATTATGCGCAGACGGGCGACGTCATTTCCGTCTTCACAACCTTCTATTCACTGCGCACCTCCGAGCTGAATCTGGGGCGCATGGAAAACATCCGCGTCGGATGCGGCTATATCAACGGAACCTACGCTTCGGGCTATGTCTTTGATTTTGACGCGGTCGCCGGGCCGTATCGCAAGAGCCGCGGCTACAAGGATTCCCCTGTGCTGATCAACGGCGAATCTGTCGCTGGCTCGGGCGGCGGCACCTGTCAGGTTTCCACAACGCTTTATAACGCCCTGCTCCAACTCCCGGAGGGCATTTCCATCATCTATCGCCACACGCACGGCCCCAGCGGCGCGACATATGCCCCGCACGGCGTAGATGCCGCCGTTGGAAGAAGCAGCCCCACGAGCGGCACCATCAAGCTCAACCTCGAATTTCAGAATACGTTCGATTTCCCGATCACCATCGACTGCACCGTTCAAAACGGCGCGCTGTGCATCGCCATTCGCAAGGGCGAAAACTAAAAGCAAAACCGGCGGCGCTTCCTCTGCCTCAGGCGGGAGCGTCGTCGGTTTTTTCTGCTTTTTCTTTTCCGCTCTGCGACAGCGGCTTTATTTTCCCTCTATGGCCGCGCGGAGCGCCTGCTTGCGCGCCCTCGCTTCCTCCAACATCACGGCCGCGTGGCGAACGCTGCTCTCGCTTTCGCAGCCTGCCCCGCCCACCATGCGGGCGATCTCCTGCGCGCGCTGGCTCTCGCTCAGCCGCGTCACCTCGGTGCGCGTCGCGCCGTTCTCATCGTATTTGCAGACCAGATACTGCGTATCCGCCATCGCGGCGATTTGCGGCAGATGCGTCACGCAAATCACCTGATGATGGTCGCCGATCTGGCTCATCTTCTCGGCCACAACCTGCGCCATGCGCCCGCTGATTCCGGTATCGATTTCGTCAAAGACCATGCTTCGGGGAATTCCCGGCTTCTGCGCCGAAAGATTTTTGAGCGCCAGCATGATGCGCGACAGCTCGCCGCCGGAGGCTACGCGCGCCAGCGGCTTGAGCGGCTGCCCCAGATTCGCGCAGAACATCATTTCAATTCGATCCACGCCCTGCGCGCTGAAGCGGTCGCGCAGCTTTTCGCCCTCACCCAGCGGCGCAAACGCCATCGAAAGCCGCGCGTTTTTCATGCCGAGATCGTGAAGCTGCTCGACAATCGCGCGTTCAAAGCGCCTCGCGGCCTCCTCCCGCGCATGCGTCAGCTTTACGGAAATCTCCTCCAGCCGCCGCGTCATCTGGCGGTAATCCTTTTCCAGCCGTTCCGCCGCCTCGTCGGAATCCTCCAATTCGCTCAGCTCCGCCTCGATTTTATCCCGATAGCGGATCATCTCCTGTGTCGTCGCGCCGTATTTGCGGTTCAGGCGGCGCAGCAGATCCAATCGGCTTTCCACACGTTCGGCTTCCTCGCCGTCGTAGTCCATGTCCTCGCGCAGGTCGCGCAAATCGCGCGCTGCGTCCTCCACCTCATAGCAGAGGCCGTCCAGCCTCGCGTATACCGTTTCATATCTCGCATCGAGCGAGGCCACCGGCTCCAGCGCGTTCACGCCCTCGCGCAGCAGCTCCACCGCCGAGGATCCGCCCTCCACGCCGTCGCTCAGCAGCGCGCAGGATTCGTCGAACGCCGACATGATCTTGCCCGCGTTTCGGTAGAACACCTTCTGGCGCTCCAGTTCTTCTTCCTCGCCCGCCGTCAAATGCGCACCGCGCAGTTCTTCGAGCTGAAAGCGAAGCATGTCAATGCGCTGTTCCCTTTCGGCCACGCTCTTGCGCAGTTTGGAGAGCTTCTGCGCCGTCTGCCGCCACGCAGCATACGCCTGCTCATTTTCCGCCAGCAGCGGCCGAACCTCGTCCGCGGCGTACTCATCCAGATAACCGATGTGGTTTTTGCTGTCCAGCAGCAGCTGGTGCTCGTGCTGGCCGTGAATATCCAACAGCTGGGCGGAAACCTGTTTGAGCGTTTGAAGCGGAACAATCGTGCCGTTAATCCGGCAGATGTTTCGCCCCGCGCTGGTCAGCTCGCGGGAGATGGACGCGGTATCCTCGTCGCCGGTCAGCGTCAGTTCGCCCAGCAGCGCCTTGACCTTTTCGTTGTCCGCGATATCGAATACCGCCTCCACGCGCGCCTTCATTTCGCCGTTTGTAATCAAATCCCTGTCCGCGCGTTCGCCGAGCACCAGATTCACAGCGTCCACGACGATGGATTTGCCCGCGCCGGTTTCGCCGGTCATCACGTTCATGCCCGGCTCGAAGTCGATGGTCATGTCGTTAATCAGCGCAAGATGATGAATACTAAGCTGCAAAAGCATCGCAATCTTCCCCTCTTACCTGACGATGTTCTTAAACCGGCGGATCACCGCGTCCACCTCGTCGTTGGAACGCACGATAATCAGAATCGTGTTGTCGCCCGCGACCGTGCCCAGCACCTCCGGCCAGCGCAGGCTGTCCACCGCCTCCGCCGCAACGTGCGCGCTGCCGGAAAGGGTCTTAATCACAATCAGGTTGTTGGCGCTGTTGATATCGACCACCGAATCGGAGAGCATGCGAATTAGCCTGTCGCCCACGCCCTGATCGTTTTTGTCAATCATCGCGTAGCGATACACGCCGTCCTCCGCAAGCACCTTGATGAGGTGCATCTCCTTGATGTCGCGGGAAACCGTGGCCTGCGTAACCACCATCCCGTGCACACGCAGGGCTTCGGCAAGCTCCTCCTGCGTCTGTATGCTCTGGCTCTCCACAATTTCGCGGATCAAAGCCTGCCGTTTTGCCTTCATAACGTCCTCCTCGAATCGGGTCGGTCGGAAACTCCACCGTTTATAAGCTCCACTGAGAGAGTTTGTCCTTGAGCAGCGAGAAGAAATTGCGCGCCCTTGAAAAGCGCACAAGCTGCGCGTCGTGCGGCGAGCGCATCACCGTCAGCCGTTCGCCGTTGCGCATCCGGCTGATCGCCTGCCCGTCAATGGAGAGCTGCATGCCCTCGCGCATCTCCTTCATGTTCAGCAGCAGCGTCACCGGCTCGTCGGCGGAAAGCACAATCGGCCGGGATTGCAGCGTGTGCGGACAGATCGGGTTGAGCACAAAACACGGCACATCCGGGCTGACAATCGGCCCGCCCGCCGAAAGCGAATACGCCGTTGAGCCGGTCGGGCTGGCCAGCACCACGCCGTCCGCGATGTAATGATCCACCAGCGCACTGCCGACGAGCGCATCCAGCGCGATCATCCGCTGGGAGAGGCCTCGGGAAATGCTGACTTCGTTGGTCGCGTAGGCCGAAACGGGCTTCCCGTTGCACATGCCCTCCGCATACAACATCATGCGCCGCTCGATGGCGTATTCGCCGCGAACGAGCATATCCAGCGCCTCCGGCAGCTCCTGCGTCTGCGTCTCCAGCAGAAAGCCCAGCCGCCCGAGGTTGATCCCCAGAATCGGAATGTCCCTGTCCACATACATATCCAGCGCGCGCAGCACCGTGCCGTCGCCGCCGAATACAAAGAGCATATCGACCGTTCCGACCTCCGGTTCGGGGAGATACCGCGCCGTTTCCGCTTCGTCGCCCAGCTTTTCGATCAATTCTTCCCGATTCGCCTCAAAGAAAATCGGCTCGATGCCCCGCTCGCGGCAAAGCTCTGCGCAGACCCGCACGGTGTCGAAAACCGACGGCTTATTCTGGTTCAGATAAAACATCGCGTTGCGAATCATGCGCCGATGTCCTCCCTCTTTTTTTCAAATCAGGCGTTGCCCAGCGATTCGTGCGCCTGACGAACGACCTCCGCCGCCTCCTGCTCGGTGACGCAGTGCGTCGCGCGGCATTTGGGCAGGATGTGCACCAGAAACTCGATGTTCCCTTCCGGCCCCTTGATCGGCGAAAAGGAGAGGTTCTGCGCCGTCCAACCCATGTCCGCGTCGATGAATTGCAGAATCTCTTTCACCACGTCAAGGTGAACCTGCACGTCGCGAACCACGCCTTTTTTGCCCACGCGGTCGCGCCCCGCCTCAAACTGTGGCTTAATCAGCGAAATAAACTCGCCGTCCTCGCCCATGATCGCGGCGGCCGCAGGCAGAATCTTTGTAATCGAAATGAACGACACATCCATCACGCCCAGCGTCGGCTTGAGCGGCAGGTCGTCCGCCGTCAGGTAGCGCGCGTTGGTGCGCTCCATCACGGTCACGCGCGGGTCATTGCGCAGCTTCCAATCCAGCTGGCCGTAACCCACGTCGATGGCATAGACATGCGCCGCGCCGTTTTGTAGCAGCACGTCCGTAAAGCCGCCTGTGGATGCGCCTAAATCCATCGCCACGCGCTCCTTGGCCTCCACGCCGAAGACCGCGAGCCCCTTTTCCAGCTTCAGCGCGCCGCGGCTCACGTAGCCCGTGCCCGTCTGCCGCACGATCAGCTCGTCCTCCGGCGTCACCTGCGTGGAAGCCTTGTCCACCTTGTTTTCGCCGATATAGACCACGCCGGACATCACCAGCGCCTGTGCCTTTTCCCGACTCTGCGCCAGCCCGCGCTCCACCAGCGCGACGTCAACCCGTTTCTTATCCGACATGACTGCTCTCCTTGTCTCCTGCGATTTCTTCTATTCGATTCGCGAGCTGCTCCGGCATCAGCCCGCACTCACGCAGCAGCTCCGGCACGGAGCCGTGCGTGATAAAGCGGTTTTCCAGCCCGATGATCTGCACGGGCGCGTCCGCGTTTTCCTCCACGCACACACGCGCGATTTCCGAGCCGAATCCGCCGATCATTTCGCCTTCTTCAATCGTGACGATCTTCGCCTTCCGCTCGAACAGCGCGCGCAGGCAATCCATATCCAGCGGTTTCAGCGAGCAGCAGTCGATCACGCCGACCGACAGCCCACGCTGAACCAGCAACTCGGAGGCCTGAATCGCGTTCTGCGTCATCCGGCCATAGGCGAGGATGACCGCGTCCTGCCCGCCGGGGATCAGCGTCTGCCATTTGCCGACGGCAAACGGTTCGCCCGTCACGTTCTGCGCGTAAGGCTCGATGCCTTCCTTGGGATATTGAACGACGCACGGCCCATCCAGCTTGAGCGTCGCGCGCACGGCCTGACGAATCTGGCGCGTATCGCGCGGTGCGAGCAGCGTCAAATTCGGGATGCTCATCAGCATCGGAACGCTGAGCACGCCGTGATGTGTCTTGCCGTCGTCGCCGACCAGCCCCACGTGATCCGAAAGGATGCACACCGGCAGGTTTTGCAGGCATACGTCGTGCACAATCTGGTCATAGGCGCGCTGCAGGAACGTGGAATACACCGCGAAATACGGACGGTAGCCGCCGCGCGCCATACCCGCCGCCATGCTCACCGCGTGCTGCTCGGCAATGCCCACGTCAAAAAACCGGCTCGGATAATACGACGCGAACTCCGTCAGCCCCGTGCCGCCCGCCATGGCCGCCGTCACCGCAACCACGCGCGCATCCTCCGCGGCCATGTTCATCAGCTCTTTGCCCGCGGCCTGCGCGGCGCTCTTCTTGCTGCTCTGGCTCCGCTTCATGCCGTTTTCCACGCGGAACGGCGCAACGCCGTGAAATTTCTCCGGCTGGCGCTCCGCCAGATCGTAGCCGTATCCCTTTTTCGTAATCACGTGGATGAGCAGCGGCATATCCTGAACCTGCTTCGCCTCCTCAAACACATGGGTCATCTCTTCGATGTTGTGGCCGTCGAACGGGCCGAGGTAGCGGAAGCCCAGCGCTTCAAACATCTCGCCGCCCGTCGTCACGGATTTGACCATGTTCTTCGCGTTTTCAATCGCGCGGGCCAGCGGCTTGCCGATCAGCGGAGAATTCGCGCGCACATAAAATTCCAAAGCTTCCGCGCCGCCGCCGTTCCACAATCGCAGCTCACAAATAATTCCAGCGGCGCGCGCCAAACGCACCGCTTCAAATACATCGTCAAGAT
>ERZ826146.3462-NODE-3462-length-10280-cov-3.190807_pt1 | contig 10280 bp, 6 predicted proteins | sample MGYA00519857_ERZ826146 | MGnify/ENA primary metagenome ERZ826146 (study PRJEB31778, sample SAMEA3449222) | human gut metagenome | biome: human gut; feature: human-associated habitat; material: faeces | place: United Kingdom | collected 2010/2012 ...
TAGACTATGATAAGGTAATCCCTGAAAAAATAAGGGGTATTCAGCCGTCAGGCATTCGTAAATTCTTCGACATCGCTCAGCAGGTGGAGGGAGTTATCTCCCTGTCCGTCGGCGAACCGGACTTCAAGACCCCGTGGGCTGCAAGAAAAGCCGCTATAGGCGTCCTTGAAAAGGGCAGGACTGCATATACTGCAAACGCAGGTCTTATTCAGCTCCGCGAGGAGATCTCCAAGTACCTGCTCAACTTCATACACACAGAATACGACCCCAACGGCGAGATAATCGTCGGCGGTTCCGAGGCTCTCGACCTTGCAATGCGCGCGCTGATACAGCCCGGCGACGAGGTACTTGTTCCGGAGCCGAGCTTCGTGTGCTATTCCCCGATAATCACGGTCTGCGGCGGAACCCCCGTTCCGATAGTCATGACCGAGGAGGACAAGTTCAAGCTCCGTGCTGACGCGCTCAAGGCGAAGATAACTCCGCGCACCAAGGCGCTGATACTGCCGTTCCCGAACAACCCGACGGGTGCGATCATGACGAAGGAAGATCTGGCTCCGATCGTGGATATTATTATTGAGAAAGATTTATTTGTCATCAGTGATGAGATCTATTCCGAGCTGACTTATGGAACCGATCATGTGACGATCGCCGCATTTCCTGGTATGAAGGACCGGACGATCCTGATCAATGGATTTTCCAAGTCCTATGCCATGACCGGCTGGCGTTTAGGCTATGCCGCAGCACCACACCGGATTTTAGAGCAGATGTTGAAGATCCATCAGTTTGCCCTTATGTGTGCGCCGACCACCAGCCAGTATGCGGCAGTTTCCGCTCTTCGTGATGGTGACAATGACGTACAGATGATGAGAGAAGCCTATGACCAGAGACGCCGTTTCGTTCTTCATGCTTTTAAAGAGATGGGCTTAGACTGCTTCGAGCCGGAAGGCGCATTCTACGCATTCCCGAGCATCAAGCGGTTCGGCATGACTTCGGATGAATTTGCCACCCGTTTCTTAAGAGAAGAAAAGGTCGCAGTCGTTCCGGGAACTGCTTTTGGAGCCAGCGGAGAGGGATTTTTACGTGTTTCCTACGCATACTCCTTAAAGAACTTAAAAGCGGCCCTTGGCCGGATGGCAAATTTTGTAAAACGTCTGGATGAGGAGAGAAAATAAGCATGAATATCGTCTTATTAGAGCCGGAAATGCCGGCAAACACCGGAAATATCGGAAGAACCTGCGTGGCATGCGGTGCTGTTCTGCATCTGATCGAACCACTAGGATTTCGTTTAAACGAAAAGATGATCAAGAGAGCCGGTCTTGATTATTGGGACAAATTAGATGTACGTACATATATCAATTTTGAGGATTTTCTAGAGAAGAACAATGATCCCAAGATTTACATGGCAACAACAAAAGCAAAACATGTATATTCGGCACCAGCATATGAAGATGAAGAAGATGTATATAAAGTCTCAATGAGATCAAGTCAATATGTAAATGTTTCAGATGTATGTTTAATGTTTGGAGGGGGAGGTCACCCAAGAGCAGCTGGCGCAACAGTAAAAGGTGATGTCGAAACCGTAAAACAAAAAGTGCTTACAGAGCTTAAAAAAGTATTGTAAAATTAATGCTAGAAATACTAAATATATATTTTAAGTGGAATTGTGGGGACCGTTCAAAAATTCTTCAAAAGTTGATAAACTTTTGTTAGAATTTTTAGAATGGGGATAACGAAAAAATATATATTTAGTATTTTTGGCTTATCTTAAATAAAGTTAAAGGTGAAAATAATGGATGGAATAATTTTAATAAATAAAAATAGGAGAGAAGCGAAGCGCTCCCCTACTCCACTTGCATAAATTACACCATTTGGTTATCTTTGTATATGGAAGTATGGCCTGGGCAAAGCATCGGAGTGAAATAATACCATACTGCCTGAATTCTCCCCTACTCCACTCCTAATGTAAAGAGATTCATTTGAACGGCGTTCAAACAAGGTTCAAATGTAAGCTCGATGTAAAGCGATGTAAACGCTTCGTTTTTCCACCCAGCTCACTCCTATCCCGTTCTAACGCTTTGAAAACCAAAGCAATCAGATATTTTCAGACCGACCGAACTTTGACACGCATCGTTTCTCCCCCCTTACATCCATGCTTTCTTTCATGGGACGTGTCAACTATACGTTGATGGATCGGTACTTGTTTACTGTAACAGGGCGATATGACGGAACTTCCCGTCTGGCTACCGGCAATCAGTGGGGATTTATGCCGTCGGCAGCTGTCGGCTGGCAGATGAAGAATGAGAATTTCCTGAAAAACGTAGACTGGCTGAATAGTCTGAAACTCCGCGTCAGCTGGGGTAAATCGGGAAACAACAGTATTGACCATGATATTACCTGGACAAAGCTGGACCTGACTCATTATATCTATGGAGGTAAAGGTGAAAATGCTTTCGGATTAGGCGACCGCAAAGGTAACAAAGATCTTCGTTGGGAGATGACCTCGGAGTGGAACTACGGTATTGATTTCGGCTTCCTGAATAACCGTATCAACGGTACGATTGATGTGTATAACCGTACTACGAAAGATTTGATTTTCGCCCGTTCGGTAGGTAACCTCAACGGTTATGGCTCTATCCTTGAGAATATAGGAACGTCCTCCAATAAAGGGGTGGAAATAGGTCTGAACACGGTGAACATCTCAAAGAAGGACTTCACATGGAAGACAAATATGACTTTCTCTCTGAACCGTAATAAGATTGTAGACCTCTACGGTGATAAAAAGGATGACTTGGCTAACCGTTGGTTCATCGGTCAGCCGATGAAAGTGATCTATGATTTGGAAAAGGTAGGAATCTGGCAGACGGAAGACAAGGAACTGGCTGCTAAATATGGACAAGTACCGGGACATATCCGTGTAGCTGATCTGGACGAGAACTATGTGATTGATGAACGTGACTATAAAGTACTCGGCTCTCCGTCACCCGACTGGACAGCGGGTATGACCAATACCTTTACTTACAAGAACTGGGATTTGTCTTTCTATATGTATGCACGTATCGGTGGTACCTACAATGATGATTTCACTTATATGTTTACCGCATGGGATAATGAACACTGGAACAAGCTGAATGTGAAGTACTGGACTCCGGAAAACCACAGTAATGAATACCAGCAGATCGGTGCGCAATCCTACCATACTCAGGTATTAGGTAAGATTTCCGGTTCGTTCCTGAAAATACAGAATATTACGTTGGGATATACCCTTCCGGAAAACTGGATGAAGAAGATGAAGATGAAAAATGCACGTGCTTACATCAATGTGCAGAATCCGTTTACTTTCACCGACTATCTCGGTCCGGATCCCGAAACGATTGGTGAAGACGTATACAAGTCTTTGTCACTTTATCCGATGACGTTTACTTTTGGAGTGAATTTAACCTTCTAAATACTTGAAACCTTATGAAACGAGTAAAAGAACAAATTAAATATTTGGCACTGTTAGCAATCTGCTTGCTAAGCGGATGCTCCGATTTTCTGGATAGTTATAACCCTTCGGCAGTAACGGACGATTTCTATAATACTAAAGAAGGACAACAGAAATTGTTGACAGATATCAATGCCCGTTACCGCAATGTTTTCAATACAGGCGAATTGCAGTATTACGGAACTGATATCTACATGGCTATCTCCGAAGAACCTGCCGAACGTATGTTCAACGGCTATGACAAGACTTTCAACTCCACTGCTCCGATTGTAGGTGATTATTGGAAAGTACTCTATAAGATTGTGCAGGAAAGTAACATCCTGCTGAATCGCTGCACACCGGATATTGCAGGAAGCGATTATACTTCGCTGACCGCACAAGCCCGCTTTTTCCGGGCAATGGCTTACTATTATCTGGTAGAAACATTCGGCCCCGTACCTTTGCTCACCGAAGAGAATACAAGCGTTATCCAGCAGGCGGAACGTACCGGCGAACAGGCTATTTACACTTTCATCATTACCGAACTGAATGATATAAAGGACAAATTGGAGATGACCACGATTTCAGCCGGAAAGTTAACGAACGCCGCAGTCATTCACTTTTTAGGGAAAATGTATCTGACACGTGCTTACAAATCCTTTGCTGAAACAGACGACTTTTCCAATGCAGCAACGACATTTGATTTGCTGGTAGAGAATCCGGCCTCCGGTTATGCTTTGCAGGAAAACTATGCTGCTTTGTTCGATGAAAACAATCAGGCTAATTCGGAAGTGATCTGGGCGATTCAATATGGACTGGATAAGAACTATCGGGGTGATGGAAATCCGCAACAGGCACAGTTCGGATTTAATATTGTAGCATTGGAGCCGGATCTGTTCATTAAGAATCAGAATGATTATTCTAGTGTTTCCCGTAAATACTGGGTGAATCCGAAAGCGCACGAGCTTTATACGGACCCAGAAGCGGATACCCGTTATGATGCGACGTTCAAACGTGAATATTACATAAACAATCCGGATAATGCTGATTACGGTAAGCTGGGAATCTATTTCCCCCGTTGGAACGATAAATCGGGTATGAGTAATAATGCGAAAAGATTTTATCCGTTCAAGCAGGACGATGAATATGTATGGTATCCGCAATCTACGGCACTTCCTGTATTGGAAACTGCTTCAGATCGTATGCCGATGGTACGGAAGTTCAGCGATACCAAGATACAATGGGGCGAAGGCGGCTCTCGTGAAGATGTCATTTTCCGCTTGGGTGATACCTACCTGTTGTGTGCTGAGGCTTATCTGGGTGCCGGAAACAAGAAACTGGCATTGGAACGCATCAACAGTATACGTAAGCGTGCCGCTAAAGATGCGACCGCTTATGAAGCAATGAAGTTGACGGATCTGGATATAAATGTTATCATGGATGAACGTGCCCGTGAATTGATGGGAGAGCATGACCGCTGGTTTGACTTGAAACGTACTCAGACACTGCTGACACGTGTACCCGCATACAATCCGTTTGTGGTGAAATATGATAATTTGAACAAGAACCATCTGGTACGACCCATTCCACAAGATGAACGGAACAAGGTAGATGGATTATCTCAGAATGAAGGTTATTGATTAATGGTTAACTAACAAATGAAAGAAGTAATTATGAAAACGACTATATGTGGCGCTGCACTGTTGCTCAGCCTGACAATGGCTAGTTGTGAAGTGTACGAATCACCGGAAATCAATCAAGGATTGAACGAAGAAAACAACACGTCCCTTTATACAGATGCTTATGACCCGATCAGTAATGTGGGGCAATACTATATGCCGGAAATGAAGGTGAAACCGAAGAAGTACTGGAATTGTGTGGAAGTTGTAACGGTAGGCAGCCGTAATGAGCTGGGACAAACAGAGAAAGTACGCGGATTGCAGTACCACCTGATGTGTCAGTCATTGGCCGGTCTGGCTAATCGTGCCGTAGAACAGGGAACAAGTGAAATAGCTGTTTGGCTGCACGATCACGGTGGCAGTGATTCCTATAAACTGTCTAAGCAGGCACTCGAAGATATGGGTATCCACGAACAGGGGATGCAGAGCGGACTGGAACTGGCACGTAATGATTATGGTCCGTCCGACGGAGTGACTATTCAGTTGAAAGGAATGTTCGACGGATATGTCTTGACGGATATTGAGCATAATCCGGAGAGTGGTGTCGTAGCATCTGTTGCTTCTCATGTTTATAATTCTATTATTGTGGATGTCCGTGACAAGGAATATTATGAAGAAGCAGGATATACCATGAAATATGATGCAAGAAGCAAGACTACTGCGCAGGCATGGGCGGAGTTCAAAGATAAATGCAGCAACAAAGCATTGGTGATCATGCCTGTACAAACCGGTGAATTGCGTGAGTTTGCCATTAAGAATGAACTTTTCGTATTAAACTTGAATAAGCGTCAGGGAACTTCGATAGCCGGACAAAACACAGCTTTGCTGAAAGAAATCCTTGCCTGGTTGGAACCGAATGCACCTGTCTACGGATGGGAACAGGGAGTAAGTGAAGATGCTTTTGTTGATTTGGTTTCCAAGAGCGGTCATCCGATGATCCCTTGTGACTGGAGTTACAATCACTCCTTGACTTCTTTGCTTTATTCTCAACGTCAGAAATCGACATTGGTCCGCGTGAAGAATCCGCAGTTTCTGGATTATACAAAGAAAAAGAATTTCGTTTCTTTCTTCCTTTCCGATGGTGACAATATCCAGTGGATGATGAATGACTTTAAAGATTTCTATAATGCGGCGGAGTCGGAAGAAGTACGGATGACGTATGGTATTGCTGCTTCAGTGCTTCCGATGATGGCACCGGCACAATTCGATAATCTGTTGAGTCAGCAAAAGCCGAATTGCTCTATTTTGGAAATGCTGGGAGGCGGTTACTATTACGTAGACAATTATAGCGAGAATGGCGACCGGGCGAAGAATCTGAAAGTCGTGGCAGAACGCCTTTCGGCGCATATGCGTCAACATCGTGTGAAACTGTTGGGTGTAATGGCTATGAATGTAAAATCAGAAGCTGCCAAAGAAGCATTTCAGGCTTATGTAGATGCCAATGACCAGTTGGAAGGTATCGTAGCGCTTCAGTATAGCCCTTATGCAGGAGGTGAAGGAGACGTTATTTGGGTAACGAATAAAGCAGGATATGATATCCCGGTCATTACGGTGAAATACTCTTTGTGGAATTTTGGAAACCGGAATGCGGAACGTGAAGGTACCCCTGCCTATATTGCCGGAAGATTGAAACAGGAAGCACAGCAGGAAAGTTTTTCTGTAGTATGTGTGCATGCATGGAGTAATTTCTCCGATCACGGACAGACGGAAGATCCCCTGATTGAGAACCAGTCTGGAGATATTCGTGGAGCCGGAGCGGCAAAGCTTTGTGCAGGACATCTGAACGATAGTTTTGAAGTAGTAAATATGCAGGAACTGGTATGGCGTTTGCGTATGAGCCAGCGTCCGGAACAGACGAAGAAGTATCTGAGTGAGGTATTTTAATTAACTAGAGTTTCACAGGCTCTCTGTATGGCTTTCTCTTTTCAAACGTGGAAGGAGAAAGCCATACAGAAGGCTTGTGAAACTTAAGCAAATAATAATAGATATGGTTGCAAGATTGTTTTTCTTATCAATCTGTCTTCCTTTTCTGCTCACCTCGTGTCAGCAGTCAAAGAAGACAGTAGAGTTTGTAGACTACGTGAATCCTCTGATGGGTACCGAATCTACTTTTGCGTTTTCGCATGGTAATACTTATCCTGCTGTGGCAGTGCCTTGGGGAATGAATTTCTGGAGCCCGCAGACCGGGGAGAATGGCAGTGGATGGATGTATACGTATGCCGATAGTCTGATGCGCGGCTTCCGGCAGACACATCAGCCTAGTCCTTGGATGAATGATTATGGTACTTTTTCCATTATGCCGCTTGCCGGAGAACTGAAAATGAGTCATAAAGAACGTCTGGTTCCTTTCTCACATCAACAGGAGAAAGCGACTCCTTATAATTATAGTGTTACATTCGATAACGGATTGCAGACTTCTCTTTCTGCTACTTCCCGTGGAGCTGTATTCGAAGTCTCTTTCCCTGAAAAAGAAGACCAGTATGTAGTGGTGGATGCATATCATGGAGGAAGTTCAATAACGATTGAACCGGAAAACCGGTTGGTAAAAGGTGCGACACGATATAATAACGGAGGTGTACCGGATAACTTTGCTAATTACTTTATGATGGAATTCAGTCATCCCGTCATAGAATACGGCACTTACAATGGAGATACTCTGCTGCACCATCAAACCGATGTAGCGGCCGATTATACCTGTGCCTATCTGAAATTTGATGTTCCGGCAGGTGAAAAACTGACCATACGTACAGCCTCTTCTTTTATCAGTCCCGAACAGGCTGCCATCAACTTTAATCGTGAAGTAGCCGATGCGGATGTACAATTGATCAGCGGGAAAGCCCGTGAACAGTGGAATAACTATCTCGGGCGTGTAGAAGCGGAAGGAGGAACAGACGAACAATTTCGTACCTTCTATTCCTGCCTGTATCGTACGTTACTTTTCCCGCGTGAGTTCTATGAGTTTGATTCACAAGGAAATCCTGTTTATTACAGTCCTTATGACGGTAACGTGCATGATGGTTATATGTATACCGATAATGGTTTCTGGGATACGTTCCGTGCGGTTCATCCGTTGTTCACGTTACTTTATCCGGAGGTTTCGGAACGCGTGACGCAATCTATCCTTAATGCTTATGATGAAAGTGGTTTTATGCCGGAATGGGCGAGCCCCGGTCATCGTGGTTGCATGATTGGCAATAACTCTGTTTCCTTATTGGTCGATGCATGGATGAAGGGGATACAAACGGTAGATGCCGAAAAAGCTCTGGAAGCGATGATTCATCAGACACAGGCCCGCCACGCGGAAATAGCTTCTGTAGGACGTGACGGCTTCGAGTATTATGATAAGCTCGGCTATGTACCTTATCCGGAAGTTCCCGAAGCTACAGCCAAAACACTTGAATATGCTTATGCTGACTGGTGTATCGCCCGCTTTGCGCAATCGCTGGGTAAACAGGATATCGCAGACCAGTATTATCAGAAAGCCAAGAATTACCGCAATCTGTATTATCCGGAACATGGTTTTATGTGGACTAAGGATGCCAAAGGCAATTGGCGTGATCGTTTTGATGCTACGGAATGGGGCGGTCCTTTCACAGAAGGAAGTTCCTGGCACTGGACTTGGAGTGTATTTCACGATCCGGAAGGTTTATCTGAACTGATGGGCGGACATGAACCGATGGTAGCCCGTCTCGACTCTATGTTTGTGGCTCCGAACACTTATAATTATGGAACCTATGGTTTCGTTATCCACGAAATAGCTGAGATGGTTGCCTTAAACATGGGACAATATGCGCATGGCAATCAACCGGTGCAGCATGCCATTTACTTGTATGATTATATCGGTCAGCCTTGGAAAACACAGTACCATCTCCGTAATGTTATGGATAAACTCTACAATTCCGGAAGTAAAGGATACTGTGGCGACGAGGACAACGGGCAGACATCTGCCTGGTATGTATTTTCTGCCATGGGCTTCTATCCGGTTTGTCCGGGAATGCCTGAATATGCGGTAGGTTCTCCGTTATTTAAAAAGGTAACTCTGCATCTTCCCGAAGGGAAAAACTTCGTCGTTTCAGCAGCAGATAATGCGGCAGACCGTCCATACATAAGGAAAGCTCTGTTGAATGGACAAGAATTCACACGCAACTATCTGACGCATAATGAACTGAAACAGGGCGGAGAACTGAATCTGTCGATGGACAGCGTACCGAATCAGCAAAGAGGTACCCAACCGGCAGACTTCCCATATTCTTATTCCAAGTAGTTTCAATAGGTTTTAGTATACTTTTCATTGACCGATACAGAGAGAATCTTAATTGATTTGATCTGTATCGGTCATACAATAGGAATTTAAAGTCAGGCTTTGTCTTTGCTGTTTCTTTTGTTACCTTTGTGCATCTAATATGAGGTTTATGATACATTCTCTTCCATCTTCCGAACCCTTGACGGCACAAAAGCTTTTCTCAAAGCTTTATGTTTCCTACTATGCCCGTTTGGTTCGTTTCGCTTCCCTTTATGTAGGAGCTATGGGAGACGCAGAGAATATAGTACAAGATTTTTTCCTCTATTTATGGGAACGTAAAGAGATACTTCCGGAACTGCAACAGCCCGATGCATATCTTTTCTCCGCTGTCAAGCATCGCTGTCTGAACTTCCTTCGTTCACAACTTTCTATAGTAGACCGCAGGCAGCCGCTTTCTGATATTATGGAGCAGGAGTTTAAACTGAAACTTTATAGCCTGCAACTACTTGATGATTCCCAAATGTCGATAGACGAAGTAGAAAAACAGATCTGCCGTGCAATTGATAACTTACCGGAACGTTGCCGGGAAATATTTGTCATGAGTAAACTAAAAGGAATGAAATACCGTGAGATAGCCGGAGCACTCGGCATTTCGCAGAATACGGTAGAAGGTCAAATGGCTATCGCATTAAAAAAACTTAGGGAAGAGTTGCGTCATTGTCTGCCTTTGCTGCTTCTATTGAGCGTATAAGGATAAATCGCCTATGTATTGTCTTTGCTTCAGTCCATTCCATATACTTTAGTCAAGCTGAGTACTAATTTGCAGCTTATAATGAATGAATTTAGTTCCGGTTGCTTATAAATCTATTCGTCTGACAATTGTTATCTTTTCGTC
>ERZ826146.3465-NODE-3465-length-10269-cov-6.465635_pt1 | contig 10269 bp, 9 predicted proteins | sample MGYA00519857_ERZ826146 | MGnify/ENA primary metagenome ERZ826146 (study PRJEB31778, sample SAMEA3449222) | human gut metagenome | biome: human gut; feature: human-associated habitat; material: faeces | place: United Kingdom | collected 2010/2012 ...
CGAATGGAACCTTATTTATAAAACACACCCCAAACACAAATAACTTGACAAGCTCGGCCACCACGTTGCCCGTGTACCGTTCGGCCAGTTGCATGACGCCGCCGCGGCCCACGGCATTCAGTTGCATGGTGTCGCCCACCAGCGTCAGTCTCGCCCCGGTCTCGTCGGCCACGCGCAGCAGCGCAAGCGCCTGGTCCTGGTCCATCATGCCGGCCTCGTCCACGACCAGGAACGTGTCACGGTCCAGCCGGTACTCGTCGGGCACGCCCCGGTAGGTGTTGCCGCGATGGTCGGACTGCCCCTCGGCCACGCGATACCAGGGGTGTTCGGGATCGGTCTCGTCGTTCCGCCAGCCGTATGCCTCCAGCAGACGCATCAGGGTCCCCGTCCCGGTGCCGACCTCCTCGCCCGCGACCAGCGCCGCCTTCTGGGTCGGCGTGGCGATGACCAGCCGTTTGCCGTTCTCCCGGCAATAGTCGTTGACCGCGTTGAGCATGTGGGTCTTGCCCGCGCCGGCCGCGCCCTCGACCACGGCGAGGGGATCGCCCTTGCAAATCGTTTCGACGGCCTCGCGTTGTCCGGCGTCCAGCGTGTACCGTTCCGCGAGATCGTCCAGACGCGGGTTCGCGGTCTCCTCGACGCCGCGGGCGGCCAGACGGCCCTTGAGCTCGTCCTCGCACTCGACCACGGCCCGGCACGTCAGCGACTTCACCCAACCGGCCCTCGCCCGCGGGTCCTCGCTCAGCATGACGCACAGTTCCCGGGCCCGGTCGCGTATCCCCTCGGCCAAGGCTTTCAGCTCGTCGCGCGTTCCCGTCGCCCCGGTCAGGCGCACCTGGTCGTAGGCGGCGACCTCCAGCTGTTCCAGGCTCCACGCGCTGTTCGTCTCCCGCAACGCGGCGACGGCCGCCACGGCGCACCGCCGCACCGCGTCGGCACCGAACCCGACGGCCCGTGGCCGCGGATCCGCCGCCGCGCCGTCGAGCATGGCGGGGATGTCGTAGCCAGCGGCGCGCAGCTCCTCGTTCCACGCCCCGTAGTCCACGCGCGTGTTCCACCGCCCCTTGGCCTGCCTCGTGTCGGCCCATGCCTGGAGGCGCAGACGCATCAGGGTCCGCTCGTCGGGCTCCGCCACCGTCCCGTAGCCGACCATGCCCACGACATCGCCGGTCCCCGGATCACGCACCCGGCGCATGCCGTCCGCATGCGCGGCCCTCCACTCGTCCACCAGCTCGGCCATACGCGCATTGATCGCGTCCCGGCGTTTGCTGAACACGTCCGAAGCGTTCCCGAGCTCCGGCACACGCCCCTGCATGTCCAGCGTCATGCCGTGCGCGGCCATCGCGTCGCACAGGCCGGCGTCCCCGTACACCGTGGTCTCGTACACGGAACGGATGTTCTCGTACATGCCGAACAGTCGGCTGCTGTCGATGCTGTACCATTCATCGCCGACCCGCACCCGGTTGATCAGCTCCAGGTGGCGGTGCAGCTCAGGGTCGCCGGCACGGCTGGTGAAATGGGTCGCGGACACGAACATCACCTCGTCCGGCCGCACCCACCGCCGCCTGCCGTCCCCGCAGCGCAGACGCACCGTCAGCCGTTCGGCCAGGAACCTCCTGACCGCCTCCTCGCCACGCGCCTGGGCCTTCATGCGGGCCTCGCGCACGTCCCCGTACACGACCGACGCCACGTCCAGATCCTTGCTGTCGTTCAAAGGGATCTCATAGGCGCGCACGTTCCCAGCACGAAACGACTTCAACAGCTCCCCGCTGTCCGGGTCGCGCCCGTCCAGCAGCATCTCCAAACCGCCGTCACGCAACCGCTTCGAAGAACATTTCGTGCCATCCGCGTAACGATGGAAGCGCAGACCGTCAGAATGCTCGCCAAGGTACGCTTCGAGGCCCTGTCCGGCCTGATTGCAGCCTTTCAGGTACTCCTCCAGGGAACGCCCCCCGGTGGTGACCTTGACGATATGCCCACGCATGACACCAATTCTACCCCGTCGCCACGTTGGATACCGGCTTGCCCACGCAGTGGGCATAAGTACCTTGCTATTGATTAATGATTGGAGTTTTGTGGGTGAGGTATCGGGTCGGATGATGCTGCTGGAATATGGTGGGTCGTATGGATATGCGTATTGGGGTTGGTGATGGCGTGGGGGATACGGGCGGTTGATGTGTGATCATGCGGTGGATCGGCTGGCGGATGGATAGAATTGGATACGCATCGGGCATTGCATATGGAAAGGACGCATACCAATGGATGACGCGATGTACGACATGCAGACCGGCTCGCAGAACGACGGCGCGGGGCACGAGCCCGTGAAGCGCAAACCGGTCCGCCCGGCCGAGCTGCGCCTGGACGACTCCAAGGAGAACCTCGGCCTCGAACGGGTCGATTACGGCTACCTCTCCCCATACCTCGAAACCCAGGAGACACCCGCGGACAGGGTCGCGCGCCGGCTGATAGCCACCCCGTCGATGCACAGCCACAGGGACAACCCCCAATGGTGGAGCCTCCCGGTCGGCCACATCGGCAGGATCAAGGCGCAGAAGACCGCCGCACGATGGGCCAGGGCACGCACGCTCGACGGCAGAACGGTCAAATTCTCCGCCGTCGCGTTCCCGATCCGTGACAGCGACAAGAACCTCTGGGGCGTCGCCATCAGCTACGACCCCGCCGACCAACCGGCCACCGAACCGCACGAGCCGACAGCCGATCCCCCCACATTCGACACCGGACATTGACCGGGAGTACGGGCGGGCACTGCAAGGGGATGCGTCTGGCGGACGTGTCCCCTTGCCCGGCTAGCCGAGGGCACATACCTACCTAAAGCCCTTGACTTGCTTAGGGTCGCCTCATGATCCTCAACGTATCCTCGACCAACAGAGTAGCCGCCGCGATGTAGATCGCCCATCGCCAGTGGACACCGATACCGACTAGCGCGGACGTACGTTCGATAAGGTTCCAAAACGGCGCAATCATTTCCATGACGGCGTCTATGCAGATAGCAAAGTTCCGTTGAAATTCCAACGATTTAACAGTGCGTTCCGTATATCTAGAACCGCCGCTCAATCCTATTCCTGCAAGGACTGGGGTCACAGCGCGTACCTAAAGCCCCTCGAATGGTGGCTAAAGCCCACGTGAGTTATCCACATCCGGCAGAGGTCCTTTCAAAATTCGCTCTCTAAGTATCTGTATATCTGTATATCTGGGACCCCCGCTCAGCCCTACTGCCACAAGGGCTAATGACACATTGCGGTGGCTAAAGCCCCTCAAATGGTGGCTAAAGCCCCTCAAATGGTGGCTAAAGCCCCTCGCGGTGGCTAAAGTACACGCTCATTGGTGGCTAAAGTACACGCAGTTATCCACCGAACGTACCTAAAGTACACGCATGTCGGTGGCTAAAGTACACACCTGCCCTGCTAGCATGGTGGCTAAAGTACACACCGAAATTTGGTATAAAAATGCCCCCGCGAGGCTGGCACCTCCGAAGGCATGGCAACCACGTTAACTAGGAGCGTGATTAGCAATGGTCGATGATACCCGTTCCGGGGAACTGACTCTCCCGGAGGACGAACCGTGGATGTCACACGGCTTCATTTCCAAGATCGCCGCGCAGGTCTCCCTGCCCTACAGGAGGCCCAAGGACAACGCCAGAGAGATAGTCCGGCGTAATGGCAATCTGGTGGTCCGGTTCATCAGTGGCGAGGATTGTCTGCCTTACGGTAAGTATCCGCGCCTATTCGAGCTGTGGGCGTGCACGATGATCAAGACGAATAACCCGTGCTTCGACCCGGAAACGAACGTATTACATCTGGGCACCACGTTCCGCGAGTTCCTGCGCATGATTGACGTGCAGGTCGGCGGACGGCAGCTTAAATCCATCAAACCCCAACTGGAGCGTTTGTTCGCCTGTTCCTACCACATCTCCAACAACACCGAGACCGAGACGAACATGCGCAACTTCGTCGTCGCCGAGAAATCACGCATCGATTGGCTGCGGAATGAACCGCAGTCCCACGGCCTGTTCGAGAACTGGGTGCAGCTGAGCCAAGGCTACGTGGATATGCTGCGCGACCATCCGGTGCCGGTCGACCTCAAGGTGATAGCCAGGCTCCGCAAACCGATGGCGATCGACGTGTACTGGTGGCTGACCAAGCGCGTCTACAACCTGCACGAGCCGGTCACGATCGCATGGCAGCAGCTCTACCAGCAGTTCGGCAGCGACTCAGAGCTGAAGGAGTTTAAGCGGAAGTTCAAGCTTGCTGTGGCCGAGGTCGTGGAGGTGTACCCGTGCAGGCTCACGTTGGGGCCGCAGCGGGTGACGGTGTTCCCGAACCGGACGAGCGTGCCCACGGTGACGCAGACGCGGGCCATCGAACGCAGCCGTGAGGACGACACCAAGCGGAGCGAGAGGGAGCGGAGGAACGCCGAACGCGCCGAGGAACGGCGTGCGAGGGCAGAGTCCCGTGCCGAGGAGCAACGGCAGCGCGAGGAGATCCAGCGGCGGGTGTCCGAGGAACGCAAGCGGCATGGCGGCAGCATGTTCGCCGGCTCCGCCGGCTATGTGGAAGGGGAACCGGATGAGACAGGGGCAGAGGATGACGTCTGGCATGATCCCGACGAGATGACGCTGTTCTGACTGGAGGTATTCATGAATTATTGCTCTGGCGTATAAAAAAGCAAATTCAAACGAAGAAACCGGCATACGGCCATTAGCCGTTCTATACTTAAAGAGACGGCGAATCCAACGAGGGCTTCGCGTCAGAGAAAGGGGAAATTCCGATGAAACCGCGACGGCGGCGTATCGCCGCAATGGTAACTAGTTTAGCAGCAGCGCTGGTTATGTCACTCTCATGCGTGACGACTGCATCCGCATCTTCTGTATATCTTTCTGTGCCAATTTACGTACAGGAACAAAGTAACTGGTGCTGGGCCGCGACATCGAAAAGCGTATCCGTATATCTGGGAGGCAGCAATTCTTCCCAATGCCAGTATGTGAAATGGGGAAAGAACTCGTCTTCTTGCGCCAATGTAACCGGAGATTTATCGACTGACGTGAGGCGCGCCTTGTCAAGTGCGGGCATCCGCAACACAGGTTCGATGATAAATAGTGCCGCAAGCACTGCAACCGTCAGCGGGCAAATTAACAATAGCAAACCGTTGATGGTACGTTGGGGCTGGGATAGCGGCGGTGGCCATATGCTTGTGATAAGGGGATATACCTCTGATCCGGGCTATCTTGTTGTCTCTTACATCGATCCGTTGCAGTCGTATTACAGCAGTGGAACTTACGACTGGATGAAAAGCGGAAGTGGTCATACATGGACGCACACACGATATGGCTTTAGCCGATAAAGGGGGAACAAATGAGTACATTCTATAATGTTCGTAAATCCCTGATTCAGGCGTTCCGTATATTATTCGCGGCGATGTTATTTGTCGTTGCTATAGGAACGGTCTGCCCTGATATCGCTCGCGCGGAGAATCTGCCCGAGAGCACGCAAATCAACGAGTTCGCTCAAAGCGACGAGGCGAGGACCCAAACGCTGGCGCTTATGGAAGCTGTCCAGAACGACGGAAGCCCTGAAGCATCCACGCAGATTGCAATAGGTTATGCCGATAAAGTGCATTATCTACGCTATGACGATTCAGGTGCCATAACGAACACAATCACGGACCCGCAGGATTACGACTGGGTGGCACCCGTTGAGGTTGAAGGTAGATTAGTGGGAAGGATCACGATCTGGGACAACAACGGAAGTCTGGAAGTGGGGAATTTTTCTCCCGATATAGAAGAGGCGTCCCTGCTTGATGATGATGACAGCACCACTCTCATCAGCGATGGCTTCTCCCGTGCGTATTATTCGATGGAAAACAGCAGAATCTCACCTCTCAACGAAGCTGCACGCGCTATTGTCCCCGAGTCTGTACAAGTGGAGCAGGGAGACATCGCGATCCGTAAGAACGCGCCATCTGGGTTTGACGATTCAGCCGGCGGCGGATCTATCGGCGTCGTGTCTTCCGACACCGCAACGGGCACGGATTCTTCCATGAACATATTCATGTTGATGGCTGTGTTCATTGTCGTGACAGCAGTTCTCGCCCTTATGTGCAGGATTCTGTGGCGCGGTCCGAACCGGCGGAACGATCGATGAGGAAGAGACAACCATTGTTTTCCGGCCTGTGTCTGGCGGTATTTGCGCTCATGTCGGGTTGTACCGGAGCACCGGTTCAAAGCGACGATGCCGGCGCTCATCTCGAATTTCGCGCCTATGCGGAGTCGGGGACAGTCAGGATTGAGTCGCAGAGCGAGACGGTTCTCGAAACCCGAATCAAAGGGGACTGGTTGAAAGTCGCTCCGGACGATTGGCTTGAGAACGACAGGCCGCTCACCTTCACGGTTGAACGTGATTCCGGTGGAGTGGAAGACAACGTCTCCTGCGAAATCATATTCAGTGGCCACACGATTGACGAACGACGAGTCACCGGCCCCGAAACATCGGCCACATGCCAGTATGACACATGGCGGGATGCGATTGACTACTGAAAATATTCTTAGCTGAAAGCCCGTCCGGGCGTGGAAGCTCGGACGGGCCGTGGTGCCGTTATTGGCGGCTGTGTGCGCTGATCGCGTATGCCGTGAGTGACAGCACCGCGATGTCGGCCGCGATGGGATGCATCGCGGGAGCGAGGCTGATGACGATGACCGCCATCAGCCAGACCACGAGGCCGCCGCGCGGCCCCTTTTCTGGTTTGCGCATGGCGCAATCCTTTCAGTAAGCCGCGCCGCGACTGGCGCGGCAGCGTCGTCCGGCGGTTGCCGGACGGTCGTTCTGGTCCCTGCAACAAGACCTTCTCGACATGAACGATGGTATCGGCTAACATGGAAGTGCCGGTTCGAGGCACTGCAAACTTCCTCCCATTCCAAGGCGGTGCGCAACGACTTCTTCGGGAGGATGGCCGAGACCGGTGGGTGGCCCTGATTCCACCCCCTTTCAGTAAGCGTTGGGCCGGTGTCTTCGGGCACCGGCCCTTTGCGTTGCCCGCGTTCGGGCACGCGCCTGTCCGGGACGTCGATGTCTGTTCTAGGATTCTGCGGCTATTCGTGCAGCATTCTCGCTATGGCTTGGTTGATGGTCTCGCCCATTTTCATGCCGTTGTCCGCGCAGTATCGTTTGAGTTCGGCTTTGAGGTCCGCGTCCATCTGGAACGTGGTCATGACCTTGCGGACGGTTTCGCCGTCGCCGCGGCCGGTGTTGTCCTGCACGTCCATGAGCTTGGTCACGGGTTTTCCTTCGAGTTCTCGGCGTGGCTGCATGCTCATGGTGAGTCGTCCCGAGGCCTTCTTCATCGCAGTTCCCCTCTCAGTTCGTTCCACACGTCCTCGTATCCGTTGAGGTTGCTTCTGAATGTGTGGCCGAAATCGGCCTTGAAGTCCTCACGCAGCGGGATCTCCGTGTCGAAGATGCCGGCCCCGTATTCCTCGACGGCGGTCCTGAACGCGCGCAGGGCGTTGGTGCCCTTGCGGGCCATGACGATGAGCACGGCGTAGTCCTTGCCGGCGTCCTGGCATTGGGCGGCGGTGAGCATGGTCTGCTGCAGGTCGATGGGCGAGGACAGGGTGGGGATGACCACGAAGTCGGCGGTCTTGATGACCTCGTCCACGACGGCGCCGTTCGGCGGGGTGTCGATGACGATCAGTTCGCCGTCGCGGTCCGGGCGGCGTTCGCGCATGCGCCGTATCTCGGCCTGGTTCTTCGACACGACGGGGAAGGGGAGCGGGTCGTCCGCGTCCTCGGCGGCCTGTGCCCACAATGTGGCGCTGCCTTGCGGGTCGGTGTCCACGACCGTCACGCTCAGTCCGGATCTTTGGGCCGCGGTGGCTATCGCCAGCGAGCTGGTGGTCTTGCCGACCCCGCCCTTGATGTTGGTCACGCCGATGATCATCCTGCCTCCCGGAATATTTAAATATTTATTTTTATTTATTTATTGTAGCATGGCCGATGGTCTTCGCCCCAGGGTCAGATGCCGGCCCCGTAGCCTGCGCCGTGGCCCGCGCCCGCCGACCATGTCGGCGTCGCTTGGAAGGGGTCTGCATCATACGAGATCGAGGGGTGGGAGTCGTAGCCGAGCAGGTATTCGGTCTCGCGTTCGCGGAGCATGGCGGTGTAGTCGACCCATCCGGGTCGGTGGCCGAGGGCCCGTTCGAGTTCGGCCAGGTCGTTCGTGATCTGCTCGCCGCGCGGGGCGTCCTGCCATGCCTGGTCGATGGCGGTTCTGTCGTGTTCGCGCACTTCGAGGCTCTTCCTGAGCTTCCGGGTCGCCTGGTCGATCTGGCGTGGGGTCATGGTGCGGAGCTGGTCCCGGTCCAGGCGTTGGTAGGCGGCGGTCTCGACCAGGGTGCCGAGCACGGCGTCGTCGCGGTATCGTATGTCCTCCGGTTCCTTGAAGTACGGTTCGAATTCGCCGTTGTAGTTGAACTGGTCGTTCCGCAGCACCGGCATGGCCCATCCGCCCCAGTTCGGATGTTCCTCCCGGAATCCGGTCAGCTCGTTCCAGAACCCGCGGCCCCAACCCTCTTCGAGCCGGCCGAGGACGGAGTTGTACTCATCGATCGCGTCGGGTCTGCGCATGTCGCGCAACGCGGCCAGGCGCGCCCGGTCGCCCAGGGTCTCCGCCTGCCGTATGTCCGCCATGCTCCGGCGGTCCGCGTTGGTCCGTAGGACCTCCTCGTATTCGTTGCCGAGCTCTTGGACACGGGCGCGCAGACGCTCCGGCGCACTGATCTCCGGATCACGTTCCCGCTCGTGTTCGAGGTCACGCATCCGATCGCGCAGATCGGTCACGGCCGGCGTCTCCTCCGCCTTGGCCCGGGCTGAGGCGATGCGGAGCTCATGATTGCTCCGGTATTCGCCGTAGCCGATGTGCCACCGGTCCTCGAACTCCGCCCGTGCGGCCTGGTATCGCATCAGTGACTGGTTCGCGCGTTCGGTGGCCTCTCCGGCCAGTCGGCGTCGGCCCATCACGAAGCTCCTGTATCCCGGTTCGTTCCGGTCGGTCAGGCGGAGCCTTTCGGTCTCGTCCTCGTGATGACGTTCCAGCAGCCGGTGCACGTCCCGCCAGTCGTCCGCCATGTCCCGTTCAAGCCTTGCGGTCTCGGAGTCAAGCGCCGCGCCGCATTTGTCGGATAGTTCACGCAGGCGGTCCCGGTAATCGTCCGCGACGTGTTCGGCCCGGCTCCGCGCCGTATCGTACTGATCCCGCATGTCGCGGATGCGTTCGGACAGTTCGCCGGCGCGACGCTGCTCCCGTTCAATCTCCGCATGGAGCTCCGGCAACGGCTCCGAAGCCCATACCCTTCGATCGGCGCCCTGCAGGAGGCCGGTCTTCCGTTCTTGCAGCCATCGGTCGAGGTCACGCAGTTCGGACGACTCCTCGGCGTTCAGGCCGGCGTCGACGGGTTCGGCCATCTGCTCGATCTGCTCGCGGAGATTGTTCTCGGCGGCTTCGAGCCCCTTGTCTCCCTTGTCCCTGGCGATGATGCGGGTCAGGGTGTCGAGGGCGTCCTCGTCGCCGCCCGCGGTCATGAACACCTGGTTGCCGGTCTTACCGCGGGTCAGGGCCACATAGGCGTCGGCACCGGACGCGCCCTCGGCGGCGTAGAAGATCGCGTGCCCGCTCGTGACGCCCTGGGCGCCGTAGGTGGTGCTCGCGTATCCGAGCTGCACGGCCTCGGCCACGTATTCGGCGGGGAGCCTGTAGGTGCGTTTCCCGTCCCCGACGAGCATCCCCGACCGTTCGTCGATCCCGAGCACGGCGAACGTCTGCCGGTTCGCCACGCCTATATGGTTGTCGTTCCTGCGGGTCATGACGATGTCGCCCACATGGATCTCCTGGCCGTCGATCATGGAGGCGCAACGCTCGTCGCCCAACTGGCCGGCGTCGAGCCTCAACCGTTGGATCGCCCGGTTGACCTCGGCGGCCTGCCGGTTCGTGACGGTGCTGATCGTGGTGTCCGGGTGCTCCATCCACGCGGCGGCTATCGCGTTCACGGTCGCCTCGTCGCTGTCCCAATGCCGGACCATGCCGCGATCGAACAGTTCGCCGGCCAACCGTTCGGCGTTGGAGGGCGTCCGTTCGCGCAGGCGGATGGTGTAGGCCGCGTAGTCGGGGTCCTTGAACCGGTGCACGTCGCGCATGGCCACCAAAGGGTGTCTAATTGTTTGTGTATGGGATCATCTGATTGAAAGGAAACGATCATGG
>ERZ826146.3466-NODE-3466-length-10269-cov-4.542980_pt1 | contig 10269 bp, 9 predicted proteins | sample MGYA00519857_ERZ826146 | MGnify/ENA primary metagenome ERZ826146 (study PRJEB31778, sample SAMEA3449222) | human gut metagenome | biome: human gut; feature: human-associated habitat; material: faeces | place: United Kingdom | collected 2010/2012 ...
TCTCGAGCATCGGGCAGGGGCGCAGGTGGTTGTGGTTGAAGGGCTGGCCCTTGTGGTACTCCTTGAACAGCGGCTGCTGCAGGCACTCCAGCAGGCTCTTGTCGTGGATGTTCGCGTTGGAGTAGTGGATAAAGACGCAGGGCTCAACGTCGCCCGCCGGGTTGATGTGGGCATACTGGCGGCCGCCGGCAATGCAGCCGTCGATGTACTCGCCGTCGTTCTGGAAGTCGATGCAGAAAATCGGCTTGCCGCCGGTGTAGCCGCGGATCTCTCGCACGCGGTGGATCATATACTCGCGCTGCTCGGCGTTCAGCATCAGGTCAACGTTTGCACCGTCACCGATGGGCATATAGTGGAAGTACCAGTTGAAGCGCACGCCGTGGCTGATGAGCATATCCATGAATTCATCGCTGGTAACAGCCTTGTAGTTGGCGGAAGTGTAGCAGATGGAGGTACCAAACAGCAGGCCGTGCTTTTTCATGATGTCCATAGCGTTCATAACGCGCTGGAACACGCCTTCGCCGCGGCGGCTGTCAGTGGCATCATCCAGGCCCTCAACGGACAGGAAGAAAGCCATGTTGCCGACTTTCTTGACTTCCTCGCAGAAAGCATCGTCGATCAGAGTACCATTGGTGAACAGGTGGAACACGGAGTTCTGGTGCTTGGCGGCCAGCTTGAACAGATCCTCCTTGCGGCAGGTCGGCTCACCGCCGGTGCACATGTACCAGTGGATGCCCAGCGCCTCGCCTTCCGTGACGATGCGGTCCATATCCTCAAAGCTCAGGTTCAGGCGGTTGCCGTACTCGGCAGCCCAGCAGCCCTTGCAGTGCAGGTTGCAGGCGGAGGTCGGGTCGAACAGCAGGATCCACGGCATGTTGCAGTCATACTTCCTGCGCAGCTCCATGACGTAGTTATAGCCCGCGAACATGCCCTCATACACAAGGTTCAGGGTGTTCATCTTGAGGATGTGGGGGTCGATCTCGTTGATAGCCTTGTAGGCGTACTCCATCCACTTGCTGCCGGGGTCGGACACAAAGGCGCGAACCTTGTCCCAGTCGGCATCGGGGTAACGGTGGGCCAGCAGAGGCTGGGCCAGGTTGACGAGCTTGACGGCCTGCTCGGCCATATTTTCAGGGCCTTTGCCGCGCACGGCCTTGATGGCAGAATCAATGGCAGCGCTGAATGCAGCGCGCTGAGCGGCATGAACCACTTTATTCATCGGCATGATAGATTGCTCTCCTTTTTCTCTCCGTTTGGGACACTCATTTGGTATGGCACTATTTTATGCTTATTTTCGGCTTAGTGTACATAGACAAAAGCCGTGGAATGTTCAATTTGACAGCCCGGAAACCCCGCTGCTGCGGGCAAAACCAAACACTCCGCGCAAATTGTCATACAACATCTGCGTAGTCTTGCCTTTTGTTCTTCTTTTGTTCTTCCTACAAAACATTTGCACTTTATGTCGAATTTGTGTTATAATGCAGGTATGTAATTTTACCACCTACCGTACAGGAGGATTGCTATGCCTCGTTCCAATCAAACCAAGCAGCTGCTGGCCCAGAGTCTGCAGGAGCTGATGGCCACGACCCCTCTGGAGAAAATTTCTGTCAACGACATTGTCGATCACGCCAATGTGGGCCGCAACACCTTCTATTACCATTTTGAGGATAAGTACGATCTGGTAAACTGGTATTTCCAGAGCGGCATCACCCGGTTTCTGGTGGAGCTCAGCGCCTATTCCAGCTGGAATGCCCTGCTGGCGGCGCTGGAGACCTATTTTCTGGAAAACAAGGTGTTCTACTGCAATGCCCTTGCCTATAACGGGCAGAACAGCCTGCAGCAATATATGTTCGATTATCTGCGCTCCATCTTTGAGCAGAACGTGCGGGAGCTGACCCCCGATGCCAGCGCCGAGGATACCCGCAAGATCGGGCAGTTCTTTGCCGGTGCGATGATGGGTATCCTGATTCCGTGGGTGCTCAGCGGCATGAAGAGCAACGCCCTGTCCAACATGTCGGAGCTGTCGATCCCGGTGTTCAACCACGAGATCATGCAGAAGCTGCTGCGCGGCGATCCGCAATAAACGCAAAAATAAACCGACCCCGTATCCGATCATAGCATCGGTACGGGGTCGGTTTTTGTCATTTTATGCGGCAGTACTTGCCTCCCTCGGCGAGGGAGGCGGCCCGAAGGGCCGGAGGGAGCGAATTTTGCCATAACCCGAAGTATTTCGAGCTGGCGTAAGGTTCTCTCCCCCACCCGCTGCGGCGGGAGCCCCCTCGCAGAGGGGACCAAAAAGTCAGCCCAACTGCAAAGGGAAGGTGCTGCCCTCCGGCAGGACGCTGCCGAAGGTCATATACTCCGAAATACGGTTGTTCAGATAGCGCACATCGCCGTCCCAGTCGAGCAGCAGCACGGGCTTGCCGGTCTCAAGGCGTCCGTTCACGATGCTGCGGCGCAGCTTCCGGGCGGTTTCGTCCGATGTGCCGGGCTTGCGGGCACACATGCAGCAAAGCGTCTCCTGCGCCATGCTCTCGAGCCAGTCGTCCTGCATGACCTCGCCCGCGGTCTCGTCATCGATGAGAACCGTCAGCACATAGAACATCTTTTGGGCTTTCAAGCGGCGGGCGGCGCGGCAGACCTCGGGGGTCAGCTCCGGCGTCTGCAGCAGCGGCATGACCACCAGATTGCGGCATGCCGCAAGCGTCTTGACGCAGTCCTCGGTCAGTGCGGACGGGTCAGCCAGCAGACCGAAGGCGCTCTGCGGGTTGGCCTTAGCCAGCAGCACGACCTGCGCGGGGTCGGTGTCCGTCGCATCCAGCAGCCAGACAAAGCTGCCGTGCCTGGCGGCCTTGGGCACCAGCTCGCTCAGGCGCTCGTCGCCGCAGCGGGCCGCCGTGATCCAGGCAATAGGCTGACCTTCGAGGTCAGCCTGCTTTTTCAGCTCACTGGCACCGTAAATCAACCCGCCAAAGCCCATATTGACGCCGACGGTGCAGATGCGATCCTCATCCACGGAATCCAACAGACGGTGGATAAGGCTGTAGTAGCAGCTGTCCGTGCGCTGCAGAGCCTTCTGCGCGTAGGCAAAAAAGTCCTTCTGTTGTTGATTTTTAGCCAGTGTGGCACACATATCCACATAGTTGCGCAGCTGGCGGAAGCCGCCGCGGCGGATGTCCCCCACAGCGCGGTGTGCCAGCGTCATGGTAAAGCTGCGTGTGCTGTTGTAATCCATAGCCAAAGCGTTCACTCGCTCTCTTGTTAATTTCTTATTGAAACGATTATCGTAATACTGTTAGCATAGCAAACGCGGTGAACGATTGCCATAGACAAAACACGCGGATTGTTTTGATTTTCACTTTAATTCCACAACGGTCACGCCGCTCTCGCCCTCGCCGTAGCGGCCCAGGCGGAAGCTCTTGACGGCCTTGTGGGTGCGCAGATGCTTCTGGATGGCCGTGCGCAGCGCGCCGGTGCCGTTGCCGTGGATGATATAGAGCGTGGACTGCCCGCGCAGCATACCGCTGTCCAGGAACTTGTCCACCTCGTTCAGGGCCTCGTCCACGGTGTAGCCCAGCAGGTTCAGCTCCATACTGGTCTTGCGGCTCTTGTCGAGCTGCACGCGGGTCGAGCGGCGCGGTTCGGCCGGCTTGCGCTTCTCCATCTTATCGGGCGCGCGCAGGTTCGTCAGCGGCACCTTCGTTTTCATGATGCCGGCGCGCACCTCGACCATGCCGTTGCGGTCAGGCCGCGCGGTGACAGTGGCCGTCTGGCCGAGGTCTGCAATAACGACCTCCTGCCCGATTTGTACCTCTTTCAAAGGCACAAACTCCTTTACGGGCTGCGGCTTGGCGTCGGTCTTTTTCAGCAGTGTCTCGGTGTCCCTGCGGGCAATTTCCCGGGCGCGGACAGCACGCTGGGCAGTGCTGGTCTTTTCGTCCTTCTGGATGCGGCGCAGCTCGTCGGTCAGGCTGTAGGCCTCGTTCTGCACCTGCTGCATCAGGTCATGGGCCTGGCGGCGGGCATTTTCGAGTTCTTCCTCACCCTTTTTGATCAGGTCGTCGCGTTTCTTCTCGGCGCTTTCCAGCGCGTGCTCCGCCTCATACCGGGCCTGCTCGGCCTCGGCCTGGGCGTCCTTCAGCTGGACCTTCAGGTCATCCAGCTGGGACAGCACGCTGTCGAGGCGCTTATCGTCGTTCGACATGTGATTGCGTGCGGCGTCGATAATTTCCTGCGGGATGCCGAGCTTGGCGCTGATGAGGAAGGCGTTCGATTTGCCCGGCACGCCGACGCTCAATTTATAGGTGGGCATCAGCGTTTCGACGTTGAACTCGCAGCTGGCGTTGACGACGCCGGGCGTTTCCAGCGCGTAGACCTTCAGCTCAGCGTAGTGGGTCGTAGCCATGAGCAGACTGCCCTGACGGCGCAGCTGCTCGAGAATGCTGACGGCCAGCGCCGCGCCCTCGGCGGGGTCGGTGCCCGCGCCCAGCTCGTCAAGCAGGGTCAGCGTGGCGTGGCCCGCCAGGTCGAGAATGCCGCTGATGCGCTTCATGTGGCCGGAGAAGGTGGACAGGCTCTGCTCAATGCTCTGCTCGTCGCCGATGTCCACAAGGTACTCGTCAAAATGGCAGACGATGCTGCTCTCGTGCGCGGGGATCAGGAAGCCGTACTGGGCCATCGCGTTGAGAAGGCCCGCGGTTTTGAGCGAAACGGTCTTGCCGCCGGTGTTCGGGCCGGTGATGACGAGGGTGTCGTACTCGCTGCCCAGCTCGATGTCCACAGGCACGACCTTTTTCTTGTCGATGAGCGGGTGGCGGGCCTTGTTCAGCTTGAAGTGCACCGTGTCGCTGACGGCGGGCATAAAGGCGTTCTGCTCCACAGCCAGCCGGGCCTTTGCCAGCAGCAGGTCGATTTTGAGCATCGCGTCATAGCTGTAGGTGAACTGCGGCTCCAGCGAGCCGACCTGCGTCGAGAACGAGGTCAGGATGCGGGTGATCTCCTCCTGCTCCTGCGCACGCAGCTGCATGATGCGGGCGTTGGCCTCGACGACGGCGGTAGGCTCTACAAAGACCGTTGCGCCGGTGGACGAGACGTCATGGATGACGCCGCCGACCTCACCGCGGTACTCGGCGCGGACGGGCACGACGTAGCGGCCATTGCGCAGAGAAACGACGGCATCCTGCAAAAATTTATTGGTGGTGGAGTTGCGGATGATGTTATCGAGCTTGGTGCGGATGGAATCCTCGGTCTGGCGGATTTTGCGGCGCAGATCGTGGAGGGTCACACTGGCAGTGTCGGCCATCTCCTCGGGAGAAATAATGCTCTCCGAAATCTGCTTTTCCAGCACCGGCTGCGGGGCCAGCGCAAAAAACAGGTCGTCGGTGGGCAGCATCTCATGCTCGCTCAGGCCGTACCACTGGGACAGGCCCGAGAAATTGCGCAGGGTCGCGGCAATTTCCAGCAGCTCACCCATCGAGAGGATGCCCCCCTTGCGGGCGTGGGCAACGATGCGGCGCACCTCGCGCACGCTGCCGAAGCGGGGACTGCCGTTCTTGATGAGCAGCGCGTTGATGGCGTTGGTCTGGGTCAGGTCGTAGCGCTCATCCTCAATCGTGGGGGCCGGCTCCAGCGCCTGCATCATTTCTTTCGTTTCCTGGCAGGCGCAGAGCTGTACAGCGCGGTTCAGGACCTTGTCCAGCTCCAGTGTTGTTTTATAGGCGGTATCCATAACAGGGTTTAGGTCTCCTTATTCAAGTACAGATTTGAGAAAATCCAGGCTTTTCAGCCCATGCTCCAGATGCGCCAGCGTGTACTGCTCGCTGGTGCGGGAAAGCTCCTGTAAGCTCTCGGGCGAGATTTTGAACCCGAACAGCTTTTTATCCTCGGCCAGGCAGATATGGCGCAGGGCGTACAGTGCGCCGTTGTCCAGATTCGTGATATGGTGCGCTTTTTCGGCACAGTCGGCGCAGAGCAGACGGCCCTCGACAGGGTCAAGGTAAAACTCTCCCCCGTCGTATTTACCGCAGCCCGCGCAGGCCAGCACGTCCGGCATATAGCCCGCCAGCGTCAGGGCGCGCAGCTCATAGATGGCTTTGAGCTGCGCGCAGGGATAGTGGCGCTCACTGATCATATACAGGCAGTTGAGAAGCAGGCGCAGCTGGGCGTCGGCCTCGGGCGGCGCGGGGGAAAGCTCCGCCGCGATCTCCGCCATGTAGCTGGCCAGAGCCATACCCTCAATGGACGCGGAGATGCCGTGGAACACCTTTTTGACCTGCGCAGTGTCCACAAAATAGTGGCTGCGCCCGCTGGTGAGCGTGAATTCCGAGTAGCAGAACAGCCCTGTTGCACTGAACAGGGCGCTCTTCATCCGCAGGCTGCCGCGGGCCGATGCCGACACCACGCCGAGGTCAGGCGTCAGGATCGTCAGGATCCGGTCTGCCTCGCCCACCTTGACCTGCCGCAGCACAAGGCCCGTTGTTGCCACCTGCATATACGTCCTCCCGTGCTGTGTTTTGTTGATTTTTGTACGTCAGATAGTCGTAAATGCTGCCTGTCTGCGCAAAGCGCCGCCAGTCGTCCGCCGTTTTGTCCATGCCGTTCACCCCCATGGCTACAGTGTAGCAGAGGGGGCGCGGGGATGTTGGCGGAATGGGGAATAAAATAAATTTGCGGATGCTGTAGGGGCCGGACATGTCCGGCCCGCGGCCTTACGGATAATGCTCTATAACGGGTAGGCTGCGGGCGGGGCATGCCCCGCCCCTACGACGTGCAGCATCGTTACGGTTTCGCAAATCCCAGCGAGTTCAGCTGCAGTTCGTTATCGCGCCAGTCCTCACGGACCTTGACCCAGCACTGCAGGTTGACCTTGACGCCGAGCAGCTCCTCAATATCCATCCGGGCGGCGGAGGCGATTTTTTTGAGCATCTGGCCCCCCTTGCCGATGATCATGCCCTTGTGGCTCTTGCGTTCGCAGTAGATGTCCACGTCAATGTCGATGAGGTCCTTGTCAGGGCGCTCTTTAAAGCGCTCGACCACAACGGCAATGCCGTGAGGCACCTCCTCACGCAGGAAAAGCAGCGCCTTCTCGCGCACAAGCTCTGCGACAAGCTCCTTCTCCGGCATATCGGTGAAGGCATCATCATCGAAATAGTGCGGACCCTCGTTGCCGTAGGGCTTGAGCATGGCAAACAGTTCATCGCAGCCCGTACCGTCCTTCGCCGAGATCGTGACGATGTGGTCAAAGCAGCCGAACTCCTCCAGCTGCTTCTTGCGGGCTTCCAGCGCGGCAAAGTTGTCCAGCAGGTCCACCTTGTTGATGACCGCGATCGCCGGGCCTGCTTTGCGCAGGGCTTCCACCATGCCGAGCTCGGATTCGGTAAATTCCCCGGTAGGCTCAAACAGCATCAGGGTCACATCCACATCCTTCAGGCTGGCGGCTGCGGTCTGGGTCATGCGGGAATCCAGCCGGTTGCGCGGCTTATGGATGCCGGGGGTATCCAGCAGCACATACTGTACCGGCCCCTTGGTGATAATGCCGGTAATACGGTTGCGGGTCGTTTGTGCCTTTTGGGTCACGATGGCAACTTTTTCGCCAACCAGGTGGTTGGTCAGGCTGGATTTGCCCACGTTGGGGCGGCCCACAAGGGCCACAAACACGCTGGAGGGCATTTCAGGTTCATTGTGGTTCTTCTGCATTCGTACCTTCTCTTTCAATCTGCTGCAATCTGCGGGCTATTTGGCCCGGTTGGGTTCACCCGTACTGCACAGTTGGGCAGCCGGGCCTTATTTTTCTTCGGTTTTATTTTCTTTTGAGGTTTTGACCTGTTCCTGCTTGCCAAGGCGGAAGGTGAACAGGTAGGCCAGCACCAGCGAAAGCACCCAAAGCGCCGTGCTGAGCGGCGTCGCCGTCACGCTGGTCCAGATGGCGTTCAGAGCAGCCGCGTTGCCAAACAGGCAGATGCCCACGACCACCGCACCAAACGCTGTGACCAGCACGCCTCCAGCCGCCATATCTTTTGCGGCACCGGCGCTCCACCAGTGGGTGGTATCCGGCTTATCCACTGCGCGCTCCACGGCGGAATTCATCAGCTCCATGCCAAGCATCATAAACACGCAGATGGCCAGCAGCGCCACGCCGGTGGCGTCAATGTGCGCCATGTGCGCCGCGGCAAATACATACAGTGCCGCACACAGGTGGAAGCGGAAGTTGCGTTCCTCCAAAACAGCTGCGCAGATGCCGTGCCATGCGTAAACAAAGCCGTGCCCAAACCGGGCAAGGTCCGTCAGCATGCGATTCTTTTTCTTGGGCTTCATGTACAGCTCACACTTCGTCGTTGGTGTAGCTGACGGTGCGCGGCAGGCCCAGCTGCATCAGAACAGCTTCCTCTTTTTCGCGCATACGTACCGCTTCCAGCCCGCTGGATTCATGGTCATAGCCCAGCAGGTGCAGCATGGAATGTACCGTCAGATAGGCAACTTCGCGCTGCAGGCTGTGGCCGTACAGTTCGGCCTGTTCCATGGCGCGCTCCATAGAAATCACGATATCGCCCAGAATCTTGCAGCCGTTGTCCTCATCGATATCATACTCCCCGTTTTCTGCCATGGGGAAGCTGAGCACATCGGTGGGGGCATCCTTATCCCGGTACTGCTTGTTCAGCTCGTGGATGCGGGCGTTATCCACAAAGGTCACGCTGATCTCTGCCGGGCCGTCAAAGTTTTCGTATTCCAGCACCGCATTGCAGCTGCGGCGGATTAGGATGCGAAGCCCCGAAGGAACTTTGACCGCGTTCTGCTCATTGGTGATCAATACTTTGTTAGACATAGGAAATCTGCCTCCTGACTGTGCTTTTGTTCGGTGCGGTTGGGCACCGTTTATAAATCATTTTTATTTTTATACTCTATCCGTTACGCATTTGCCGTTTCCGGCTTGGCCTGCGGGGCCCGCTTGGTCGGCTGGGCGGCACGCTCGTAGGCTTTTACGATCTGCTGTACCAGGCGGTGGCGCACAACGTCCTTTTCGGTCAGGTAAACCTGCGCAATGCCGTCAATCCCCTTTAATATATGCAGGGCATCCACCAGGCCGCTTCGGGTCTTTTCCGGCAGGTCCACCTGGGTCACATCGCCCGTCACTACCACTTTGCTGCCCACGCCCATGCGGGTCAGGAACATCTTCATCTGTTCGGGGGTGGTGTTCTGGGCTTCATCCAGGATGATAAAGGCATCGTCCAGCGTGCGGCCGCGCATGTAGGCCAGCGGGGCCACCTCAATGGCCTGTTTTTCTACCAGCTTCTGGAAGGTTTCCGCCCCCAGCAGGTCAAACAGGCCGTCATACAGCGGGCGCAGATAGGGGTCCACCTTATTTTGCAAATCGCCGGGCAGAAAGCCCAGCTTCTCCCCCGCTTCCACGGCGGGGCGGGTCAAAATAATGCGGCTGACGTCTTTTGACTTGAACGCCTTGACCGCCATGGCCACAGCCAGGTAGGTTTTGCCCGTACCGGCAGGCCCCACGCCAAAGGTGATGGAGTTGGCGCGGATGGCGGAGAGGTACTCTTTCTGGCCCAGCGTTTTGGGGTGGATAGGGCGGCCTTTGGCGGTAACGGCGACAAAATCATCGTTCAGTTCCCGCAGGCGCTTTTCCTCGCCGCCGCGGGCCAGGCTGATGCAGTAGCGCACCGTCTGTTCCTCCAGCGGGGTGTGGTTCTGCATCAGGGTCACCATGCCGTCCACTGCATGCACAGCAGCTTCCACGTCTTTTGGCTCACCGGTAAACTTTAACAGGGAGCCGCGGCAGACCGCCGTGACGTGAAACTCATTTTCCAGCAGTTTTACGTTCTGGTCACAGTTGCCAAAAATGGCGGCGGCCAGTTCGATGCTGTCTAATTCGACTGATTTTTCGGCCAATATGGTACCTCCTGTGCAGCCAGGCGTCAGCCGCCGGGCCAGCCCGCACGCTTTTACGCCTGTTTTTGCGGTTTTTGTGGTAAAAGATTACAGATAGCCATAATCTTTCAATTTGAATTATAGCACAGTTTTGTCGAAAATAAACTATGAATGTTGCACAAAATTTTAACCTCCTGCATGTTAAAATCCACGCAGGGGATGATTGTAACCTTTTTGGTTGTCATGAACAAAAGTATCCCACCCAGAATATTTTTTCAACTTTTGCCCCGTTTCCCCTTGACTTGTGCCAAAAATCCAGTATACTATTATTGTTGTGCTGGTGTGGCTCAGTTGGTAGAGCAGCTGATTCGTAATCAGCAGGTCGCCGGT
>ERZ826146.3473-NODE-3473-length-10254-cov-69.815178_pt1 | contig 10254 bp, 9 predicted proteins | sample MGYA00519857_ERZ826146 | MGnify/ENA primary metagenome ERZ826146 (study PRJEB31778, sample SAMEA3449222) | human gut metagenome | biome: human gut; feature: human-associated habitat; material: faeces | place: United Kingdom | collected 2010/2012 ...
TGGAAAAAGACGCGGCTGGCTGCCGCGCCTTAAACCGTAATTATTATTGTAGGAGAGGCGTATACATACGAGACGTTTCTGTTGCTCCTGCGGCAGGAGGGGTATGTGGTGCGGAACGCCCCCAGCCGTAAATATGTGACCGTGCTGCCGCCGGGCGGTAAGCGGGCGATCCGGCTGGATAGCTTGGGTGAGGGCTACACAGAACAGGACATCCGCAGACGGCTGACCGCCCAGCGCGAAGGCGGCACACTGACGACACACACCTTTACGCATACGGCGGGCAGACGGTATCGCATCAAAGGCAGGCGTCCCATAGGGACACAAAGGAAGATAAAAGGGTTTCAGGCACTCTATCTCAGATACCTGTACCTGCTGCGAGGGACGCATCGGAAGAAGAACTTCCGGCGCGTCCCTTTTTCCATGCGGCATGAGGTCATCCGCTTACAGCGGTATGACCGGCAGTTTCGGTATCTGTGGGCGAACGGCCTGACCACGGCGGAGGATTTGGAGCAGCGGATCACCGTCCTCCAGCGGGAGATATACGACGGTGAGCAGCAGAGAAAACCACTATATCGGGAAAGGAGAGATGCAGAAGATGAGGCGTACAAAACACAGTGCAGTGCAGAGATCGACCGCCAGACCACCGCCCTGCGGGAAAAGCGAAGGGAACTTGCTCTGTGCCGCAGGATACTGGAGGATGTGCCTTTGGTATCCCAGCAGGTGCAGCAAGCCGAGGCGGAACGGCGGGAAGAAATGAAAAAGGAGGCGCGAAAGCATGAGTACCAACGGTGAAACCGCCGATATGGTGGTGCGGGAGAGCATCCAGATCACGGAGAGTGCTGTTAAGCTGGCGGGGCTGGGCGCAAAGAATCTGGCGGCTCTGCTGATGGCAGTAGCCAAGGACAACCCTAAGTTGTCCGGTAAGACGGGACTAAAGCGGCTGATCCAGGACGGCGAGGAGTTGGCCATATTCTCCGTCAAGCAGGAGGATCTGCGGGGCTTCCAAATGGAGAGCAAGCGGTACGGTGTTTTGTTCTATCCCATTATCAATCGGGTGGAGAAAACCGGCACAGTGGAGATCATGGCGAAAGCCAAGGACGCCCGACAGATCAACCGCATCTTTGAACGGATGGGCTATCCTGCGCCGGTACGGGAGGATGACACCGCAAAAAAAGCGAACCCCCGCGTTCGGTCAGAGAACAGCTTCAGAGAGCGCGGGAATGGTGCCAGAACGTCTACCGAGATGGATAAGCCATCCGTGCGGGCGAAAATGCTGGAGCTGAAGAAGGTATCCGAACAGATGGCGCGGCAGGCAAGAACCATTGCCGCGCCGGAGCATGAACAGAGATAGGAGATTATTATGGCAAATTTGAGTGAATTGATCCGGCAGAAGGAGCAGCAGACCGAGGAGTGGAAGCAGCGGAAGGCAGATGAGCGCGATAGCCTTAACGAGATGAATGACGCCGCCGCACTGCGTGTGACGGAGAGTACCGGCGCATTCCTGCACTATTTGGATGTACAGGCGGACAACCCGCGTTTCAGCGCGTCCAATGTGCTGCTGGCGATGGAGCAGAACCCCGAGGTGACGGTGTTCAACAGTGTGAAGGGTTGGAACGGTCTGAACCGCAATGTCATGCGGGAGGAGGTGGGCATGAAGATCCGCGTGGGCGATACCTATGTCAGGGACGGGCGACAGTACCGCGGCTACAAGGTGGGGCGTGTGTTCGACATCTCCCAGACCGCCGGGCGCGGACAGCCGGCAAAGAGTCAGTTGACAGACGGCAGCGATGCCATGAGCAAGGCACTGTACCAGCTTCTGACGGTGTCGCCCGTCCCCGTTGTGACCGGTGACGCCCGTGGGCAGGACGCACTGTATGACCCCAGCCAACAGCAGATCATCGTCAGCGGGTATATCCCAGACAGCGCGGCGTTTCGCGCCTTGAGCCGCGAGATCGTCCATGCGGGTATTCATGATCATGGGAACTTCCCCTATTACAGCCGTGAGTCCTGTGCGTTGGGCGCGGATAGCGTCAGCTATATGCTCTGCCGCAGCTATGGCGTTCCCTGCGAAAAGCCCAAGCCCGTTGGGCTTGTGGAAATGTTTGATGGATTGGAAGCACGTGACAGAATGGGTGTTATTGCTGATTTTCAGCAGACCTTCTCCGCGCAGCGTGCCGCCATCCAGCGCGGCCTTATGCCGCCGCAGCAGGAAAAGAAACAGGAGCAGAGCGTAGAGCGATGAGCAAAAATTTGACAGCAGATATTTATGACCACATAATGGGGGTATCTTAAAACGAAGGGATGATGTTACCATGAAACGAACGATTTTCTGCGTGGCTCTGATCCTTTGCATGGCGATCATGGCGGGCTGTGCAGCGCAAGCATCGGGCAAGACACAGACACCGATTTCCGCAAAGACAGAACTGACCTCGGCGCAGGAAGCCGATGATACGGCAGAAGTGGTGACCGCGTTACTGCCATCGCAGACGGTGGAGGAAAACAGCAAAACCGAGGACAGTGCGGACGCACCACGGCCTGTCGAGCGGGCGGAGACGTCAGAGAATGCGGATAACGCCGCAGAAAAGCAGCCTACAACCGCTGAAACGGCACCGCCCACTACCCCTGGACAGGCGGCGACACCCGTGCCTGTGCCGGAGGATAAACCTGCTCCTACGCCTACACCTGCACCTACCCCGGCAGAGAAACAGGGGGAACAACCTGCGCCTGTGCCCGAACCTGTCCCTGCGCCTAAGCCTGCCGCCAGCGGGAACATCTACTCCATCGCGGAGGCTATTCAAGCGGGCAACGAGTACGCAAGAGCGCAGTACGGCGTGACCATCGACACCAGCATGACCGCCGCCGACTCCAGCTACTTCCCCGGCACGGCGGACAGCGTGGCATGGCTGGCGGAGAACGGTGGACAGGCGGCACTGACCGCCACGGTGCGTGGCAATGTAGATGCCACCTTCGCCTGCCTCGCCGCCATGGACGGCGCGGAAACGGTCAGCACGTATGCGCGGTTCAACTGCACCGTCCGCTACGACGCGGCATCGGACGAATACATCGTGGTGGTGCTGTACGGATAAACCAACTGAATACCCGACCAAAAGGCCGACAGCGTATGCTGCCGGCCTTTTGCGTTGGGAGAAAGGACGAACATGAAGAAAACAATTCCTAAGCTGTTGACGCTGGTATGTCTTTTAGTAGCAATCATGGGGCTGTCCGTTGTGACCGCCCACGCAGCCACGGTCACGGGCATCGTCAGCAGCGGCAACGAGTACCGTTACCATGAGGACAAAACGCCCGTGTCCCAGTGGGGGCCGTACACCAGCAACAAACTCAAGTACTTCACCCGGAACGACACCGGGGAAACTGTTCCGGCCTACTGCATGGAGCCGGAGGTGCGCTCCGCCAGCGGTGATTTGCAGTATTCCTCCACATCGTGGAGCGACCTGACGTGGAATCAGCGGTATGCCGTGACGCTGGCCATGGCCTACGGCTACGGCGGCAATTACGGCTTCAATATGCACCCGGACTGCGCGCAGTTGGCGACGCAGGCGGTAGTGTGGGAATTCGTGTGCGGCTACCGCAGCCCGGTGTATCCCTACACGCTGTATGATACCACCTGCGCCAACCTGTTCCATTATGCGGGCGACGACGTGGCGGTGGCGTACAACATCATTATTGACCGCATTATGAACCACGGCAAGATCCCCAGCTTTGCGGTGAAGTACCGCAACCAGCTTTCGGACGCCAACGCCATTACGCTGACGTGGGACGGCAGCAAATACACCGGCACGGCCACCGACACAAACGGCGTGCTGCCGCAGTACTACTTCAGCACTAATATCAGCGGCGTGACGGTCAATCAGAGCTGGAACACGCTGACCGTGACAGCCACAAAGGACGCAGCGGCGCAGCTGAACGGCTATATCAGCAGCGACTACGGCTACTCGCTGGATGTGGAGGGCACGGAGGCTGTGCTGCTGGAGCCCAGCAATGGCAGCAATTATCAGGCTTGCGCCGCGCTGACCTCACTGCCCGACCCCGTGTGGGCGTATATTCATTTTAAGGTCAACATTGTGGAGGAGAAGGGCAGCATCACCGTCCGTAAGGTAGACGTGACGGGCAGCCCGCTCACCGGTGCGGAGCTGCTGCTGGAAACTTCCACAGACGGTCAGACGTGGACGGAGGTGGGCAAAATCACCACCGACAGTACAGGCGTCGCCAAGTGGGAGAATCTTAAAACCGGTGTGCAGTACCGTGTGACGGAGACCAAAGCCCCAGCAGGGTATACGCTACTGACCGAGCCGCTGTTCACGGGAACGCTGGACAGCAGCAACCGAGATGTTACCATCACTGCCTGTAACAATGCAGGCTTCGTGCTGCCCTTCACGGGCGGCACGGGATTTACAACCTATTTCCTGTTTGCAGCACTCGCTCTCATGGCGGGTGTTTATTTTTGCAAAAAAATCGAAATGAAGGAGAACACCAAATGAAAAAGATCCATCGCGTATTGGCCATGCTCATGGCCGCTATCATGGCTCTGAGCCTCATCACCACGGCATTTGCCGAGCCGACCATTGACACCAGCAAAAAAACGTCCCTGAGCATCTACAAATACGATATCACCACGGCCAACAGCGACGGCGCGTGGGATGCTGAGTCCTACGCTTCTACCGGCCTACATGATGCCGCCGTTGTGGACAAGCTGGCAAAGTACGCCATCCAAGGCGTGGAGTTCACCTACCTCCGTGTTACCGATATCACTATGAACAATGAATTGGTGGATGGTCAGCGGCAGGTGGGTGTGCTGTATGGCTTTGACAGCTCTGAACGCTCCAATGCCGTGCTGTCCGCTATCGGCCTGACCAACGCAGACGCTCACAAGACTGAGGGCGGCGTCAACTACTTCACCAGCGATATGCTGAACAACAAGCTGTCCACCGCGCTGACTGCCAATGCCACCACTGCCAAGAACTCTCTGGAAGCCGCCGTGAAGAGCGGCGGCGTGGCTATGCCCGAAACGGACGCCACCGGCCACGCCTCTGCTGATCAGTTGGAGCAGGGGCTTTATCTGGTGGTGGAAACCCGCGTCCCTGAAAACGTGACCTCCACCTGCAATCCCTTCTTCGTGTCCCTGCCCATGACCACCATTGATGGCGCGGCGTGGAATTACGATGTGACCGTTTACCCCAAGAATCAGACCGGAAATCCTGACCTCGAAAAGACCGTGCGTGAAGCAAAGAACTCCACCGGCAAGAATACCGGCAGCCTGACCGACATCACCGATGGGTACGCACACACCGCGTCCGCCTCTATCGGCGATACGGTGGACTATCAGATCATCAGCACCCTGCCCACCATCACCTCCAAGGCGTCGGCTTTGAGCGAGTACACCTATGTGGATACGCTGAGCAAGGGCATCAAGTACAACAAGAACGATGTGGTCATTGAGTTCTTCAAGGACGCTGACTGCACCGACAAGATCGCCACTTGGGCGGAGAACTCCGGCAAATTTACCGTGGGTTACGATGATACCGCCAACACCATGACCATCCGCATGACCGATACCGGTCTGGCGGAGATCAACGAGGCGGCCACCGTATATGCCGACAGCGTGAAGCGTGGCTACAGCGACTGCACCATGCGTATCTCCTACGCTGCCACCCTGACCGCCGACGCCAAGATGGGCGATACTGACAACCCCAACGAGGTCGTGCTGACTTGGAAGCGCACCAACACCACTTACTTTGACACGCTCAAGGACTGCTGCCATGTCTACACCTACGGCATTGACGTTCTCAAGCAGTTTTCCGACAACGGCGGCAACCTGCGGAACGTGAAGTTCCGTCTGCACAACGACACCGATGATGTATTCGTGGTTGCTGAGCAGAAGGATGGCGTGTATTATGCCAAGGGCTTTGCCGCAAAGAAAGCCGACGCCACCACTTTTGTTCCCAATGCACAGGGACACATCGTGGTCAAGGGGCTGGAGGACGATGCCTATTCCCTGACCGAAATTGCCACCGACAAGGGCTATGTGCTGCTGAGGGAGGCGGTCAAGATCGTTATCAAGACCGCTGAGAGCGGCCAGTGCGAGAAGTGCGGCGCGAAGTTGCTGACCGCCTCTGCCACCGTCAACGGCAAGGATGTCACCATGACGGATGGCAACGCCATTGTGCCCCTAACTGTGGTCAACAACCCCGGCTTCGATCTGCCCAAGACGGGCGGCTACGGCGTTTGGATGTATACGGTGGGCGGCGTTCTGCTGCTGGGCGCAGCGGCGTTTATCGTGATCCGCAGCCGCAAGCACAAGGACGAGCAGTGAAGCAGAAAAACAAAAGCGCATTTTCGGAATAAATTTTTATGAATAAGAAAATTTATTCCAGTTTCGGAATATTTAGTTGACGGATGGCATATTTCGTTCTATAATGAGAATACTTCTTTTTAGGAGGTGGCTCCCTTGGTAGAACGAAAAGAATATCTTGCTGAACTGGTCGGCTGGAAGGACGAGCAGGTCATCAAAGTTGTGACCGGCATTCGCCGCTGCGGAAAGTCCACGCTGCTGGCGCAGTATCAGGATTGGCTGAGGGTAAACGGCGTCACAGACGCGCAGATCGTATCGGTGAACTTCGAGGAACTGGAATACGAGGAACTGCTGGACTACAAAAAGCTGTACGCCTATCTGAAAGAACGCTTGGTGGCCGGGAGAACGACCTACATCTTTCTGGACGAGATCCAGAAGGTTGCGGACTTTGAAAAGGTCGTGGACAGTCTGTATGTCAAACCAGATGTGGACATCTACATCACAGGCTCCAATGCGTATATGCTCTCAGGCGATCTTGCAACGCTTTTGACAGGCCGCTATGTGGAGATTAAGATGCTCCCGCTTTCGCTGAAAGAGTTCTTGACGATCACAGAGTTGGACGCTGACCGCGGTTTTGCGGAGTACCTGCAATGCGGCGGACTGCCCTATGTTGCCAGGATGGATCGCACCACGGAAAAAGTGGAGACCTACTTAGAGGGCATCTACAACACGGTCATTGTGAAGGACATCGAAGACCGGCAAGCCCGCAAGGAGAGTGAGCCATCCAAGCGGAAGGTAACAGATATTGCGCTGCTGAAATCCATTGCAAAGTACCTCGCCAGCGTGGTGGGCAGCCCGGTTTCTGTTCGTAGCATCACAGACTATCTGATTTCTTCCGGCAGAAAGGTGTCGCCCAATACGGTGGATGATTATGTGGATGCCCTGACAGAGTCCTTTATCTTCTATCCCGCAGAGCGCTTTGACATTGTGGGCAAGCAGCTTCTGAAGATCAACAAGAAGTTCTATGTCGTAGATCTCGGTTTGCGAAATCACATTCTGCCGCGCAGAAATTATGACCTCGGTTTTTCTCTTGAAAACGTGGTCTATTTTGAACTGCTGCGCCGGGGCTATAAGGTGATGATCGGTAAGCTGGGCAACACGGAGGTCGATTTTGTTGCAGAAAAGCAGGGTGAGTACACCTATTATCAGGTAACGGCGGATATGACGGCGCAGGAGACCTTCGAACGTGAAATGCGTCCACTGACACTGATCCGCGACAATTACGAAAAAATCATCCTGACTGCCGACCATCTGACAGTTGGCAATTACAACGGCATCCGCGTGAAAAATCTTGTGGATTGGCTGCTTGAAAAAGACAACTGAATAATCATGAACAGTCCGACTGCAAAATTGCAGTCGGACTGTTTTATGCCCGAACGTAGTAGCTATAAGAAAAATCAAAATTGAAGGGGAGGTATTTTTTGAGACATAAATGGATACTTATTTCTTTCGTGCTGTTTGCTGTGGCGGGAGTTTTGCTGGCCTATCCATTGGTCAGCACGATCATCAACAGTAAATACCACTCTGACATTGAGACCGCCTACACCACCGCCATCGAGGACAGCAACGCTGACGAATTAGAACAACAGCGGCAAGCAGCGCAGCAGTACAACGCCATGCTGTCCGGCGCGGCCATTACCGAGGGAGGGGCTTCTGCCCCTCCCTTGGCGTATGCCCAGCAGCTTACCGTGGGCGGCGTCATGGCCTATGTAGACATCCCCCCAATAGGTGTATATCTGCCCGTTCAGCACGGCACGGATGCAGACACGCTGGAAAAGTCAGTTGGCCATGTGGTCGGCACATCTCTGCCGGTGGGCGGCAGCAGCACCCATGCGGTGCTGTCGGCACATAGCGGCATGGCGAACTCCAAGTTGTTTTCGGACATTGACCAGCTTGCAGCGGACGATATGTTCTACATCCATGTGCTGGGTGAGGCGCTGGCATATAAGGTTGATGCCATCAATACGGTACTGCCCACAGACACGAGCCTGCTGCAAATTGAGGATGGCAAGGACTATGTAACGTTGGTGACCTGCACGCCGTTTGGTGTCAACACCCACAGGCTGCTGGTGCGAGGCCACCGCATTCCGTACACACCCGAACAGGCAACCGCTGCCGCCGCAGAAAAACCTGTGGCATCCTCGTGGATGCGGCATTACCTTACCGGCCTGACCATCGGCCTTGGCGTGGTGGCGGTAGTCGGTGGTGCTTACTTTTTGGTAAGGAGGGTGCGCCATGCGTAAGACATCCCTTGTGCTGGCGGCACTGTTGGCCGTGGCGGGCACCTGCGTCATGCTGTGGCCGGTGTTCACGGGGAACAGACTCAAAAGCAGCGCCGCAACTGCTGTGCAGGAGTTCCTGGCTGACCGTGACGAGCCGGAGCAGCAGTACCCCGAACTGATGGCAGCGCTACAGGAGTACAACCGGCAGCTTTACGCGGAAAAGCAGTGCAACCTCACCGACCTTGAAGCCTGCGAGGAGCCCGCCGCCGACTTGACTGTCTACGGCATCGAAGATGAGATCATCGGTGTGTTGGAGATACCTGCTATGGAGCTGACTATGCCTGTCTATCTGGGTACATCCGACGCTCACCTCGCCGCAGGCGCGGCAGTGTTGGGAAACACATCCGCGCCCATCGGTGGCAATAGTACCAACTGCGTCATTGCCGGACACCGGGGCTGGCGCGGCGCGGATTACTTCCGGCGTATAGACCGCTTGCAGGTTGGCGACACCGTGAAGCTCACAAACCTGTGGGAAACCCTGACGTATACGGTATCGGACATCCAGATTATCCTGCCCCACGAGGCGGATAAGATCAAGATACAGCAAGGCCGCGACCTGCTGACTCTGCTCACCTGCCACCCTTATGCCAGCGGCGGGCGGCAAAGGTATGTGGTATACTGTGAGAGGGCGTTGCCATGAAGAAGATACATCCCATTGTGTGGGCAATTCTCTGCCTTCCGGTTGTGTACTTCGCAATGGTGGCCGCCAGCGTCTATATCCCCGGAGAGAATATTTTTGCACTCTTGGAGCGCATCAGCACTATGGTGAGGCGTCCCGATCTGCTGCGATGGACAGCGTATACGCCGCGTTTTTTGCTGGTGTTTCTGCTGCTCTACGGCGGCGGTGTTCTTTTATACTACGCTGATCATGAAAACCGCCGCCCCGGCGAGGAATACGGATCAGCCAAATGGGGCAGCGCTCGTGAACTGAACAAGCAGTATGCCGATCCAAACGGTAAAAACGTTATCCTCACAAAGCGCGTTTCCATTGGGCTGGATGGCTACAAGCATCGGCGCAACCTCAATATCCTTGTGGTGGGCGGCAGCGGCTCCGGCAAGACGCGATTTTTCTGCAAACCCGGCATTATGAGCGTCAACTGCTCCTATCTGATCATTGATCCGAAAGGCGAGATGCTTCGCAGTACCGGGTATCTTCTGAAGGACGAGGGATACGACATCAAGGTATTTGACCTCATCCATCCCCGGCAATCAGACGGCTATAACCCCTTCACCTACATTCGGGACGACCCGGATGTGCTGAAGCTCATGGACAATCTGGTGAAAAACACCACACCGCCAAAGGGTGCATCCAACGATCCGTTTTGGGAAAAGGCGGAGATCGCGCTGGACTCTGCGCTGATGCTATATCTGCTCTATGAGGCACCTGTGGAGGAACAGAATTTTGAAATGCTGATGTTCATGCTGGAATGTGCGCGGGTCATGGAGGAGGACGAACAGTACCAAAGTCCACTGGATCTGCTGTTCCAAACTTTGGAGGAGCGCGACCCGTCACATATCGCCGTGCGGGAATATAAGGTTTACAAGCAGGCGGCGGGTGTTGTATGCTCTAAAAGACTTCTTAATCAAGCGGTTGGGAAGTCT
>ERZ826146.3474-NODE-3474-length-10253-cov-3.733085_pt1 | contig 10253 bp, 7 predicted proteins | sample MGYA00519857_ERZ826146 | MGnify/ENA primary metagenome ERZ826146 (study PRJEB31778, sample SAMEA3449222) | human gut metagenome | biome: human gut; feature: human-associated habitat; material: faeces | place: United Kingdom | collected 2010/2012 ...
TGGATTTCCAACAGTCATGTCATTTTGCATTGATTTCATATTTAATTATCACCTTTCAGCTGTCTTTTTTGTCTGTATACAATCCGTAAATCATAGCACTACAACCTTGTTTTTCTTTGCTCTGATACATTACACTGTCAGCATTTTTGTACAGCTCATCAAAAGAAACTTCCTCAGTTCCCTCGTAAAAACATGCTCCCATACTTATTTCTATACTTTTCCCCTGCATTTCCTCAATATCGATCTGTCTGATATTCTCAAAAAGTCTTGCAAAAAATTTCTCTGCTGCCTTTTGCTCCATCATCCCCGGCATAAATATTGCAAACTCATCGCCTCCAAGTCGAAAAATTACATCCTTATCGCGGCATACTTTCTGTAAAGTCTCTGCAATGGCTATAAGCACCTTGTCCCCTACAGCGTGACCATATGTATCATTTATGGATTTAAATTTATCACAGTCGATCAGGCAGAGCAGTCCTGCTTTTCGTTCCTTCAAATATGCAGAAATCCTGCATTCTCCACTTCCACGGTTACATATTCCAGTCATAAGATCCGTCTGTGCCAGATAGAGCAGACGATTCTCACGTTTTTTCTCTTCGTCTATAGACTCGATACAATAAAGCACATGCAAAAGGCTGCCATTTTCATCATAATCTACAGGAATAAACCTGCTGCGGCACCAGCCTATTCTTTTATCTTTAAATTCATGTGTGATACTGCTTTTCCCCTGAAGCCGTTCTTCAAGCGTACGGATATCTATAAATTCAAGTGCTTCTTCAAGTTGTGATTCTATACATACTTTTTCTGTAAAGTGTTTGATATGTCCATAAAAATCATCCCTGATTTCATATTCTCCCATGTTTCCAACATACTTTTCCAGGTTTCTGGTAAACTGTACTGTTGTCTTCACGACATGATATCTGCCCGTCTGTACATTAATATAATGCATGGCTTCATAAATTTTTGAAAGTGATGAGTAACTTCTGAGCTTTGCCATATTATTTGATTTTATAAACGAATTACGCAGTTTCAAAAACGAAACAAGAAGCGTTCCCACCATATCCAGAAATGTGGTAAGTCCTCTATAATCACTCTTTGGAGGATTATCTACACCAAAAAATCCCTTTATCTCATTTTTATAGTATAAAGGACATACTACCACATTTTTTACATTCTGTGCCTTCAGCATATTATAGGATATGCAATGTTCTTCTCTGATTTCTTCTACATCAGTGATGATTATACTTTCTCCTTTAGAAAATGCCTCGTACCACCAGTCTATGATATCCATATTGACATTCTGCAATTCATCAATCTCAGGAATTATCCCATCAGCACACCATTCATAAGTATTATCGGTAGCATGTCTTTTATCGCAATCCTCGAAAATATATATCCTGTCAGAACCGATATGTTTACCAAAAAAGCGAATAAATTCATTTATCTGTTCATCAGGTGTATCATAATTAAGTGCTGATCGAAGTGCTTCATTTATAACCAATTCATACTTTATAATTGTCTTCATATATATTTTCCTTTTTCATACTTTTTGTTAAAGCTCAAAAAAGCCATCTGCGAAGACAAACTTACACAGATGGCTCATTTGATTTTGTGTTGCTGCCGTTCGACAGGTTTAACTAAATACTAATTTTTCCATTTAAGTATATTACTGTAAAAAAAACATACCACTTAATCAATACTATTTTACATAATATTAAATGCGGTGTCAATATCATCATCTATGCAAATTGCCCACTATGTAAATTGCGTCTGTATGAAGCCAATGCTGCCCATTTTCCACAAAATTCAGTCGGCAATTATTTTCTTCCGAAAATTTTTTTACAATCTTATACGGGATCATTTCATCCTGAGTTCCATATAAAATATTTGTTTCTTTGCAGATACACTCCATGGATATCCCGACATATCTTCCCTTGCTGACGCAAGTAATTCTTCAGCATCTGATCTAATTAATTCCTGATTTCTTTCCACCTTGAATGGATGTCCTTCAAATCTATGAATCTCGTCCAATTTCATCAGTACAATGCCTGCACCCGGCTCGTTGCTCTTTAATGAACACATTTCTTTTCTTCTTTCCATTTTTTATCTGCTTCTTTGATTTTGAGTAAAAGAAAAGGACACTCATCTTCCAGAAGTTCTGAAAACAAGCGTCCTTTTGGCTTTTCTCTATGCTATTAAATAAAAAATGTTAATTCTGTCCGAATGTATTTCCTCATACCAGATGCAATACTACTGACACTTCGATTCCATTCATAATCTGCTTTTTCTTGCCCTGTTTGCCTGTTGGTGTGAAACTCATATACCTCGCAAAGTGCCTAAAATTAAGGACTTCTACGAATTCACCCGATGTAGACAACACACGACTTCCACATGCACCGTATGCGGAAACTGATCCACAGGCGTCACATCCTTAAGCTCATACCCATTCGCTCTTAAGAACTTCACATCCCGCGCAAGTGTCGCACTGTCGCAGCTTACATACACAACTTTCTCCGGCTGCATATCCACGATCGTCTGAAGCAGGGATTCCTCACAGCCTTTTCTCGGCGGATCGACCACGATCACATCTGCGTGTGCGGTCTCTCCGTTATGTGTCTTTTCATATTCTTTGTAATACTCCGGCAGGACTTCTTCTGCCTTACCTACATAGAATTCCGCATTCGTAATGTCATTGATCTTTGCATTATTCTTCGCATCGTCAATGGCCTGCGGTACGATCTCCACGCCATATACCTGCTTTGCTTTCTTTGCAAGGAACAGGGAAATCGTTCCGATTCCACAGTACAGGTCCCACACCGCCTCATTGCCGGTCAGGCCTGCATAGTCTAATGCCAGTCCGTATAATTTCTCTGTCTGGACCGGATTCACTTGGTAGAATGACAGCGGAGATATCTGGTACTTGATCTCACCGATATAGTCTGTGATGAACTCCTGTCCCCACAGAAGGCGGATCGTATCGCCCATGATCACATTCGTCTTCGCTGTGTTCGTACTGAGAGTGATGCTTGTCATACCCGGAATCTGACGTAGCCGTCCGACCAGATCATGACAGTGCGGAATCGTCTTTCCATTGATGACCAGACATACCATGATTTCATCTGTCTTGAATCCGTAACGGAGCAGTACATGGCGTACCAGTCCTTTATGCTTCACTTCATCGTATGCCGGAATTTTGAATTCTTCCATGAAGTCCAGAATACAGTTCAGGATCTCTTCGTTGACTTCCACACCAAGCGCGCAGTCTGTATTCTCGATAATGCTGTGTGTTCTTCCGGCATAGAACCCGGCGATCACTCTGCCGTCTTTATCTGTTCCGATCGGGAACTGCGCCTTATTCCGGTAGCGGAACGGCTGCATTCCTTCTCCGTCCATGCCGACAGCCGGATGCATGATCTGATCCAGAAGTTCTGTCGGAACTTCTCCGATTCGCTCCAGATTGCCGCGTACCTTTGCTTCTTTAAATGCAAGCTGTGCCGGATACTTCATCTCCTGGATCTGACAGCCGCCGCATTTTCTTGCCATCGGACAGACCGGCTCTTCCACACGGTCTTTTGATGGAGTCAGGACATTCATCAGGCGGGCATAGCCGTAATTCTTCTTGGCTTTCATTACTTTCGCCTCTACAACATCCCCGATGATGGCATCTTTGATAAACAACGTGTATCCATCCACCTTGCCGATGCCTTCTCCTCCGACTCCGATATCTTCTATTTTTACCTTTACTATTTCATTCTTCTGCATCATTAGATAACTGTCTTTCTGATATTTGATTCAAACAGGCGGTTATATCCCAGCCAGTCATTTCCTTTTTTATCTTTGAATAACTCTGTCAGTGTCTGCATCTTGGCATCTGCATTGTCTGCAAGATTCAGTGCCATCGCCTCGGCAAGTGCCGGTTTCTTCGGCGAACCGTATTCCAGTTCTCCGTGATGTGCAACGATACAGTGTTTTAATTCATTCGCAAGTTTCTCCGGGAAGTCCGGGATATTGCGGACTGCATCTCCGATCATCTCCACACCGATTACAATATGTCCCAGAAGCTGTCCTTCATCTGTGTAATCATTTTCCGGGAAGGAAGATAATTCCTTCGTCTTTCCGATATCGTGGCAGATCGCTGCTGTGAAAAGCAAGTCCTTATTCAGGATCGGATATGCTCCCACCATATAGTCACAGAACTTCACAACACTTAATGTATGTTCCAGAAGTCCTCCGGCGAATCCATGATGAACCGTCTTTGCAGCGGAATGTCCCTTGAAATTACGAATAAATGTCTCGTCTTTTACAAAATAATACTCCAGCACCTGTCTCAGATACTGGTTCTCTACTTTCTTAATATATCCAAGCAGTTCCTCATACATGCCATCTGTACTCTTCTCCGTTGTCGGCATATAATCGGCGGCGATATATTCACCCTCCTGTGCTTTACGGATCTGCTTAATGTTAAGCTGCAGATTGTTATTATAGCTGATGATTTCACCATATACTTCAATAAAATCCATCTCATCATAATCTGCGATTCCGCCGGAATTCGGATCCCATACTTTCCCGTCAAGTGTCCCGGTCTTATCCTGAAGGATCAGATTATCATATGGTCTTCCGTTTCTGGTCTCCGCAGAACGCTTTCCTTTGCACAAATATACATTTCTGATTGTTTCTCCTTCGTGAAGGGTGTTGATATATCTCATCTTATTTCCTCTTTCTATATTCTATATTAATATTATTCTATATTTTACAACGATCGAAACATCTCCCCGGAAGCATCCGGCAAGCCTACTCCTTGCTTCCGACTGTCACGTCAAATGAAATATCCACATAACCGCCGGATCCCTGTCTCTGTCCTTTGAGTCTTATCTTGCTGCCGCTTTTCTGGTCACGCATCACACTCTGATAGACCGCCAGCGACGATATCTTCTTGCCTGCAGCCTCTGTGATTATATCCCCGCTCTGGATTCCTGCTGCCATTGCCGGAGAATCCGGCTCTACTGTCTGGACGTATACTCCATTTGGAATTCCCTGAGCTTCGATCTCTGCCGTCACATCCAGTCCACGAATACCGACATACGGCACAGCCTGTCCGTTAGACAACAATTCAATCTCTGATTTTAAACCTGAAATTCCATACCCGGTTACCAGCCTTTTACTGCTATTATCGGAAATACTCTGATCAATAATTCCGACTACTTCTCCCGACAAATTGACGATCACGCCTGTCCCGTCCTCTGCCGCACCAATGTCTGTACAAAGAAGCGGATAACTTCCGTCATCCCCGTCCAGTTCATTTCTGCTGCTCGCAATCGTTCCGAATCCAACCGCTCCCGCATAACCGAACGGTTTTCCGAGAACCACCGCAGCATCTCCTTTCTGTACCGAACCGGAACTGCCAAGAGTTGCAATACTGATCTGCTGCCAGGTTGACTGCCCGATGCTGCTTTTGGCTACAGCATAGATCGCAAACCCAAGACTTTCATCCTTCTTCTTCATAGAAGCCTGCTTCGTTGTCCCGTCTGCGAATCTGATATGAATCTCTTTTGTATTTCTTAATATAGAAGTCTTGCCGTATATCAGAAGTTCCTGTCCATTATCCGCAATGATCAGTCCGGACACACTGTTCTTATTATCATAAGATTCTTCCGTCCAGTCCTGCTCTCCCGAGATACCGATGACCTCAACTACCGATTTTGCGGCTTCGGATGCTACTGTGTTCATTGCTTTCTGAAGTTCTCTGTAACTGTCAATGCCCAGCGTCTGTACTGTGCTGTCATCGCCGCTATCTGCAGTGGTTTCATCCGACTTTTCTTCCTCTTTTTCTTCCGGTATTACAACTTCCTGCGAATCTCCGGGAAACTTTTCATCCAGCCATGGTTTGAGCGCAGAAAAACTAATGCAGGCACATACACCGAACGCCACTCCAAGCCCCGCCATACGAAGCAAGTCTTTACGGTACTTTTTCCCACGGCTGTTCTCGTCTTTGATCGTCTCCTGCATAAATGAATATTCTGATTTTTCTGTTTTTTCCCCAGGTTCTCCCTGCTCATTTTCCAGAGGTTTCTGCTCATCCATCAGCTCTTTCGTCTCCTTTGCAATCCTTTTTATAGTATACCGTATGGAATTGGAATGTTCAATATTTATCCTTTTCTTTATCGTCCAAATAAGGTAGAATAGGTACTGACCACAGCTACTGTATGAACAGTAACATAGAATAAGTTCAGGTGAGAAACATGAATAAAAAAACATTAACCAAATTAGAATATCATAAAATTATTGACATCTTAATAGAACAGGCAACTTCTTTTGGCGGCAAGGAACGCTGCAAGAGATTAAAACCGATGACATCCATCACGGATATCGAAGCCGCACAAGAACAGACTACCGCCGCATTTACCCGTATCATTAAGAAGGGACGTCCTTCTTTCGGAAGCTGTAATCCGGTCGGGGAATCCTTAAAGCGTCTGGAAGTCGGTGCCGCGCTCGGAAGCGGAGAGCTTTTGCGTATCTGTAAGCTTCTGGAAATTGCAGGGCAGATCAAAGCTTACGGCCGTCACGAGACTGTAGACGATGCAGAAGACTGTCTGGATGCTTTCTTCCAGCAGATCGAGCCACTGACACTGGTAAGCACTGAGATCCGCCGATGCATTATTGACGAAGATGAGATCAGTGATGATGCCAGCAGTACATTAAAGCAGATCCGCCGTTCCATGAACCAGATCAATGATAAAGTACATTCTACATTATCTTCTCTGGTCAACGGTTCGCTCCGTACCTATCTGCAGGATGCGATCATCACCATGCGCGGGGACCGCTACTGTATCCCGGTCAAAGCCGAATACAGAAGCCAGGTATCTGGTCTGATCCATGACCAGTCTGCCACAGGTTCTACCCTGTTCATCGAACCGATGTCTGTTGTAAAACTGAATAATGATTTAAAAGAGCTTTACGGCAAAGAGCAGGAAGAGATCCAGGTGATCCTTGCACGCTTAAGCGCCGATGTTGCAGAATATATCGACTCCATCCGCACCGACTACAAAGTCATGACGGAGCTGGATTTCATATTTGCAAGAGGAAATCTCGCAATCAACATGAACGCAAGCAAGCCAATCTTCAATACAGAAGGCCGGATCCATATCCGTGAGGGCCGCCATCCGCTGTTAGATAAGAAGAAAGTCGTTCCGATCACCGTCACACTCGGTGATACCTTCGACCTTCTGATCGTAACCGGACCGAACACCGGCGGTAAGACCGTTTCGTTAAAGACGGTCGGATTATTTACCCTGATGGGTCAGGCAGGACTTCATATTCCTGCGCTGGACCGTTCGGAACTGGCAATTTTTGAAAATGTATATGCCGATATCGGAGATGAGCAGAGTATCGAGCAGAGCCTCAGTACCTTCTCTTCTCATATGACGAATATCGTTTCGTTCTTAAAACATGTAGACGAACATTCTCTGGTACTGTTCGATGAGTTGAATGCAGGAACCGACCCTACCGAAGGTGCTGCTCTTGCGATCGCCATCTTAAGCTATCTGCACCAGAGAGGCATCCGTACCATGGCAACGACACACTACAGCGAACTGAAAGTCTTCGCACTTTCCACACCGGGCGTTGAAAATGCCTGTTGTGAATTCGATGTAGAGACGCTCAGTCCGACTTACCGCCTTCTGATCGGTATTCCGGGAAAGAGTAATGCATTTGCCATCGCAGGAAAACTCGGACTTCCGGATTATATCATCGAAGATGCCAAGACACATCTGACCGAACAGGATGAATCCTTCGAAGACCTGTTAACCGATCTGGAGACAAGTAAACGTACCATCCGAAAAGAGCAGGAAGAGATCGAACACTACAAACGTGAACTGGCACATCTCGAAGAAGAGACCCGTCAGAAACGTGATAAATTAGAAGAACAGCGTGACCGTATCATCCGCGAGGCCAATGAAAAGGCTCATGAGATCCTGGCCGATGCCAAGGAAACAGCCGATGAGACCATGCGTAATTTCCACAAATTCGGCAAAGCCAATATCTCCGTTGCCGAGATGGAAAAGGAACGTGAGCGTCTCCGCAAGAAGATGAACGCGACACAGAATTCCATGAAGACAGATACCAAGAAACCAAAAAAGGCTTACAAACCAAGTGATTTCAAACTTGGAGAATCTGTCAAGGTACTGAGTATGAACCTGACCGGATCTGTCACTTCACTTCCGGATTCCAAGGGAAATGTCACCGTACAGATGGGAATCTTACGTTCCACAGTTAATATTTCCGATCTGGAGATCATCGATGAAGCGCCGGCATATTCATTTGCCAAAAGAACCCGTCAGACCGATAAAGGCAAAGTCAAGATGGGCAAATCTCTTGCGATCAGTCCTGAGATCAACCTTCTTGGTAAAACAGTCGATGAAGCGATCGCCGAGCTGGATAAATATCTGGACGACGCCTCGCTTGCACACCTCAGTTCTGTAAGAATCGTTCACGGTAAAGGAACCGGAGCTTTAAGAGCCGGTATCCATAAATATCTGAAACGGCAGAAACATGTCAAATCATTCCGCCTTGGCGCATTTGGCGAAGGTGACGCCGGCGTAACGATCGCTGAGCTGAAATAAAAGTTAAAATAAGGGATAGTATAAGGGGAAACTTTAAAGTGAATCAGTATAGATAAATGCATCTATATACGGGAGGAGTATACATCTATGAACAAACAGAAAATACTGATCGTCGATGACGATGAAAATATCGCTGAACTGGTCTCATTATATCTGACAAAAGAATGCTTTGACACTATGATGGTCCACGATGGCGAACGGGCACTGGTTGCCTTTGACACTTACAAACCGAACCTGATTCTTTTAGATCTCATGCTGCCTGGTATCGACGGGTATCAGGTCTGTCGCGAGATCCGTACGAGATCTAACACTCCGATCATCATGCTGTCCGCCAAGGGTGAAGTATTCGACAAGGTACTTGGCCTGGAGCTCGGTGCAGATGATTACATTATGAAACCATTTGATGCCAAAGAGCTGGTTGCACGTGTAAAAGCAGTCTTACGCCGCTATCAGGTCGGCTCCAAACCGGAGACTCCTCAGGCAGATAAGGGAAAATGTGTCGAATACCCGGGAATTGAGATCAACCTTACCAATTACTCCGTCATTGTTGACGGCCATACGGTTGAGATGCCACCAAAGGAACTGGAACTTCTCTATTTCCTCGCATCCTCTCCGAACCAGGTATTCACAAGAGAACAGTTACTGGATCAGATCTGGGGCTATGAATATATCGGCGATACCCGTACCGTCGATGTGCACATCAAACGTCTCCGCGAGAAGATCAAGGATCACAATGGCTGGAGTCTCAGCACTGTATGGGGAATCGGTTATAAATTTGAAGTAAAATAACAGCAGGTTAATATCATGAAAAGTACATTATATTTAAAATTTATATTTATCTATATTGTGTTCGGATTCTTAAGCCTTTTTACAGCCGCAACACTGACAGAGAACCTGGTCAGTACGCCGATTTTTAACCGCGTAAGTAACAGTATGTACCGGGAAGCTACGATGGTTGCCAACGACTATCTTCCCGGTTATTTTTCCGGCGGATTAACAGAATCTGACGCACAGATGATCTTATCCGGAATAGAGACACAGCTTGACGCTGCAGTCTGGTTCGTTTCAAAAGATGGAAAAGTAATCCTTTCTGCACAGTCCGGGAGCTACCCGTCCGCGCCTGATTCCATTAAAGATTTCGACCCGGCGGAATCCGGAAGCGATCGTTCACAGACTGGTGATTATCACGGATATTTTGACAATGATGTGATCACTGTCACTGTACCGGTAACTTACGGGTATTCTCCAAAAGGATATCTGATGATCCACCAGTATACCTCTGTTGTGGATACCATGACAGACACACTGATGCGTGGTGTATATATTACATTCATCGTAATCTTCCTGCTTTCGTTCATTATCCTGCTGGCGTTCCATTTCCTTGTGTACCGTCCGCTTCATAAGATTACCGAAGCAGCAACCCAATATGCTTCCGGTAACCTGGAATATGAGATTCCTGTCACAACTGAAGATGAGATGGGTTATCTGTCCGCATCACTGAACTACATGTCCTCTCAGCTTAGGGATATGGAAGATTATCAGAAGAAATTTGTGGCAAATGTGTCTCATGATTTTCGTTCTCCACTTACCTCCATCAAAGGTTATGTGGAAGCCATGACAGACGGAACCATCCAC
>ERZ826146.3480-NODE-3480-length-10232-cov-2.986243_pt1 | contig 10232 bp, 7 predicted proteins | sample MGYA00519857_ERZ826146 | MGnify/ENA primary metagenome ERZ826146 (study PRJEB31778, sample SAMEA3449222) | human gut metagenome | biome: human gut; feature: human-associated habitat; material: faeces | place: United Kingdom | collected 2010/2012 ...
GCGGATGAACTCCTCGCCGATGATCTTGCGCTTGCGCTCCGGCTCGGAGACGCCTGCGAGGGCGTCGAGGAAGTCGTCGGCGGCGTCGACGGTGATGAGGCGGATGCCGGTCGCGGCGACGAAGTCGTGCTTGACCTGCTCGACTTCGCCCTTGCGCAGCAGGCCGTGGTCCACGAACACGCAGGTGAGCTGGTCGCCGATGGCCTTGTGTACCAGAGCGGCGGCCACGGCGGAATCAACGCCGCCGGACAGGCCGCAGATCACCTCGGCGTCGCCGACCTGCTCGCGGATCTTCTTGACTTGATCCTCGATAATCGAGGAGGCATCCCAGTCGTTGGGCAGCGCGGCGCAACGGTGCAGGAAGTTTCCGATAAGCTTCTGGCCAAGCGGGGAGTGCTTGACTTCCGGGTGCCACTGCACACCATAGAGCTTGCGGGATTCGTCCGCCATGGCGGCCACGGGCGCGCCTTCGGTGTGGGCCAGCACTTCGAAGCCGGCCGGGGCCTGTTCGACCGCCACACCGTGGCTCATCCACGTGGTCTGCTCGGCGGGGGAGTCGGCGAGGATGCCGGCGGCGTCGTCGATGGTGGCTGAGGTCTTGCCGTATTCGCCGAGCGCGGCCTTATCCACCTTGCCGCCGAGCTCATAGGCCATGACCTGGAAGCCGTAGCAGATACCAAGCACCGGAACACCGGATTCGAATACCTTGGTGTCTATGGTCGGCGCGCCGGGCTCGAACACGGAGGCCGGGCCGCCAGACAGAATAATCGCCTTCGGATCCTTGGCCAGGATCTCGTCGACCGGCATGGAATGAGGGACCAGCTCGGAGTACACGCCTGCTTCGCGCACGCGGCGGGCGATGAGCTGGGCGTACTGGGCGCCGAAGTCGACGACAAGCACAGGACCGTTTGCCATTGATATTCCCCTAACGTTCATTGGAATTTTACGTGGGCTGAACACCCCTGATTATCACTGGTCAAGGCGACAAGGCCGACACGCAGAGACTATGTGCGCAAATCGAACAAACTACATGCCTGTAGACGGACAACACGCCGATTTCGAACATGGGAAATCGAACGTGCGCTGTTCTAGCCAAATGCTGGATTTCCGCATGCTTCCGCCGTTTTGAAAAAGTATGTTGAAAAAACTAATGTTGACAAACGGTCAGTCGAACCGCACAAATACTGAAATATCCGCAACAATTTCGAACACACCCGCAAGAAATCGTTCAAAAGTCGCGTTGTCCTCGTACCATGACGATTGATTGGGAACGGAAAACCTTGGCACCGCAAGGGTCAGGGACCGTGACCGAACAGAAATAATCAATCGCACGATCACGTGCAGGAGTACAGGAGTACACATGACGAGTCCTGTTATTGGCACCCCTTGGAAGAAGCTCAACGCTCCGGTTTCCGAGGAAGCCCTCGAAGGCGTTGACAAGTACTGGCGCGTTGCCAACTACCTTTCCATCGGCCAGATTTATCTGCGTTCCAACCCGCTGATGAAGGAGCCCTTCACCCGCGAAGATGTGAAGCACCGTCTGGTGGGCCACTGGGGCACTACCCCTGGCCTGAACTTCCTCATCGGCCACATCAACCGTTTCATTGCTGACCACGGCCAGAACACCGTGATCATCATGGGCCCGGGCCACGGTGGCCCGGCCGGTACCTCCCAGTCCTACCTGGACGGCACCTACACCGAGACCTTCCCGAAGATCACCAAGGACGAAGCTGGTCTGCAGAAGTTCTTCCGTCAGTTCTCTTACCCGGGCGGCATTCCGTCCCACTTCGCTCCGGAGACCCCGGGCTCCATCCACGAGGGTGGTGAGCTGGGTTACGCTCTGTCCCACGCTTACGGCGCCATCATGGACAACCCGAGCCTGTTTGTCCCGGCCATCGTCGGCGACGGCGAGGCTGAGACCGGCCCGCTGGCTACCGGCTGGCAGTCCAACAAGCTCGTGAACCCGCGCACCGACGGTATCGTGCTGCCGATCCTGCACCTCAACGGCTACAAGATCGCCAACCCGACCATCCTGTCCCGCATCTCCGACGAAGAGCTCCACGAGTTCTTCCACGGCATGGGTTACGAGCCCTACGAGTTCGTCGCTGGCTTCGATGATGAGGACCACATGTCCATCCACCGTCGCTTCGCCGAGCTGTGGGAGACCATCTGGGACGAGATCTGCGACATCAAGGCCACCGCTCAGACCGACAACGTGCACCGTCCGTTCTACCCGATGCTGATCTTCCGCACCCCGAAGGGCTGGACCTGCCCGAAGTACATCGACGGCAAGAAGACCGAGGGCTCCTGGCGTTCCCACCAGGTGCCGCTGGCTTCCGCCCGCGACACCGAGGCCCACTTCGAGGTTCTCAAGAACTGGCTCGAGTCCTACAAGCCGGAAGAGCTGTTCGACGCCAACGGTGCTGTCAAGGACGACGTCCTTGCCTTCATGCCGAAGGGCGAGCTGCGTATCGGTGCCAACCCGAACGCCAACGGTGGTGTGATCCGCAACGACCTGAAGCTGCCGAACCTCGAGGACTACGAGGTCAAGGAAGTGGCTGAGTACGGCCACGGCTGGGGCCAGCTCGAGGCCACCCGTACCCTGGGTGCCTACACTCGCGACATCATCAAGAACAACCCGCGCGACTTCCGCATCTTCGGACCGGATGAGACCGCTTCCAACCGTCTGCAGGCTTCCTACGAAGTCACCAACAAGCAGTGGGATGCCGGCTACATCTCCGACGAGGTCGACGAGCACATGCACGTCTCCGGCCAGGTCGTTGAGCAGCTGTCCGAGCACCAGATGGAAGGCTTCCTCGAGGCCTACCTGCTGACCGGTCGTCACGGCATCTGGAGCTCCTACGAGTCCTTCGTCCACGTGATCGACTCCATGCTGAACCAGCACGCCAAGTGGCTTGAGGCTACCGTCCGCGAGATTCCGTGGCGCAAGCCGATCGCCTCCATGAACCTGCTGGTCTCCTCCCATGTTTGGCGTCAGGACCACAACGGCTTCTCCCACCAGGATCCGGGTGTCACCTCCGTCCTGCTGAACAAGTGCTTCCACAACGACCACGTCATCGGCATCTACTTCGCCACCGATGCGAACATGCTGCTGGCCATCGCCGAGAAGTGCTACAAGTCCACCAACAAGATCAACGCCATCATCGCTGGTAAGCAGCCTGCTGCCACCTGGCTGACCCTGGACGAGGCTCGTGCCGAGCTCGAGAAGGGTGCCGCCGCTTGGGATTGGGCTTCCACCGCCAAGAACAACGATGAGGCCGAGGTCGTGCTTGCCGCCGCCGGCGATGTCCCGACTCAGGAGATCATGGCTGCTTCCGACAAGCTGAAGGAACTGGGCGTCAAGTTCAAGGTTGTGAACGTTGCCGACCTGCTCTCCCTGCAGTCCGCCAAGGAGAACGACGAGGCTCTGACCGACGAGGAGTTCGCCGACATCTTCACCGCCGACAAGCCGGTGCTGTTCGCGTACCACTCCTACGCTCACGACGTGCGTGGCCTGATCTACGACCGTCCGAACCACGACAACTTCAACGTCCACGGCTACGAGGAGGAGGGCTCCACCACCACCCCGTACGACATGGTTCGTGTCAACCGCATCGACCGCTACGAGCTGACCGCTGAGGCTCTGCGCATGATCGACGCCGACAAGTACGCCGACAAGATCGACGAGCTCGAGAAGTTCCGTGATGAGGCCTTCCAGTTCGCCGTCGACAACGGCTACGACCACCCGGACTACACCGACTGGGTGTACTCCGGCGTGAACACCGACAAGAAGGGTGCCGTCACCGCTACCGCCGCTACCGCTGGCGACAACGAGTGATAACACCTCCACGGTGTTGTTAGTTCGCTAACACCAAAGGGCTCGGGATTCGTCCCGAGCCCTTTGCTTATTCATAAGCCCTGTCACGGCGGGGCAGAACAAAGCGAACTGTTGTGATGTTTTAATCGCGTAGCACCCTGAAATGCAGCAGGGCATTGCGCACACCGTCGTGGTCCACATCGTCAGTGATGTAGTCGGCGGCGGCCTTGGGCTCGGCGGTCGCATTGCCCATCGCGACCCCGATGCCGGCGTAGGCGAGCATATCCGTGTCATTGCCGCCATCGCCGAAGGCCATGGTCTGCTCGCGCGTGATGCCGTAATGCGCCATGAACCGCTGGATGCCGCGCGGCTTGCCGCCATCGGCCGGAATCAGATCCGTGAAATCCGGATGCCAACGCACCCCGCGCACATTGCTGCACAGTCCCACCAGTTCGGCCTCCAGCTCGGGCCCGACAAAGGGACTGATCTGGAAAGTCTCATGATCCAGCGCGCGGGTGCGCGGGTCCTCGAAATACCGGGTCGGTGCGGTTTTGCCCAGTTTGCTCCACGTGGCGCGAAGCAGATCATTGGACTGGTTGAAGTACACGTAATCCTTCTCGCCGAAATTGCACACCACATCGGGGTGACGGTCCAGCCAGTCGAGAATCACCTCAATATCAGCAGTATCCAAGGCCTGCGAGGCAAAGAAGCCGGTGTCATCAAAACAATACTGCCCATTGAACGCCACCACGCCATCGAACGTCACCGGCATGGTATCCAGCACCACGTGCATCTGTGAAGGCGCGCGGCCCGTGCAAATCAGCACCTTGACGCCTGCGGCCTGCAGCCGGTGAATCGCCTCGATTGTGGAATCCGGCACCGTATGGGTCGTGAAACTGGTGAGCGTGCCATCGATATCGAAGAATACGGCTCGGATATCGGCATTGGCAGTATCGGTAGTCATAGCTTCCATTGTCAAAGCCCCTCTCGACGTGTTTTCCGGCGTGTTCGGCACGCCTATAGCGGGTTATCAAACGCACGAATCCCGGACATTGCATGCGCGCCATAAAAGACACCTATATGGCAATCGGCCATTTTCCGTCACTTTCGCGGTTCAAGCGCGTTATGGTGTTACCCGACATCAATTTTGGAGAGAGGAAATCCAATGACAGCAGCAACCCAGCCGGCAACCCCGGCCGCTCCTAACAATAACGAGCCGGTGCGTGTGAACCACACCGCCCGCAACGTCATCATCACCATCGTGGTCGTGGCGATTATCGCCGTGGCCGCGTTCTTCGGCTACCGCGCGTTTGCCGGTGCCAACGAGTCGTCCGCCAAGGGCAGCAAGGGCAACCCGGTCAAGATCGGCGTGGTCGGCGCTACCAACCCCGAATGGGTCAAGTTCAAGCAGGACGCCGAGAAGGCCGGCATCTACGTCGACATCGTCGACTTCCAGGACTACACCTCCGAAAACCCGGCCCTTGACTCCGGCGAGCTGGACCTCAACGAATTCCAGCACCTGCTCTACTTGGCCAACTACAACGTGAGCAACAAGAAGGACCTGCAGCCCATCGGCGGCACCGCCATCTACCCGCTCGGCGTGTACTCCACCAAGGTCAAGGACATCAAGGACCTGAAGCAGGGCGACACCGTCACCATTCCGAACGACGAAACCAACCAGGCCCGCGCTATCGGCGTGCTCAAGGCCGCCGGTCTCGTGACGCTCAAGGGCGACTGGACCGCCTTCTCCACCCCGGCCTACATCGACGAAGCCAAGAGCAAGGTCAAGGTCACCCCGCTCAAGGCCGAACAGGTGGCCACCACCCTGAAGGACCCGACCATCGCCGCTGGTGTGATCAACAACGACTACGTGGCCGATGCCGGTCTCGACCCGAAGGACGCCATCTACCAGGATGACGCCGAATCCGAAGAGGCTCGCCCCTACATCAACGTGTGGGTGGCCCGCAAGGCGGACGTGAACAACGAGACCTACAAGAAGCTCGTTTCCATCTACCAGCAGAAGGATGTGCTCGACGCCCTGCAGGAGAACTCCGGCGGTACCGCGGTGTTCGCCGACAAGTTCAGCGCCAGCGAGCTGCAAGGCTTCCTGTCCGACATTGAGAAGGATGCCAAGGCCCAGCAGTGAGCCGCGGCTGATACGAGCGCACGACTAGCCTGTCCATAGCCATTACCACCAAGCGGAGCGAGTACCCGAGCCAACAATCGGGATTCGCTCCGCTTCCGTGACCGGACACCAACAACCAGCATCAGGGAGCACTATGAGCGACCCCATCATCACCTTCGACCATGTCGTGAAGGAATTCAAAACACGCGGACGCGGCGCGAACATCGCACGAGCCGTGGATGACGTCAGCCTGACCATCGATCGCGGTGACATCTTCGGCATCATCGGCTATTCCGGTGCAGGCAAATCCACACTGGTCCGGCTTATCAACGCGCTCGAACGACCCACCTCCGGCACTGTGACCGTGCTTGGTACTGATATCACCTCTCTGAGTGAGACCAAGCTGCGGCCCATCCGCCAGAAAATCGGCATGATTTTCCAGCAGTTCAACCTGTTCTCCACCAAAACCGTGGCCCAGAACATCGCCTACCCACTGCAACTCGATCACTGGCGCAAGGACTATCAGGATCGTCGTGTCAACGAACTCCTTGAATTCGTGGGCCTCAGTGAGCACGCAAACAAATACCCTTCGCAGCTGTCCGGCGGCCAGAAGCAGCGCGTCGGCATCGCCCGCGCACTGGCCACTAATCCGGAGATTCTGCTCGCCGACGAAGCCACCAGCGCGCTCGACCCGGAAACCACCACCGAAGTGCTGGCCTTGCTCAAGCGTGTGAACGAGGAATTCGGAATCACCATTGTGCTTATCACCCATCAGATGAACGTGGTCCAGCAGATTGCCGGCCGCGTGGCCGTAATGAGCGCCGGACGCGTGGTCGAATCCGGCGACGTATACGATGTGTTCGCTGCACCCCAGCAGCCGGTGACCAAGCGATTCATTGCCACCGCATTGTCTGGCCTGCCCGAGGAAGACCGGGTCGAGCGATTGCATCACGAATGGTCGGGCCGCATTGTCACCGTGCTTATCCGCCAAAAGGACGTTTCCGGCACCCAAGGCCATGAACTCAAGGCATCCGGACAGAATATCTCCGAACTCATCGCCAAATACGGCGTCGAATCCAGCCTGCTCTACGGCGGCATCGACACGGTCAAGGGGACCGCCATCGGTGCCATCACCTACGAATTCAACGGGCCCGGCTGGCATGTGGACGAATTCCTGCGCGAGCTCGCCGCCAATAGCGACGTCATCGACTTCGGCACCGCCGCAAAGCCTGTGGCCTACGCCGACGCAGTCGCCGGACATGCCTCCTACGCCGAAGACCGCGCCCATGACCCACTGGCGGCCGATACTGCCACCGCGCCCGCCGCGTCCGCCGCCGCACATGAAGGAGCCAACGCATGATCATCCTCGCCAACCCGCGTAGCGACTGGAACGTGCTGCGTCCACTACTGTTCGAATCCATTGGCCAGACCCTGACCATGGTGCTCGTCACCCTCGTCATCGGCGGATTCCTCGGCCTGATCCTCGGCGTGGTGCTCTATGGCACCCGCCCCGGCAACCTGTTCGAGAACGCGGTCGTCTACCGCATCCTTGACATCATCGTCAACATCGTGCGCCCGATTCCGTTCATCATCTTCCTGGCAGCCATGCAGCCGCTCACCATCGTCGTGGTCGGCACGTCCATCGGCACCGTGGCCGCCATCTTCCCGATGGTGGTGATGTGCACCTTCGCCACCTCGCGTCTGGTCGAACAGAATCTCGTGCCGGTCGACCCGGGAGTAATCGAGGCCGCGCGTTCGATGGGTGCCGGCAAGCTCACCATCATCCGCACCGTGCTCATCCCCGAAGCCCTGGCACCGCTGATCCTGGCCTACGCCTTCCTGTTCATTGGCGTGCTCGACATGTCTGCCATGGCCGGCTACATCGGCGGTGGCGGTCTCGGTAACTTCGCCATCGCCTACGGCTACCAGAAGTTCGACCAGACCGTCACCTGGACGGCCGTGATCATCATGATCGTACTGGTCCAGGTGGTGCAGGGCATCGCCAACGCCATCGCCAAACGACTGCTCAAACGCCAGCAATAACAAGGCATACTGACCCCATAGATCGCGGCCCTCGCCAATATGGAGCGAGGGCCGCAATATATTCTTCGCGCTACTAGAATCGGGAACCATGAGTGAACATATCGACATCGACCACGAACTCATCACTATCCGCCACTACCTGCACGCCCATCCGGAGCGTAGTTTCCGTGAATTCGGCACCAGCATCTATCTGACCGACCAGCTCAAGGCGCACGGCATCGAGATCCTGCACAACCCGCTGGAGACTGGTGGTGTGGGGCTCATTCAGGGCGAGGCCGGTCCCGGGCCGCGTATCGGGCTGCGCGCTGACATCGACGGCCTGCCCATCGTGGAAGACTCCGGACTGGAGTTCAGCTCCGTCAATGAAGGCGTGATGCACGGCTGCGGCCACGACCTGCACATGACCGGTCTGCTCGGTGCCGCCTTCTGGCTCGCCGAGCACCGTGACAAGTTCGCCGGCTCGATCAAGATTCTGTTCCAGCCGAGTGAGGAGACCGGCCAAGGCGCTCGCGCCATGATCGACGCCGGACTCGTGGATGACGTCGAAGCCATTATCGGCACGCACAACAACCCCAACTATGCGCCCGGCCAGCTGGCCATCGGCGTTGAGCCGATGATGGCCGGCTGCGTGAAATTCCGCGTGACCCTCCACGCCCAAGGCACCCACGCCGGTTACCCGTACAAGGGCACCGGGCCCATCGAAGCGCTCGCCAGTATTATTCTGAGCCTGCAGACCATCGTGAGCCGCAACGTCACGCCCTTCCACCCGCTGGTGCTGTCCGTTACCGAAGTGCACGGCGGCCATGTGTGGAACGTGGTGCCCGCCGAAGCCGGATTCCAAGGGACTGTGCGCTATTTCCACAAGTCGGATGGCAATCTGGTCGGCCGCCGATTCAAGGAAGTGGTGGAACACACCGCCGAGGCATACGGCATCAGCGCCGACGTGGTCTGGGATGACTTTCAAGACCCGCTGGTCTCCGATCCAGGTCTCGCCAAGGCCGTGGCGGCGGATGTCAACGACTACGCGCAGCTCGAACCGATACGTCAGTCGATGGCGGGGGAGGACTTCTGCGAATTCGCCAAGGTGACGTTGCCGGTGTTCGCGTTCGTCGGGTCAAACGGCCAGGAAGGTTGCGCCGACTGGCATAGCCCGCATTTCGTGGGTCTCGACGAATCCATTCCCACCTTCGTCAACTTCTACGTCAACACCGCTCTGCGCGTGCTCAACGAGCTGAAGTAAATCCTTTTCTGGCTCGCCTCCGGAGGCTGAGGCGTTAGGCAGACAGCCCAGTGGGCTGTCTGTAGCCGAAGGTGAGGCGACAGCCGAACCAGATATGCGCGGGCCTCGCCCGTCCATAAGTGCAGGACGAGCTATCAGCGAAGCTGACTGAGGGGAGTGGCATTCGTTCATTAGGTCGATTCATCGTCCATTAGGTCGGTGAACGGCGATACTGGTTGTTGGAATCGCGCCATTGCAACGACTGATATCGCATTGCAGTGACCTAATGAACGCAAAAACGACCTAATGAATGACGCCAAGCCGGAAGAACAGGCAATCCGACGTCATACGCGGCTACACTAAGAATCTATGACACAGCTTCGCTTCGCACTCGCCCAGATCGACACCTGCGTCGGCGCGCTTGACGCCAACGCCGCCAAGGTGCTCGACTACTCCCGTAAAGCCGCCGCAGGAAACGCCCAGCCACTTGCGCATGCTTCCCACAACGTAGGTGCATCCCTCGTAAATGCCGTCCGCGGAGAAAATGGAGTGGGTGGTGTCCTCGATGATACAGATGCCGCGCTCCTCACATTTCTTCAGAAATTCCCGGTCATAGCCGGAAAAGCCGTAATAACCGCAGATGGATATCAGATGAATCTTATCTAGCACCGATTCATCGAAAATCGGTATCATATCTTTGGTGAAATCATAGAAAATAAGCTCATAGCCTGCCTTGACGAAGGGGTCAATGACAGTTTCGCAGGTATAAAGGGGGACATACGCTACCGGATGGGGCTGTTGTTTTTTGAAATCCTCCAGTGCCAGATAGTTGGCACAGCGTCCGGACATCAGGAAACGCAGATCGCCTTCCGGCGGACAGAGCGGAACGCCCGGCTTCAGGTGTCCGGACACATCAAGCTGCTTCGCGCCTTCGGGGGTAAGGAAACCGGCATTTTCGCCGGCCAGAAGCACTTTGGGGAGGATGTCTGCCAGGTGCCACTTCAGTTTTTTGGGCGCGATCAGGTTTT
>ERZ826146.3485-NODE-3485-length-10209-cov-2.581643_pt1 | contig 10209 bp, 5 predicted proteins | sample MGYA00519857_ERZ826146 | MGnify/ENA primary metagenome ERZ826146 (study PRJEB31778, sample SAMEA3449222) | human gut metagenome | biome: human gut; feature: human-associated habitat; material: faeces | place: United Kingdom | collected 2010/2012 ...
ATGGGCAATAGCAGGATATGGTTCAGAGTTGTTATCAGCAGTTTTTTTGCTGACATACATAAACAGAATGAACTTAATAATTTTGTTTTGCCGGTAGTAGTTACAGAGTCTTTCCTGAAAGAACTTTTTGAAGAAATATATAAAAATCCCAATATGGAGGTTGAAGTTGATTTACCAAATCAAAAAGTTATAAATCTGGCAACAGGTAGAACTGAGACATTTGAAATAAATGCATATAAGAAACATTGTCTCATGAATGGACTTGACGACATAGATTATCTGTTGCAGAACAAAGATAAAATAGAGGAATGGGAGAAACAAAGGTAAATACTTATCAGAGAATATCTCCGTTTATAGAGATAATGGACTGCACTTTGAGAGACGGAGAGCAGACCAGCGGTGTATCTTTTCTGCCACATGAGAAACTGATGATGGCAAAAATGCTACTTAAGGATATCAATGTTGACCGTATTGAGGTTGCATCGGCACGTGTATCAGACGGTGAGAAAGATGCGGTCAGTATGATATGCCGTTATGCAAAGCAGGTTGATATGCTCAACAGAGTTGAGGTGTTGGGCTTTGTAGATGGTAATTTATCAATAGATTGGATATGTGATTGTGGCTGCAAGGTGATAAATTTACTTGCGAAAGGATCATTGAAACATTGTACACACCAATTGCATAAGACTCCGGAAGAGCACATAAATGATATAAAGAATTCGTTGGAATATGCAAAAGAAAGGGGTATTGACGTAAATCTTTACCTGGAAGACTGGAGCAATGGAATGAAGAATTCTCCTGACTATGTGTATCAGATGATGGATGCTCTCATAGATACAGGTATAAAGAGATTTATGTTGCCGGATACGTTGGGAGTGCTTAATCCTCTTCAAGTGATTGAGTTTTTCAGGAAGATGATAAAACGCTATCCGAATGCTCACTTTGACTTTCATGCGCACAACGATTACGATCTGGCAGTAAGTAATTCTTTGGCTGCTGTGCTTAGTGGTGCAAAAGGGTTGCATGTGACTGTTAATGGATTGGGTGAACGATGTGGAAATGCTCCGCTTGCCAGTGTACAGGCCATATTGAAAGATCAGTTTCATGCAAAAACAAATATTAAAGAAAATCGGCTTAATGATATAAGCCGGCTTGTTGAAGGATATTCAGGTATTGCCATAGCGCCGAATCAGCCAATTGTGGGTGAGAATGTTTTCACTCAAGTTGCTGGTGTACATGCGGATGGAGATAATAAAGACAATCTATATTGTAATGATCTTATTCCTGAGCGTTTCGGCAGAAAGCGTGAATACGCTTTGGGAAAGAATAGCGGCAGGGCTAACATTGCCCGTAATCTTAAGGAATTGGGACTGGAACTCACACCGGAACAGACCAGAAAGGTCACAAAGCGTATAACGGAATTGGGAGACAGAAAAGAAATTGTCACGCAAGACGATTTACCGTTTATAGTCAGCGATGTCTTGAAACATTCGGCTCCTGAGAATAAAATAAAGTTAGTAAGCTATATGGTGTCTCTTGCCTATGGCCTTAAGCCTCTTGCAAGTGTTAAGGTTTCAATAAATGGGAATCTGTATGAAGCTGATTCTACAGGAGACGGTCAATACGATGCTTTTGTAAAAGCACTGAGAAGGATATATAAGGAAAAACTTGGGCGTACGTTCCCACTACTTGAAAATTATGCTGTAACTATTCCACCGGGAGGTCGTACAGATGCTCTTGTTCAGACTGTCATAACATGGCGTTTCGGAGACAAAATGATACGAACCCGTGGACTTGATGCGGACCAGACAGAGGCAGCCATAAAGGCTACGATAAAAATGCTTAATATGTTTGAAGAACAAAACGATAATAAATAAAATTGAAAGATATAATATTATGAAACTTAATATAGCAGTATTGGCCGGAGACGGTATAGGACCGGAGATAATGAAACAAGGTAAAGCTGTAATGGATGCCATTGCAGAAAAGTTTGGACATGAATTTATTTATCATGAGGCTATCTGTGGCGCAGATGCAATAGATAAGGTTGGAGATCCTTTCCCGGATGAGACTTATCAGACGTGTAAGGACTCGGATGCCGTATTGTTCGCTGCGGTTGGCCATCCCAAGTTCGACAATGATCCGACAGCAAAGGTTCGTCCTGAACAAGGTCTGCTCGCAATGCGTAAAAAATTAGGACTTTACGCCAACATACGTCCTATTCAGACGTTCAAATGTTTACTCCATATGTCGCCATTAAAGGAAGAACTTGTGCGCGATGCTGATTTTGTATGTATCCGAGAGCTTACAGGAGGAATGTATTTTGGTGAGAAATACCAGGACAATGATAAAGCTTATGATACGGATTATTATACACGTCCAGAAATTGAACGTATCTTGAAAGTTGGATTCGAGTATGCGATGAAACGCAAAAAGCATCTTACGGTAGTTGATAAAGCGAATGTCCTCGCATCGTCGCGTCTGTGGCGTCAGATCGCACGTGAGATGGAGCCGGCTTATCCAGAGGTACATGTAGATTATATGTTTGTTGACAATGCATCAATGAGGATGATTGTAGAACCGTCTTTCTTTGATGTGATGGTAACAGAAAATACGTTTGGTGACATTCTTACAGACGAGGCCAGCTGTATATCTGGTTCAATGGGTTTATTACCATCAGCTTCAGTTGGAAGTGGTACTCCTGTATTTGAACCGGTTCATGGATCCTGGCCGCAGGCTACAGGCAAAAATATCGCCAATCCATTAGCCCAGATACTTTCGGTTGCCATGTTGCTTGAACATTTTAATATGATGGAGGAAGGAAAACTCATTCGGGATGCAGTAGATGCGTCTCTTGAGTCAAATGTCCGTACACCGGAAATACAGGTTGAAGGTGGTGCTGCCTATGGCACAAAAGAAGTAGGAGAATGGATTGTAAATTATATAAAAAATAAGTAACAGATTAGCATTACCAAAATGTAGAATATATATGAGTTCGATATAGTAAATGATATTTCAGAATTCCGTAGATTGTCAAATCCATGCCAAACGCAGATATCTTCAGCTATGATACATACTCCATAAGGTTATGATATGGGCTCTCTTTGGGGAACAAGACACCAAATATCTACCTTTGTATAATTATAGTTTATGTCGAACTTGCATATATATAAATGTCATAGACATGAAAAAAGCATTATCTTGTCTGATCTTATCAATTTGTATATATGAGGGTGTTGACGCGCAAAGTTATCAAGCTTTGCGCGACAGCCTTTCTGCCGCTACCGAAACCTTAAGTTATAAGCCAGACTCTTTAGACTTACGTCTTAAGAAAGCAAGTTGGAATGTCCTGCTTGAGCAATGGCAATATGCGCGTGATGAGTATGACTATGTTTTAAGACGTGATCCAAATAATATCGCGGCACTTTTTTATAGAGCGTATGTGAATGAAAAACAGCACAGATATAATTTTGCACGATTGGATTATGAAAGTCTCATAAGTATTATTCCCCGTCATTTTGAGGCAAGATTGGGACTTGCTTTGCTGAATCAAAAGGATAACCATTTTACCGAGGCAATGGATCAGATAAACAAGCTTGTTGATTTATATCCAGACAGTGCGGTAGCTTACGCAGCACGTGCCGGAATGGAATTAGAACGTAAAATGTATGATTTAGCTGAATTTGATTATAGTAAGGCAATAGAGCTCGATCCTTCCAATATAGATTATCGTCTTGGTAGAGTTAATGTTCGTATTATTTTGAAACGGAAAGACGAGGCGCGTGAGGATTTGGATGCATTGGTCAAAAAAGGAATTCCTAGGGCAAATCTGGTGGAGCTTTATCAGAAATGCAGGTAACATTGTTGAAGTTATAATTTGAAACAGGTGGCATTATATTAATGTGAGTTCGTCGAACTTACATTATAAACGCAACTGTTTTCGCTAATCATTAGATTTACAGATATTTAAAAATATTTCTGTCCGGTAAACCATAACATTCCTTCCTCAATTTCTTGAAACATAGGAGTTGGGGCTTTCTATTATCTTGTACAAGCCACCTTATTCTTTTTCGTTCTGTTGCGAAGGTGATTCTGAAACCTCAGCAAGCATTCTTTTCATGTCAGCATCTGGCTGACAAAGGACGTATACATATTGCGATAATACATGAGGTCCATTCTAACCATGGTGGCCAGTCCCGAGAAACTTCAGTTACGCTCCAATAAATTTTGAAGCAAGGATAACGGCATGTTTGCTATCAGTGTGAACCAGAGTCTGTTCTTGATGACATTTGTACTCTCTCCATAAAAATAACGCAGCGGCAAATTCTGCTTTATCTGTTTGAAAAGCAGACTCTATCTGCCATCTGAGACGATATATATTCACAACAGTCTTTGGGAACATATCAAAATCGTTGGTCAGCAAAAATATGAGTCTTGCCTGTCTGTTTTTTGATGTCCACGTAGGTGATAATTCGTGCGATATGGTTATGTCATTCCTGCGGAACACAATCGCCAGCTCACGATATTCCATTTGCCTGTCAGAGCTCATCTCCATACAGTCTGCAAGTGTCTCATAAGTGAGAATGCACCTTGATGTCGCCCTTCTTCCTGCACATCTTAGGATACCACCCGACATACTTGAATATAGCGTTGGAGAAAAGACTGAGCGTTGTTGAATCGATGATTCTCAGCCATATTATCCACTTCTCATCGCCGTTCCTGCAGCTCATTTCAACTATTTTATCACGACTCAGTGATTTGATTTTATTAACTGACCATGTATCGGTTGTCTGAAAAAATGTGAACTTTTACTCATGGTTAATTTTTGTTTGACGACTTCAAAGATAACCAAAAGGGCTGACATCATAATAGATGACAGCCCTTAATTTTTATCATACAGGTATTTTCGGCTTACATTCTGCTCTTCTGCGCCTGTCCGGCTCCTGTGCCCTTATACTTGTTCTTCAAGACGTTGAATTTGTATCTCACGGATAATGTTACCGTGCTGGTAGAGAATTCATTATAGTAGGTCTCAAACATCGGTCCTGTGTGCAGTTTACTATAACTGTCATTCGTTCCCAGAAGATCATAGACGTCCAGCTGCAGTATCAGGCTTTTGTGAAGCAGTGCTTTGTAAAAGGAGAGATCGAGATCGTGGGCGGGCCGTACAATCTGCACATTTCCAAAATTACCCTTTGACTGGAACGAATAAGTCACCGTAGCTGTTAGCCAGTTGAAATCGAAGATATTTGCGATGCTGCATGACACCGAAGGTTTGTTGATTGATGAAGTCGAGGCGCCATAACTCTCCACTGGATAGTCCCACTGCTTGTAGAACATGCAGCTGACGCGCGGATGCCATATTCCTATAGTTGGCGAAGCAGACAGCTGAAGTCTCATGTTGTTGTAATCGCCCGCGTTCTCGTATATTGCCAGTACGGCGTTCGGTTTATCCTTGTACAGCTGGCGCATACTGCATATCTCATCTGTGACCCGTGAGAACATGCCGGAGAAGTACAGCCATTTCCAGCTTATCGAAAGGCCCAGGTTGCGGCTTATCGACGGGTTCAGGAAAGGGTTACCAGACTCGTATGTATATCGGTTGTCATATACGACACCGTCACGGAGCTGGTAGTATGACGGGCGGTAGATGTCTGAGGCGTATGTAAGTTGAAAGTTCACCTTGTGTATTGGCCATGACAGAGAAGCCGACGGGAACCATTCGGAATAGTTCTTGCTTTGGGCCTTCTGTAACACAGAATGGTCATAGTACTTAAAATCAACGTTCTCATATCTCAAGCCGGCCTGAAAAGACAACTTGCCAAATTTTCTTGTATAATCCAGGAACATAGAGCCCATTCCCTCCTTGATTAAGCTCTGTTCTCCGTCAACCACATCCTGTGGAATCACGGAATAGTCGCTGTTTCGTCTGACATACGAATATTCCAGCCCGTAGGACAGCCGGCCTTTCCATACGGGCGCGTCAAGGACGAGCTTTCCGGCCAGCATACGCGAAAGGTCAGTTCGCGAGGTGTTTATGTTTTGCTTGTCGGTCTCTCCTGAACTCAGGGTGGTTATATCGTTCGTAGCCATGTCCTCATTATTCTTGTTCCAAAGGAAATCCCCGTTGAAGTCAATGCCGAACACTCCTATCTTGCCGAGATAGTAAACATTGCCCGACCATATTCCGGAATGGCCACGATAGGTATAGTCGCTTGTAAGATTCTCTTCGGTAATATCATCCTTGAGCATCGATCCGTAGATGGTGCCATTTCCTTTAATCCTAAGGGTTCCGTCATAACTTACAGAGGCTCCCATGGAGGACTCGTCGTTGAGCGCATAGTCAACAGATAGCTTGCCATAGGGACGGGTTTTGGAACGGCTCTGGACACCATTGTTGCGAACCTCCATCTTGTTGTCCAGATGTGCGATCTCTGCAAGATACTTATCATCAGGCCATTGGGTGTATGCTCCATACAGCTGACCGTTGAAGTCCCACTTGCCTGTGTGATAACCGACCAGTATGTTCTGCATGAAGCTCGGACGTCCCTTCTCATTCACCACAAACGTGGATTTTGAATCCAAGGCAAAGCCCTCGCTGTTCTTCTTGGTCGTTATCTTGATGACGCTTGTTACATTCGCATTGTATTTGGCACCGGGATTGGTAATCACCTCTACTTTTTTGATGGCATCAGGCTGTAATGTCGCTATCTCATTGTCGTTGCGGACAAGTCGGCCGTTGATATAGACTATTGGTTTTCCCCTTCCAAGCACGTTCAGTGACTCGCCCTTCACTTCTATTCCGGGGACGAGACTCAACAGATGGTATGCGTCGGAGGACTTCTCAAGAATTGAGCCGGCTACATTGGTAATCATTCCCTCCGATGACAACTCGTATTGGGGACGCTGCGCTTTGACGACAACCTCATTCAATATGTTCATATCCTGGCTCAACCTTATAATATTGATGGTATCGCTTGTGAGGGTAACTACCTTTGAGACATATCCGACGGATGATATCTTTACAACCGGATTTTCTATATCAGATTGTAGTTTGAAATCGCCATTTATGTCACACACCGTACCATTTCCCCCCCCCCGAGGGGTTACCGCTTTCTACAAGTACGTTTGCAAATTCAACAGGCTCATTGTCGGCATTCGTCACATGTCCTTTATACACATGCTGTCCGTATGCCTCTATGTTTAAGAGCACAACAAACAAGGTAATAAAAAAACTTTTCATATTCATAAAATTATACTTCTTACAATCATTCGCGATATGGAAAAACCAGAACCAGTTATTGATGCGGAATCTCACAGCATAGTTGTGGCTGCCTCATACTGATTTGATTTTTCTTGATGCGATACAGTTATCCTGATGCTTGTGTCTTTCGACCAAAAAGTGTCGAGTAAGACAGCTTAATGAAAAGTCGCCGTTAGGAATCGGTCGGATGACAGGACAGGCATCAACGATGCAAATATCGTCTCCTTATCTCTTTTATTGAGACAAAGGTATATAAAAACGAATACATAGCCAAAGATTTTACTTAGCAATATCTCAATAAATATCTCACAAGTCGAAGATGATAACATAATGTAAGCAAATGATAAAAATATCTATATAATTATCAAAATTCTTTGACAACCCGTTTCTCGCCACGCTTTCAATGGCAGCTAATATCGTCAATGTTAACGTCCATGACAGACACATTCCGGAAATAGCCTAAAAGCATCCGTAGCAGATGTGTACACTATGTATCCCAAAGACCATCTTTGTTTGACTTCGGCAAAAGACTGTATCATTTTAAGTTAGCCGAATGATACGTCGGTTACATTTAATCTCAAACCGGGCAATAGACAGTTGGCTGCTAACATTTATTTTATTAATTTGTCCGATGTATTCAGGTCTATTCCGGTATCACACGCTTTTTCTTGCTCCTTATTTCTTTTTAAGAAAACTTTTGGAACGAACTTACAGATTTTTTTGATTTTATTTTGACAAAATAAAATCTCAAAAGAGATATGGGGAAATGCTATATTTAACACGTTGAAGGCCATTTTAGGCCATACAATCTCTTCACATACCCTGTAATGTAGTCCATAATAATTCATCTGACATTCTGGTTATGCCCATTTGGGGCTCTGATTATGTCTGTTTTAGGGCGTGATATTGAGCATTTTAGCCCCTGAAGTGGGCTATATCGAATGTTGAAACAGTGCTTATTGCATGGCAGAAAAACCGTCATTAAATGTAAAATATTGAATATCAATGCTTTGCATATGCCTCTTATATTCCGCGAATTTGCGGCCTAGGGAGATTCAGTCCGCAAATAATCGTTTATTTTTCGGGGTAGAGTAGAAAACTCAGAAGGAAAAATCACAGAATACTGAAAATATGAAAGTGCTCTATATTGTTTTCATTTCAACAGAAGAGAACAATGATTATATGTGACTAAAATCGTAGTCTTTTTATAGGAACCAATTTCAGCTTAATTTCTCCTGAGCCTGTTGTTGAAAATTATCATATAAATTTGCATTTGTATGTTGAAGGTGCAACATGTTAAACAACCATAAAATTTTGTCTTAAAGCTACAAAATAAACATATATTTATTAATTTTGTAAAAATATAGTGGGTATGATTTGCTGTTAATTTGACAGCCAAGGCAACGAACTTTATACTTAATGTAAACATTATTTATTGATATAACATTCTAAATGCGGATTAATTCTGATGATATTACTGTATGTTAGGATGTTAAGTTAATGCGACTACTCAAACAGAAGAAGTGATAATGCATTATTGCCTTGTGTTGTGCATCCAGCACTGATAGTGTGTGATTTTGAAAGAAAAGATGCAACACATCAATCAATCCCGTATCTATATGGAAAAAGATCATAGAACTTATATACACAATATTTCGTACTTTTAATTTACCGATATGAAGAAGTTATTGTTCATTACATTTTTATGTAATATTCCGTTTTTGCTATTTGCGTCATATATACCAATTAAGCTGAGTGGATATAATTCCGATATTGTATTGACTTCCGGTGAAAGCAATAGTGAGATATTTGGCGGTGGGTGGAGCTTATTCTCTGACGAGAAAATATCAAGAGGTGGACTACCACAACAGATTAGAGGATTGTTTTCTGACGTTCCATACATATTTAATGATTTCGATAAGGATTGTGCGTTTTGTTTGTCTTCCGTCAAAGGCGATGCTTCGTCTGAGAAATTCGGATCTGTTCAGACTGTTTATTTTGAGAATTCCCAAAGGGCGAGCAGTCTGTGGATATTGGGTACGGCAACAACCGGCCAAGCAGAACTCTCATTGACTATTAATTATGCAGACGGAACATCGGACGATAAACAGACGTTGACGGTCAACAATTGGCATGCTGAAAGCTGTGAAGGCACTGCTTTCTGGCAATTGGGACGGATTGACGCAGCCGGTAATATTGACAAAGATTATAAATATGCTTTATTTGAGAATGCTATTCAAGTATCTAATACAGAGAAAGCAATATCTTCTGTTACTATCGAACTTTTGAACAATGACGCGTCTGTATGCGTAATGGCAATCACGGCAAGTGACAGACCTGTTCCGAAGAACGCGGCAGACAAAAAGTTGTTCTTCATATCCAATTCTCATTTAGATACACAATGGAACTGGACGGTAAAGGAAACAATAGGAGAGTATATAAAAAATACATTGGAGCAAAACTTCCAACGTTTTGATGATAACGACTCGCCAAACTTTCAATTCAATTTTGAAGGTGCGATAAAATATATGTGGGCAAAAGAATATTATCCGGAAAAATTCGAACAACTGAGGAATTATATTAAGGCCGGGAAGTGGCATATATCAGGTGGCGCTGTGGATGCAAACGATGTAAATATCGGATCAGGAGAATCTCTGATAAGGAATTTCCTTTATGGGCAGACTTTTTATCGCAATGAGTTTGGAGTAAGAGGAGGACGCGACATAATGTTACCTGATTGTTTCGGCTTTCCTTGGTCGCTTCCTACGGTCGCAGCACATTGCGGTATGAAATACTTTCATAGTCAGAAACTGTCATGGAACTCTGCTTACGCATACAATAAACTCCCGAGATTTGCGAGATGGATAGGAACCGACGGTTCTGAATTACTTTCGGTTTTAAAGTTAAATCCGTATGACGCGCATGAGGAATTCAGAAAAGACATG
>ERZ826146.3494-NODE-3494-length-10196-cov-3.134109_pt1 | contig 10196 bp, 8 predicted proteins | sample MGYA00519857_ERZ826146 | MGnify/ENA primary metagenome ERZ826146 (study PRJEB31778, sample SAMEA3449222) | human gut metagenome | biome: human gut; feature: human-associated habitat; material: faeces | place: United Kingdom | collected 2010/2012 ...
ATTGCGGAAAGCTGGGATGTGCAGATGCTTATTGTGCAGCAAGTGTGTTAACAGATGAAACACACCAGACATTAGAACAGTTTATGGCACATTTAGAAGAAAAGGAAGCAAGTGCAGAAGAGATTTGGCAGGAGTATCTGAAAAATCTGGCGATTTTGATATCGAATTTGGTTTCAAATTCCATGATCATTTCGACAGTGTCCAAAGAATCTGCACCGAGGTCATTCGTAAAGTTTGCTTCGGGAGTTACTTCTGATTCTTTAACACCTAATTTTTCTACGATAATTTCTTTTACTGTTGATGCTACGTCAGACATAATTTTTAAATTTTAATTAATAAATAAATTAACGTTCTTATTTTTTGCAGTGCAAAGGAATATATTTTTCTCCGAACAAAAAAAATTTTCTCTTATAAATTACTCGTTTTTTGCACATTTATAGATTTTATGTGCAAAAAATACGTGTTTTTATATGTGAGAAGGGTTTAAAAAGGGTCATTTTTTATCGAGCTATTTATTCATTTTTCTTTTCTATACAAGTATAAAATGTGTATATTTATACCAAATGAAATCCTAAATTTTCTAAAATGGGAGACCCGGTCGGGGGAATACCTTTTATATAATAAGCCGGAAACTCTCGCCTTAGGGGGTACAGGCCTCGTTGCATCTCGAATGTTTCGGGAGATTTTCTCAATCTGAGGTCATCGTCGAAAGGGTTGTAGGATTCCCATACGGCTTGTTGCAGAGGATTGGCAGCCCCGGAGAGGTCGATAATTTCTCGTACCGGTGCAGGTGGTACGATGTTTTGGGTGGGGATATCGGTTTTTATCCATTTTCCGACCGACTGTACAATCATGCGTGTCGCCTCCGATTTGCCGTCGGCAGAATATCCAGCGATATGGGGGGTGGCAATGAAGGCTTGTTCCAATAATTCTTTATCTATGTTCGGCTCGTTTTCCCAGCAATCAAGGATAACCGACGATATTTTTTTTTGTTTCAACGCTCGTTTCAATGCTTCGGTATTTATTATTTCTCCTCGCGCCGTATTGATAATGAGGGGTGTTTTTTCAAGGGCATTGAAAAAGTCGGTGTCGGCCAAATGATATGTCGGGTATTTTCCTTCATGTGTCAGAGGAGTGTGAAATGTGACGATGTCGGCTTCCCGACAAATTTTTTCGAGAGGAACAAAATCGGTTTCGCTTTCGGCTTCCTGCCGGGGGGGATCGTTGAGCAGAACCTGCATTCCCAATAATTTACCGTATCGGGCGACTATTTTGCCCACGTGACCTACTCCTACGATACCTATGGTGCAGTCTTGCAGGTTTTTTCTGGTGCTTTTGCTCCAAGCCAGCAGTGATGACAATACGTATTGCCCGACAGAAGATGCATTACAACCGGGTGCGTTTTGCCAAGAGATACCTTTTTCTTTACAGTAGAGCGTATCGATATGGTCGTAGCCTATGGTCGCCGTCGCTATGTATCGGCAGCGACTTCGGTCGAGCAGTTCCCGATTACATTTTGTCCGGGTGCGGATTAGAAGTATATCGGCATCTTGTACCGTTTGTGCATTTATCCGTTCGGGGGATAGGTAATCGATTCGTGCGTAAGGTTCGAGAATCCCTTTCAGGTAGGGTATTTTGTTGTCTGCTACAATATATGGAATCGTGTTCATCGCTATGTTTTTTTGATAAACAAAAATAGTAATTTTTTAGGGTAAAGAAGCGAAAAGCTATTTTTATATGAGGAAAATAGCGGAAGTTCGTAAAACTATTGTTATGTTTGTTGCATGAAATAAAAATAGGCCGTGCCCGGCGGAGGTGAAATCGCTGGTTTCTGTGCGGGAATTGTTTTTGTGATAAAGAAGTCATATTCGTTAAAGCAATAAGTTATGAATTTCGCTGAAACGTGTAATCGTATTTTTTGGAATACAACACAATATTATCATCGGTTCGACCAAATCGATGCCCCGTTGGAAAATCCTTATTCGGAAGGGAGTATAGAATATTATCTGTGTCTGAAAAATTGGATCGATGTGGTTCAGTGGCATTTGGAGGATATTATTCGCAATCCCGAGATAGATCCCGAAGAGGCCTTAGCTATCAAGCGAAGGATCGATAAGTCGAATCAGGAGCGTACCGATTTGGTGGAAATGATCGATGATTATTTTTTACAAAAATATGCCAACGTCGAGGTAAAAGCGGATGCAACCATCAATACGGAAAGTCCGGCTTGGGCCATAGACCGTCTGTCGATTCTTGCCGTTAAAATCTATCATATGCAACAAGAGGTAGAGCGTAAGGATGCCTCTCCCGAGCATGTCGCCAAATGCCGGGAAAAGCTGAGAATTTTATTGGAGCAACGAGCCGATTTGTCTATGGCGATCACCCAGTTGCTCGATGAAATAGAGTCCGGCAAGAAATATATGAAGGTTTACAAGCAGATGAAGATGTATAATGATCCGGCATTGAATCCGGTTTTATATAAAAAGTAATACACTTTTTATGCCTTATCGCAAAGTACTGATTATACGTTTGTCGGCATTGGGCGATGTCGCGATGACTATTCCCGTGGTTTATTCCGTATGCCGGGCTTATCCTGAAACCACATTCGTGATGCTTACTCAAAAAGTGGCTTCACAGTTGTTCATAAACGCTCCGAGAAATTTACAGGTTGTCGTCGCCGATGTCAAGGGAAGGCACAAGGGCTTTGTCGGGCTTTATCATCTGGCTCGGGAGGTTCGTCGGTTGTCCATCGATGCCGTAGCGGATTTGCATGATGTGTTGCGAACGAAGGTGTTGCGCTTTTTTTTCAAATTATGGGGGATTCGTGTTGCCGTAATCGATAAAGGACGGAAAGAAAAACAGGAATTAACGTCTCGCAGGGCGAAAGTGTTGCGTCCGCTCCGTTCCTCTTTCGAACGGTACGGCGAGGTTTTTGTTTCGCTAGGGTTTAGTTTTGTTCCTAACTTCGTCTCTTTGTATGATGAGGGTGTGGGTGACGAAGGATTGTATTCGGAGTTGACGCCCCCGAAATCTTCCGGAGAGCGTTGGATAGGAGTGGCTCCGTTCGCCAAGCATAAAGGTAAGATTTACCCGCTCGACCGTATGGAAAAGGTCGTTTCGAAGTTATCGGAGGAAAGCCGAGTAAAGATTTTTTTGTTTGGATCGGGCGATCGGGAACGGGAGATTTTGTCCTTATGGCGTGAGCGTTATCCGGGAGTGATTTTTTTGGCGGACAAGCGTTATGGCTTTGCGGTCGAGCTGTCTTTGATGAGCCGTCTCGACGTGATGATTTCGATGGATTCGGCCAATATGCATTTGGCATCGTTGGTGGCGGTTCCGGTCGTTTCGGTTTGGGGAGCCACGCACCCGTATTGTGGTTTCTTAGGTTGGCGACAGTCGGATAGCGGCGTGGTTGAGTTGCCACTGGATTGTCGTCCTTGTTCTGTATTCGGCAATAAGCCTTGTTATCGAAAGGATTATGCTTGTTTGGAGATAGCCCCGGAAGCTATTGTCGATCGTGTGAAAAGTTTAGAAACTCTAATAAAAGAGAAATAGGTTGAATACATTTTTCTTACATCGTTGAAAAAGCGTATTTTTATCATCATATTATTCAAGACCCGATGACCAGAAAATGAAACTTGTTCTGAATCCATCATATTATCAGCTGCGAAATTTCGTACAGAAACTGCCGATTTCATTTCCTACGTTGGGTGATTGCATTTATAAAGCCAGAAACGAGCTTCGCAAGTTTTCTTATGAGGGGCAGTGGTATGTGGTGAAGAATTATAAAGTGCCGTTGTTTATCAATAGAATCGCTTATACTTTTTTCCGTCCCAGCAAGGCTTCCCGTGCTTATGAGTATGCGTTGAGATTGCGGTCTATGGGAATAGAAACCCCTGCCCCGGTCGCTTATATCGAACTAAAAAGCGGGGGACTTTTGCAGCATTCTTTTTTTGTGTCGGAAAATTGTTCTTATCCTCGTATGATGCGAGAATTCGAGGAGGGCGGTATTGCCGGACGTGAGGATATTCTGGAAGCGTTCGCCGCTTTTACGGTAGATTTGCATAAAAAAGGGGTCTTACATTTGGACTATTCTGCCGGAAATATCTTGTTCGACAAGCAGGAGGAGGGTATCGTGTTTTCTATTATCGACCTGAACCGTATGCGGTTTATACCGATGACTCCGAAAATGTGCTTAGCCAATTTCAACCGATTTTGTCGGGACGAGTCGGTCGTACGATATGTCGTAGGGGTGTATGCCCGTTTACGAGGGTGGGACGAGGCTGCTTCCATAGAGGAGGCTCTGCGTGCGCACAGGGAGTTTTGGACCAAGATAGAGCGAAAAGATGCTTTGAAATGTCGCCGGAAGAGACTCCGTTTTCTAAAATGAGAGGAAATAGTTAAGGTTCTATTCTTGTGCATGGCTCTAAAAAACTCCAATCGGCTTCTCGTAATCACAAAATAAATTGTTAAGTTTGTCGTCGAAATACGGTGAACGCAAGAGCCTGTGGAAAATAATCGATTCGACATAAGAGAGCAAAAAATTTCGGATACCGAGCGTGAGTTCGAGAAAGCTCTGCGTCCGTTGGCATTCGACGATTTTAACGGACAGGAGAAAATTATAGAGAACCTGCGGGTTTTCGTCATGGCGGCGCGGATGCGCCAAGAGCCGCTCGATCATGTATTGTTGCATGGTCCTCCCGGATTGGGGAAGACCACACTCGCCAATATCGTGGCTAACGAGTTGGGGGTGGGTTTCAAAATAACGTCGGGGCCGGTACTCGACAAGCCCGGTGATTTAGCTGGATTGTTGACTTCGTTGGAGGAAAACGATGTGTTGTTTATCGATGAGATTCATCGTCTGAGTCCGGTAGTGGAGGAATATCTTTACTCGGCGATGGAAGATTTTCGTATCGATATTATGATCGACAAAGGGCCGAGCGCGCGTTCCATACAGATAGAATTGAATCCTTTTACGCTGGTGGGTGCGACTACCCGAAGCGGGTTATTGACGAGTCCGTTGCGTGCCCGATTCGGGATAAACTGTCATTTGGAATATTACGATCATGCCGTATTGACTCATATTATAGAGCGGTCGGCCAAGCTGTTGTGCGTGCCTTGTACGCATGAGGCGGCTACCGAGATCGCTATGCGCAGTCGTGGAACGCCTCGTATCGGGAATGCCTTGTTGCGTCGTGTTCGTGATTTTGCCCAAGTGAAAGGGTCGGGGAGTATCGATTTGGAGATAGCAAGGTATTCTTTGGAAGCGTTGAACATCGATAAATACGGGCTCGACGAGATCGACAATAAGATACTTTCGGTCATTATCGATAAATTCAAAGGCGGCCCCGTAGGGTTGACGACTATTGCGACGGCTTTGGGCGAGGATCCCGGAACGTTGGAGGAGGTATATGAGCCTTATTTGATTAAAGAGGGATTTATCAAGCGTACGCCCCGGGGACGCGAGGTGACCGATTTGGCTTATACCCATTTGAATCGGCGACGGATTTCGGAGCAGGGTACATTGTTTTAATCACGTATAAGCAGAGATGTATGGCCGGCATGAAGAGTTTGGCGAAAGATACCGCCATATATGGTTTAAGCAGTATATTGGGGCGGTTCTTGAACTGGTGTTTCGTTTTTCTTTATATCAACGTATTGAAAACGACCGCCGAGTATGGCATCGTGACCAATCTGTATGCGTATATGGCTCTTTTGTTGATTATCCTGACTTATGGCATGGAGACCGGTTTTTTCCGGTTTGCCAACGATAAGGAGGAGAAAGAGCCGCAGAGGGTCTATACTACCGGGCTTATTTCGCTGGCGACTACATCGACGTTGTTTTTTGTTCTTGTGTGGGTGTTTATAACACCTCTGTCGAGGTTGTTGGGGTATCCCGAGCATGAGGATTATGTATTGATGATGGCGGCTATTATAGCCGTCGATGCTTTTACGGCGTTGCCGTTCGCTTACTTGCGTTATCGGCGTCGTCCGATACGGTTCGCTTCGATCAAATTGTTTTCGATATTCCTGAACATAGCGTTGAATTTGTTTTTCATTCTGCTTTGTCCGTGGCTGTATGGTATTCACCCCGAGTGGATTTCTTGGTTTTTCGACCCCGATTTTTTGGTAGGATATATATTGGTCTCGAATGTCATCAGTTCGGGAGTTGTATTGTTGGTTTTGTTCCCAGAGATTTTCGGGATACGTTATCGGTTCGACCGGCATTTGTTGTCACGCATGTTGAAATATTCTTTTCCGTTATTAATTTTGGGGATCGCCGGTATTATGAACCAAACCTTCGACAAGATGTTTTATCCTCAACTGGCAAGCAATCGCCCGGATGCCATGTCGGAACTCGGCATATACGGTGCGGTTTATAAAATAGCGATCGTGATGGTGATGTTTACACAGGCTTTTCGTTTTGCATACGAACCATTTATTTTTGCCCGAAATAAAGATGCCGGCGACGGAAATAAAAAGTCGTATTCGGATGCGATGAAGTATTTCATCATATTCGGGCTTTTCATCTTCCTCGCAGTGATGTTTTATATAGACCTCGTGCGGTTCTTTATGCCGGCGACGTATTGTACGGGATTGAAAGTTGTTCCTATTGTCATGCTTGCCGAATTGTTCTTCGGTGTGTTTTTCAATCTTTCTTTGTGGTATAAATTGACCGACCGGACACAATGGGGCGCTTGGTTCTCTTTGTTCGGTTTTGCCATTACGGCGATTATCAACATCGTGGGGGTTCCCCGTTTCGGATATATGGCTTGTGCTTGGGGGGCGTTCGTTTGTTATGCGAGTATGATGTTGGCCTCTTTTTTTATCGGGCAGCGTGTTTACCCGATACGCTATGATTTGAAGTCGGCTTTCCGCTATACGCTGTTGACGGTTGTGCTGTATGCGGTGGCGATGGTTGTCCCTATCGAATCCCTCTTTTTGCGTTTGGCATTCAGGACTCTGCTTTTGGGTGTGTTCTTGGTCTATTTGTTCCGTCATGATTTGCCGATGAACGAGGTTCCCGGGTTAAGACGTTTCGTGTCCAAGTTTTGAAAGAGCGGTTTTGAGTTTCCGGTATTTTAATAAAAGTAATTATGTCATTTCCCAAATTCGTTGATTCCGTCAAAAGGTTTTTGACTCATTATCTTGATATGAGTCAAGACAGGGAAGAAGAGGCGGCTTCGGTAGAAGCGATTCGCGCAGGAGTGGAGTTTAAGGGTTCTACGATTCTTATTTTGGTATTCGCGATATTTATCGCTTCGTTGGGATTGAATACCAATTCGGCCGCTGTGATTATCGGCGCTATGTTGATTTCACCTCTGATGGGTCCCATCATGGGTATCGGATTGGGCTTAGGTATCAATGACTATGAGTTGATAAAACGTTCTTTTCGGAATTTGGCGGTCGCAACATTGTTCAGTGTGATAACGTCGACTATTTACTTTTGGGTTTCTCCACTGAATGAGGCTCGAAGCGAATTACTCGCTCGTACTTCGCCGACTATCTACGATGTGTTGATCGCTTTTTTCGGAGGATTGGCGGGTATCGTGGCGATGTCGTCCAAACAAAAAGGAAATGTTTTACCCGGTGTCGCCATTGCCACGGCGTTGATGCCGCCGTTGTGTACGGCGGGATTTGGGTTGGCTACCGGTAATTTCTATTATTTTTTCGGAGCGTTTTATTTGTTTTTCATCAATTCGGTTTTTATTGCGTTCGCAACGACTTTGGGCGTGAAGTTAATGAAATATTCGAAGAAGGAGTTTGTGGACGATGAACGACGCAAGAAGGTGGAACGAATGGTGTATACCATTTTGATACTGACTATGGCTCCGAGTATTTACCTTACTTACAATATGGTGAAAGAGAACTTTTTCGAGGTCGCAGCATCCCGCTTTGTTTCCCAGAATTTCAATTATGCCGATACTCAGGTTTTAAGTAAAAGTGCCGTGACGGAGCACGGAAAGCGCATCATACGCGTCTCTTTGGTGGGAGCCGAAATCCCGAAAGATTCCATAGCTGTGGCACAGGCGAGATTGCCCCAGTATGGATTGGGCGGTGCTATATTGGAGGTTCGTCAAGGGTATGGGCAAAATCAAGCGGATATAAGTACTTTGAGCAGTGTGATGTTTAAAGATATTTATTTGCATAATCAAGAGCAGATAGCTCGCCAGCAGAAAACGATAGATTCTTTGGAAAATTTGACATCGCATTACCAACAATATGATTCTGTGGGGGTGGAAGTCGCTCCTGAAATAAAGGTTCTTTTCCCTAATGTGACCGATATTGCCATTTCGAAAACGATTTTCAGCCGTATCGATACGGAGGCGAGAGACACGACAACTCTTGCTGTGGTGCGTCATTCCAAAGTCTTTTCTTTGTCGGAGCAAAAAAGATTCAAGGAGTGGTTACAGGCTCGTTTAGGGACAAAGAAAGTACAACTTGTCATTGAAAAATAAGGGGGACAAAATAAATTTCCTTGCGGAAACACCCCGTAATGTTACGGGACACGACAGGGAGAGAGGGGGCTTAACCTTGTCACTACTGTTGCTGGTATTTTCAACCCCTCCGTCACTTCGTACCACCTCCCCTATATTTTGTATTACAAAACACAAGGGAGGAGTGTGGCTATATTCATTGCAGACGTGCAGAGGTCTTTTCTGCTTTAACCCCCTCGCCCTACGGGCACTCCCCCTATATTTCTTCGGAAACACCCCGTAATGCTACGGGACACGCCAGGGAGAGAGGGTGATGCCCTAATCCATTTCCTCTGCTGTGGTCTTTTTAACCCCTCCGTCCTATGGACACCTCCCCTATATGGCTAACGCCACACAGGGGAGGAGGTGCTCCTTTGTGTTTGACAGCTTTATTTTTAGCAGAACTTATCTAAACGATCGAGTGCTTCTTGTGCAAAACTATATCCTAAGTCGAGCGCTTTTTGATATAGTTCTTTGGCTTGTTTATAATCTTTTTCCACACCTAATCCGTTTTCGTAAACTTCTCCCATTAACATATATGCTCGTCCGTATCCTTGCTCTAAACAGGGTTTTATGATTTCGTATGCTTTTTGCGGGTCTTGTACTGTTCCTAATCCGTGAAATATCATTCTGGCTAAGTCGATTCGAGCCGGTTCGTTCCCTCTTTCGATGGCTTGTATAAAGAGTTTTTCGGCTCTTTTGTAGTCTTTGGGCAGACCGTTTCCATCGAGATAATTGCAAGCCAAGTACCACATGGATTGGTCGTCTCCTAATTCATGCCCTCTGATGTATAACTTGTTGGCTAATTCTATATTTGGTGCAGTGCCTTCGCCTCTTTCATAGAGTAGTCCTAACAGACTGCATGCATCCGGATAGTTCGCATCATAAGCCATTTGTAAATAGTCCAATGCCAATTTGGGGTTACGGGGAATACCCTCGCCGTAATAATACAGACGTCCTAAGTGATACATGGCCCATGCGTTGCCTTTATCGGCTGCTTTCTTCAAATAGAATGCTCCCATAGCATTGTTTTGTGTTACGCCTTGTCCCAAAAGGTATAAAAGAGCCATACCTTTTATTGCATTGATTTCGTTAACGTCGACTCCTTTTTGATAGTATCGTTTCGCTTCGACATAATCGATAAGTTCTTCCGGTCCGGTTCGATAGATATCTCCGATGAAACTCAGTGCGTAGGTATAGCCCATTTGGGCCGCTTTTTTCAAATATTGTAATGCTTGTTCGGGATCTTGTATTTCTTCGGGTCCGTTCCAATATAAGAATCCGACATTAAAGAAACCATAAACACTATCGAGTGCAGCGGCTTTTTTATACAGTTCCAGAGCTTTGGCTTGGTTGATTGCCATTCCTCTGCCGTAGAAATACATGTCTCCTAATTCGTTAAACGATTCGGCATGGTTTCTTTGCGTTAAATAGGAAAAATAGGCGTAAGCCGTTTTGAATTGAGCTTTCTCCAATGCATTTTTAGCATCTTTGTATAGCTCTTCGTCTGATTTGTCTTGGGGTATTTCAATATCTGTTATGGTCTCGTCCACCAAATTTTTTTGGAGTTGTTCCATCCACTCCCGGGCTTCTTCATAACCTTGTTCGATAGCTTTACGGTAATAGTTCATCGCCTTTTGAGTGTCTTTTTCGAGTTGTCCGATACCATCGGTATGAAGCCTTCCCAACCAATATGAGGCCTTCCCATATCCCTGTTCC
>ERZ826146.3502-NODE-3502-length-10174-cov-3.125012_pt1 | contig 10174 bp, 4 predicted proteins | sample MGYA00519857_ERZ826146 | MGnify/ENA primary metagenome ERZ826146 (study PRJEB31778, sample SAMEA3449222) | human gut metagenome | biome: human gut; feature: human-associated habitat; material: faeces | place: United Kingdom | collected 2010/2012 ...
TGAAAAATGCCCGTGACAATGCTCCTGCCTATGCCTACCGGAAAATCGGTACGGATGGAAAGAAACGGGAAAAGGGCAAGATGTCTTTGGAAGCGGTGCTGGCAGATGAAGACTGGGATTATGTCAGCCTGCAACAGGCAAGTCCTTTTTCGGGAATGTATGAGACGTATGAAGCCTCTCTTCCCGAGCTCATAGAATATGTAAAAGTACGTCTTCCAAAAAAAACAAAGCTGATGCTGCACCAAACCTGGGCGTATGCGTCTACTTCCAAGCATAGTGGATTTAAAAACTCCAACTGCAATCAACTGACCATGTATCAGGCTATTGCCGATGCAGTGAAGAAGGCGGCTAAGGTGAATAAGATAAAGATTGTCATCCCTTCGGGCACTGCTATACAGAATGCCCGTACTTCTTTTATCGGCGACCATCTGAACAGGGACGGCTATCATCTGGATGTGAAGATTGGACGTTATACCGCTGCCTGTACCTGGTTCGAACGCATCTTCAAACACAATGTAGTCGGGAATCCTTATGCCCCGGAAGGGTTGGATGAGGCGAGGAAAGCTGTTGCTCAGAAAGCTGCCCATGCGGCAGTAAAACATCCGTATAAGGTAACCGAGCTGTCTATTACTAACTAACAATAGACATTGCCGCCCGTCTTGCAGCAGAATCCATGGCATTATCGATGACTTGATTCAAATGTAAATGCAGCACACCAAAGGCGATTTGATTGCTCGTGGTAACCCGATGGTGTACTGCATTTATTTTTCGTATATCGTATGGTTTACTCCATTAAGAACTGGCGTATGGGACAATGGCGTATACCCTCGTAGCTGTTTCCGCTGAATGTATCTTCTGTTACCACTATTTTGGGATAGTTGTCCTGTATCTTTAGCAGGTTTCCAAATTCTCTTTCTGCTGTCTTGTCGCTATCTATTTTTAAAGCGACCTGTATATATAGTTTTTCTCCATTCTTTTCTCCGATAAAGTCAATTTCCTTATCTCCGTAATAGCCAACCTTAATATCGTAACCTTTGTATAAAAGGTGGTTATACACTAGATTTTAACAAAAGTATGCTTTCTTATAGGGAAACACTTTGTTTCAACCTTTGAAACTAATAGTTTCCCTGTTTGAAACATTTCGTTTCTCGGTGAGAAACAAATGGTTTCATGGCATGAAACAAACCACGGCTTGTGGGGTGACTCCTATCTCAAATACGCGTTTCCCAATTAAATCATACCGCTCTACCCGGTGGATCAGGAAAGCATTGTTTAAATATTCCGTATAGCTTTGTATTTGGTTAACTGATATGGTGGTATGTTGTGATTTTAAATAATCACTGATATTCTTTGCCGAAAAGAGATTGCCTATGTTTTCGGATAAAAATTGAATCAGTTTCTCAAGGAACAAAGTATTGCGTAACTTGTATCTACTGACAACATCACGAAATACAATCGTGGAATATACACTCTTCAAATATTCATTGACCGTTTCATCTTCGAGAGGGAGATTTAATAAATAGGGAAGTCCGCCATAACGGCTATATAATTCGTAACTCGTTTCACTTTCAGTTAATCCGTGGAATTCAAGAAACTCAGAATAGGAGAGACTATATATTTTGAATTCGATATATCTGCCACTTAAATAAGTGGCGAGTTCTCCTGAAAGCATCTTGGCGTTACTACCTGTAATGTATATATCATTATCTTCATTGAGCAGGAGCGAACGGATGACTTTTTCAAACCCGGGAATATCTTGTATTTCATCGATAAAGATATAATTCTTAGCTTTTTCTTTGCTATGAGAAATGATGTACGAGTGTAAATCTTCTGCTGTTTGCAGAGAACTGAATGTAAAATCTTCAAGATTGACATAGATAATATTCGCATCCGGTTCTTTTGCTAAAATTTCTTCAATAAGCTGGTAAAGGAGGAAACTTTTGCCTACACGGCGTTGCCCTGTTAACACCTTGACTACAGATTTTTGCATAAAAGGTTTTATTCGGTCAATATAACCTTTTCTTTTTTTGAGGATTCGAGGGAAGTTCATACGCCTGAAAGTTTTAATTATACTTTAAACTCTTGCGAATATACGGAAAAGTTTTAATTATACTTCAAACTTTTATAGATTTAATGAGATGTTTTAATCATACTTCAAACTCAGTGAAATGATGTAGGAGGCTTGAGTAACTCAAGTACATGGCTCGGCTTGCTTCGGTGAATGGTACTGGAGCCTTTCGGCTGATGGGACTGTCAACCGTGAGGATGATAAAGCCGGATTTTGGAAATGTCCTTACCATAACGGGCGTATGTGTATGGAGATAATGGAGCGCTTTTGATTTCATTGCAGTCGTTTAGTTCCAACCCTGTTTGGAACTGTTTGTTTCTCGGCGTGAAACACTTTGTTTCCCTGCTTGAAACATTTCGTTTCTCGGTGAGAAACAAATGGTTTCATGGCATGAAACAAATCACGGCTTGTGGGGTGACGCCCAGTATGCTGTGGGATGATTGAAAATGACTTTTAAACAAACTTGAGGTGTATTTATAATGAAAGCTGGAGAAAGGGATTGTTTTATCCTTCCTCCAGCTTTTATATTATTGATGAGCAGTGAATTACTTCACTTCCCAAGTATCATTAGTCATTAGCAGCTCCTGAAAATTATGATATTTTTTCTTGCCTTTGATTTCTTCGATTTGTTCAGCGACAGCATCATTGTAAGTTGGAGCATCTACATCACGGATTACACCGAGTGCAATCGGGAAGTCAGGACCTTCCATCAAAGCCAGTTTCAATTGAAGCGTATTGTCCTGGCAGTGTGCGTCGTGGATAAGGATATCTTTTTCTGTGACACCGTTCTCACCAAGTTTCACTACTTTCAGCCCGAAGCCTTCCTGCATCAATCCGAATTCCTTATTTTCACCAAATAACATCGGTTTGCCATGTTCCAGATAGATAGCATTCTTGGCACGTCCTTCTTTGGTGGCAACGCTGGCGTGAGTTCCGTCGTTGAAGATCACGCAGTTCTGTAGAACTTCTACAACAGAAGCACCTTTGTGATTGGCTGCTGCTTTCAACACTTCTACAGAAGCGGCACCATCTACTGCAATGCAGCGTGCAAAGAAACGTCCGCGGGCGCCAAAAGCCAGCTCTGCCGGATGGAACGGGTCTTCCACTGTTCCGTAAGGAGATGATTTGGTGACAAGTCCGCGTTCTGAAGTCGGTGAATATTGTCCTTTTGTCAGACCGTAGATACGGTTGTTCAGAAGAATCATATTCAGGTCGACATTACGGCGTAATGCGTGGATGAAGTGGTTACCACCAATTGCAAGGCCGTCACCATCACCGGAAATCTGCCAGATAGTCAAATTGGGATTGGCTACTTTAGCTCCTGTTGCAACAGCAGCGGCACGTCCGTGGATAGTGTGGAACCCATATGTATTTACATAGTAAGGCAGACGGGAAGAACAACCGATACCGGAAATGACGGCAATATCATGCGGAGCTACTCCCAGTTCGGCCATAGCTTTGTGCAGTGAGTTCAGGAAAGCGTGGTCACCGCATCCCGGACACCAGCGAGGTTGGCCTGATTTATAATCTTGTACGGTATATACTTTATCGCTCATCTTTTATTCCTCCAATAATTTAGTGAATGCATCTATCAATTCTCTCGTAACGAAAGGCTGTCCTTTCACTTGGTTGAACTGGCTGATATTCAGTCCGGGTACTTTCATACGCAGGTAACCGGCAAATTGTCCCAGATTCTGTTCGGCTACTACGATCTTCTTATATTTACGTAATACGTCGGCTGTATTCTTCGGCAGCGGGTTGATGTACTGGAAGTGTGCGAATGCAACCTTCTTTCCATGTTCGCGCATGAAGTCCATAGCCAGACGGAGATGTCCGTAGGTACCGCCCCAGCCTACAATCAGCAAGTCTGCGTCTTCATCGCCCAGCACTTCAAGTTCGGGGATGTAGTCTGCAATCTTGTCCACTTTTGCCTGACGCAGGTGAACCATCTTGTTGTGGTTTTCGGGTTCGGTAGAGATGGCTCCGGTTTCATTACTCTTTTCAAGCCCACCGATACGGTGCATGAAACCTTCTGTTCCCGGAGTCGCCCAGTAGCGTACGCCTGTTTCTTCGTTACGTTGGTACGGAGTCCAGTTGCCTGCCATGTCCGGAGTTACATACGGAGGATTGATGGCAGGGTAGTCATTCAGATCAGGAAGTTTCCATGCGGCAGAGCCGTTGGCTACGAAAGCATCTGTTAGTAATACGACCGGAGTCATGTGTTCCAAAGCAATTTTGGCTGCCATGTAGGCGGCATCGAAACAGTTGGTCGGTGAAGTGGCGGCGATAACCGGCATCGGGCTTTCACCGTTACGACCGTAGAGTGCTTGCAGCAAGTCGGTCTGCTCCGATTTGGTAGGTAGACCCGTAGACGGGCCACCACGCTGTACGTTGACAATCACCAACGGAAGTTCGCCGATAACGGCCAAGTTCATCGCCTCACTTTTCAGGCAGATGCCCGGACCGGAAGTTGTCGTTACTGCCAGCGCACCTGCAAAAGCTGCACCAACGGCAGAAGCACAACCGGCGATTTCGTCTTCGCACTGTACGGTTTTTACTCCCAGTGATTTATGTTTGGCCAGTTCATGCAGAATGTCGGTAGCCGGAGTGATCGGGTACGAACCCAGATATAGTTCCAGACCGGCTTTTTCGGCTGCGGCAATCAGTCCGTAAGACGTTGCCTTGTTACCATTAATATCTGTATAAAGCCCTTTTGATTTCGGGGCTTTGCTTTCAATCTTATAAGTAGAGGTAGAAGCGTGTGTGTTGGCGCCGTAGTTGTAGCCATCGTTCAATACCTTGATATTTGCTTCTGCGATTTCCGGTTTCTTGGCGAACTTCTCGCGCAGCATCTTTTCTGCTGCTGCCAGATTGCGGTTGAACAGCCAGCAAACCAGTCCGAGCGCGAACATATTCTTACAACGGAGAATCGTTTTATTGTCCAGTCCGGAATCTTTCAGACTTTCTTTGCACATAGAAGAGATGGGCACTTCCAGCACTTCTTGTTTAACGCCTAATTCTTCAAAAGGATTGTTGGTCTTAAATTGTGCTTTTTCCAGGTCTCTGGCTTCGAACGAGTCGGAGTCGGTAATGATAAGTCCTTGCGGTTTACAGAATTTGATTTGTGTTTTCAGTGCGGAGGGGTTCATCGCTACTAATACGTGGCAACGGTCTCCTGGAGTGTACACCTGTCCTGCGCCTACGTGGATCTGAAAACCGGAAACACCGGTCAGCGAACCTTGCGGGGCACGGATGTCTGCCGGATAGTCGGGGAATGTACAGATGTCATTTCCTACCGTAGCCGACACGTTCGAGAAGATGTTGCCTGCCAGCTGCATACCATCGCCGGAGTCGCCGGAGAAACGTACTACGACTTCCTCCAATTCTTTAACCATCATTTCGTCTGCCATAACTTTAATTACTATATTTAATTTAAAAACTGATTTTACTTTCAATTTGTGAGCGCAAAGGTCGGAAAGTTAATCGAATTATCAAAATAAATCGAACTTTATTGTCCTATTGACGCCAAATAATTGGATTTACTGAAAGGAACCTGCATTTTTATTCTTGTTAAATCGACAGAAACCGTTATCTTTGCAAGCAAATTTGAAGCGGCCTTGTAGTTCAACGGATAGAATAGAAGTTTCCTAAACTTTAGATAGGGGTTCGATTCCCCTCGGGGCTACTAAGAGAAATCTGCGGGAGGCGGTGTTGTTTTGCTTCATACTGTATTGAGTTTTAAGTATTACAATGGCTTCTTTAAAGATTAACGTCTTATAGCTTCTATTTGTTTTAATAATCAATAGAAAAAGCCTCTACCGAATGTTCGGAAGAGGCTTTTTCTATTTCTGGAATTTATTATTCTTCCGTAGCTGCTACCACTACTTTTTTGTTCTTCATCATGTTGTATGCAATCGGAGATGCAATGAACAACGAAGATAAAGTACCGATAACAACACCGAGGATCATTGCGAATGCGAAGCTGCGGATTGAATCACCACCGAGGATGAAGATACACAGCAATACGATCAATGTACTTAATGATGTATTGATAGTACGTGCAAGTGTAGTATTCAATGAATCATTGAACAACTGACGTTTGTCACGTTTCGGATACAGGCCGAAGAACTCACGTACACGGTCGAAGATTACCACCTTATCATTAATAGAGTAACCGATAGCTGTCAGGATAGCACCAATAAATGTCTGGTCGATTTCCAGAGAGAATGGCAGGATACCCCAGAACAGTGAATAGGCACCGATAATCATAATGGTGTCGCAACTCAAAGCTACGATAGAACCGATACTGTAAGCAATGTTGCGGAAACGGAGCAAGATATACAAACCGATGGCGAGCAGTGCCAATACTACAGAGTAGATAGCACCTGTCTTGATGTCGTCTGCGATACTCGGACCCACTTTCTGTGAGCTTACGATACTACCACCTGTGTGATTGTCACGGTCGATGAAAGTTTCCAATGTGATATTCTGAGTCAATACCGGCTTCAAGGTTTCATATAGATATGATTCGATTTCAGAGTCTACGTTGTTGCCTTCATCTTCGATACGGTAGTTTGTACTGATACGTACGGTCTTTTTGTCTGTACCGATAGCAATAACGCTTACGTTGGCGTCGCCAAATTTGCTAGAGATCAATTCACGAACTTGTTCCGGTTCTACAGGATTCTCAAATTGTACCTTAAAGTTACGTCCACCAGTGAAGTCGATACTCTGACTCAAACCACGGATGGCAAATGAACCGATACAAACAACGATGATTGCACTGACGATAATAAGGGACTTTTTGTTTGTACCCATAAAATCGAAATGTGTATTGGTCATCAGATTCTTTGAAATCTTGGTTGTGAATGTCAGGTTCAACCACTTGTCTTTGTTCATAAAGTGTTCGTAAACCAGACGAGTCAAGAACACGGCTGAGAAGAACGAACAGAGGATACCGATAATCAAGGTAGTGGCAAAACCACGAATCGGACCGGTACCGAAGTTGAACAGGATAACACCTGTGATGATAGAAGTCAAGTTAGAGTCGAAGATGGCAGAGAACGCGTTCTTGTAACCTTCGGCCAAAGCCTGCTTGGTTCCCTTGCCTGCACGAAGCTCTTCTTTTGTACGTTCATAAATCAATACGTTCGCATCCACGGCCATACCCAGTGACAACACCATACCGGCGATACCAGACATCGTCAAGGCAGCCTGGAAAGAGGAAAGGATACCCAGTGTGAAGAAGAAGTTGATGAACAACGCACCGTTGGCCACCATACCCGGAATGAATCCGTACATCACACACATGTAAGCCATCAAGACAATCAAAGCCACGATGAAGGATACGATACCCTGGTTGATAGATTCCTGTCCCAAAGACGGACCTACGATGTCTTCCTGTACGATACGAGCCGGAGCCGGCATCTTACCGGATTTCAACACGTTGGCCAAGTCTTTTGTGACTTCCGGAGTAAAGTTACCCGTAATCTGTGAATTACCACCGGTAATTTCAGAGTTTACACGCGGTGCACTGTATACATATCCATCCAATACGATGGCGATTTCCTTACCGATGTTCTTCTTTGTCAGGGCAGCCCAACGACGAGAACCTTCTGTGTTCATTGACATGCTGACGCACGGCTTGTTGAACTGGTCATATTCGTCTTTGGCGTCTGTTACTACATCACCTTCCAACGGCGCACGTCCGTTACGTTCAGTCGACTTGATGGCATACAATTCGAAGATACGTCCGGTCTTGTCCATATCGGAAGCTTTCACACCCCACATCAGTTTCAGGTCGCGCGGCATCACTTCCTTCACGGCCTTCATGTTCAGAATGCGGTTCACATCCGCTGTATCTTTATAATCGGCATAACCTACGATACAACCTACTCCGCTCTGGTTCAGCTGCAGTACAGACAACAACGGATGTTCTTTCTTCATCTGTTCCATATCTGCACTGGAAGCAGCCGGTGTCTCTCCCTTCAGGGCAGCCGTCAAGCTGTCTTTGGCAGAAACGGCAGAAGCCTGAGCCACTGCAGTCGTATCGGCTTCAGCCTGTACAGAATCAGCAGGAGCCTCGTTGTTCAGCAAGCCACGGGCACGGTTGTCGGCAGAAGCCAATACCGGCACGATATCTTTTGCTTCGAAAGTTTCCCAAAATTCCAGGTTGGCAGAACCCTGCAAGAGTTTTCTCACACGTTCCGGTTCCTTGATACCCGGCAGTTCCACCATGATACGGCCCATCTTTCCTTCCAGTGTCTGGATGTTCGGCTGAGCCACACCAAAACGGTCGATACGTGTACGCAAAACATTGTAAGAGTTGTCTACGGCAGCTTTTACTTCCTCGCGCAATACTTTCTCAACTTCTGCATCTGTACTACGGGTATTCACTTTGTCTTTCAACTGCTGGGTGGCAAAAAGTTCAGCAAGTTTGCCTTCCGGAGCCAGTTTCTTGTATTCTCTGATAAACAGGGTCACGAAATCTTCCTGACTGTTAATCTGCAATTTGGCAGCTTCAGCCACAGCCTTGTTAAAGGCTTCATCCGGTTTGTTGTCGGCCAACGCCTTCACTACGTCCGGTACGGAAACCTCCAGAATGACGTTCATACCACCTTTCAGGTCCAAACCCAACCCGATTTCCATCTCACGACATTGTTTCAGCGTGTAAATCCCCAACCACACCTTCTGATTCTGCATGGAATCCAGGTAATGTGCCGAACCCTTCGGGTCCTCAGCCGCCTTGTTCATCTGATAACGGGTAACGAATGAGAATGAAAGGTAAAAAGCACACGCAAGGGTCAGTAATACCGCAAAAACCTTTACAAATCCTTTGTTTTGCATGTTACTTTAATTTATTATATTTACTTTTAAAATTTGATACGTTTATTCAAGGTTGCAAATATAGTTTTTTTTCATTAGATATGCGGAAACCATTGTAAATATTTAAGCCATAGAGCCTAAAAAAGGAGCTATCGCTTGCAAAAATTAAGCAATAGCTCCTTCTTTTATTTATAAAGTACAGGATATTCCCTGTCTTTCAGACATTTTATTTCAATCCACGTGCCTCCAACAGCGGTTCAATGCTAGGCTCTGCCCCACGGAAAGTGACATACAGTTTCATCGGATCGTCGGAACCACCTTTTTCCAAGATGTTCTTGCGGAAGGAAGTGGCCGTAGCCTGGTCAAACAATCCATGCTCCTTGAACGCTTCAAACGCATCCGTATCCAGACGTTCTGCCCACAGATAGCAATAGTATCCGGCCGCATAACCGCCCATGATGTGATTGAAGTAAGTAGAGCGGTAACGAGGTGCGATTTGCGGAATCAGACCGATTTTATCCATCAGCTGCTTTTCAAACTGTAGTACGTCAAAGCCTTCCATGGTGGTCAGGCAGTGCATCTCCATATCCAGAATAGCGGCAGCCAGCAACTCGGTCGTCATGAATCCTTGGTTGAACAAGGCTTGGTTCTCAATCTTGGCAATCAAAGAATCCGGAATGGCCTCACGGGTCTTATAATGCTTGGCATACATCTTCAGCACCTCCGGAGCCACAGCCCAGTGTTCCATAATCTGCGAAGGAAGTTCCACAAAGTCACGTGCCACCGAAGTACCGGATACGCCTTTATACTTACACTGTGTCAGCAAACCGTGCAGGGCATGTCCGAATTCATGGAACATCGTACGAGCCTCATCAATGGTCAGCAATGACGGAATGTCACCGGCCGGTTTGGTAAAGCTGGCCACATTGTAAATCAACGGGCGGACACCTTCCTGTTCTTCACGGAAGTTGCTCATCCAAGCACCACTCCGCTTGCTGGCACGTGGCATATAGTCACTGTAGAACACACCTAGAAGCGAGCCGTCCGCATCCTTCACAATGTAAGTTTTCACGTCTTTATTGTACACCGAGATGGAGTCACATGGAGTGAGTGTGATGCCATACAGCTTGTTCACTACCATGCACAAACCATTGAACACATCTTCCTGACTGAAATAAGGCTTGATTTCATCTTCGTTCAGACTATATTTTTCCTGACGGAGTTTCTCGGCATAATACCACCAGTCCCATGCTTCCAGTTTCTCGCCTTTTCCTTCACGAT
>ERZ826146.3503-NODE-3503-length-10171-cov-2.665975_pt1 | contig 10171 bp, 7 predicted proteins | sample MGYA00519857_ERZ826146 | MGnify/ENA primary metagenome ERZ826146 (study PRJEB31778, sample SAMEA3449222) | human gut metagenome | biome: human gut; feature: human-associated habitat; material: faeces | place: United Kingdom | collected 2010/2012 ...
GGCGTAGAGATTTTGATGGTAGCGCTGGACGAGCGTATCGACGGGAAGTCTCATGAGAATCACCTGCTTGTAAAAGGTTCCTTTGCCCATAATACAACTGAGGGCGGCGAAAGGGGACAGGAATTTGAAAAAATCCACGAAAAAATCGCTCACCCGAGGGATGAGCGATGGTGGTTTTAATGAAAATGCTTCTGTGCGCGCAGGCGCGCAGCTGCTTCGAGCTGCCACGGGTCGGTACCGCCACTCATGCGGGCGATCTCGCGAACGAGCGCGTCCTCGCTATCGAGCAAGGCAACGTGGGTTTCGGTGAGATCGTTCACCGCCTGTTTTTCGATGAAGAAATTGCGGTCGCCGCGGGCAGCGATGCTTGGCGCGTGGGTGACGCAGATGACCTGCTCGTGCTGACCGAGGGCTTCGAGCTTATCGGCAACGGTGGTGAGCACGAGTCCGCCGATGCCGGTGTCGATCTCGTCGAAGATGATCGTCGGCAGCTCCATGCGGTGAGCGAGCAACGCTTTGAGAGCCAGCATTACGCGTGAAATTTCACCGCCTGAGGCGATGCGTTCCACTTTTTGAGGAGCGAAATTTCCGTTGGCTGTGAACAGAAAATCTATTTCGTCGTCACCCGTGGGGGTCAAGGCCGGTGCGGGGGTGAGCTGTACGACGAAACGGGCTTCGGGCATGCCGAGCCGTGCGAGGGTCGTCTGAATCGCATCGTTGAACGTCGGTGCGGCCTTTTCGCGGGTGGCGTGGATGTTCCGGGCCAGCTCTTCGGCCTTCTCTTCGGTGGCGGTCAGTTCGGTCGCAACGGCGGCGATGGCTTCGTCGCCGTGCGTGATCGCTTGCAGGCGTGCTTCGTAATCGGTCTGTTTGGCGAGGAGTTCGCCGAGATCTGCGGCACGGTGTTTCTGGCAGAGCGAGTAGATGGTGTTGAGTCGGTCGCCGATTTTTTGCAGCCGTTCGGGATCGGCGTCGAGCCGTTCGCTCTGTGCGGCGGCCGAGGCGCCGAGATCCTTCAGCTCTTCGAGCACGGAGCGGAGCCGTCCGGCGGCTTCCGCTGCGAAGGGATAGCCGGCTTCGAGGTGGCGGCAGGCCGTTTCGCTGGCCTTGAGTTGTACCAACACCCCGATTTGTTCGTCGTCCAGGGCGTTGCGCAGCGCCGTGAGGGTTTCGCTGATACGGTCGGCGTTCGAAAGAACCTCCAGCTCCTGTTCCAGTTCGGTTTGTTCACCCTCCTTCAGGTGGGCCGCTGCGAGTTCTTCGACCTGGTAGCGGAGCCACTCTTCGTCCTTGCGTCCGGCTTCGGCCTCTTCGCGCAGCCGTGCGAGTTCACGGCGCAGGTGGCAGAGCCGTTCGTAGAGGGTCGTATATTGCATCCGCAGGTCGTGGTTTTCGGCGACCGTATCGACGGCCTGCGTGCGGAAAGCCTCTGATCCCAGGATCAGATTCTGGTGTTGGGAGTGGATGTCGATCAGTTGCGATCCCAGTTCGCGCAGCAACGCAAGGGGAACGGGAGTGTCGTTGATGAACGAGCGGCTCTTGCCGGCCGGGGTGATCTGGCGCGTGAGTGTCGTTTCGCGGCTGTAATCCAGGTCGTTTCGGTCGAAGAATGCCTGCAGGTCCCTTGTTCCGAGATCGAAAACGCCTTCGATCAGGCAATTACGTTTGTCGTCTTTCAGGGTGGCGTTGTCGTTCTTGTTCCCCAGCAGGAGGCCCAGCGCGCCGAGCAGGATCGACTTTCCGGCGCCGGTTTCGCCCGTGATGATGTTCAGCCGGTCGTCCAGCTCCAGTTCGAGCCGGTCGATCAGGGCGTAGTTTTCGACTTTCAGACGACGTAGCATGGCTATTTCAGAATGGATTCGATTTTGTCGGCGATCTTCTCGGCCGTTTCGGCTTTCGAGAGCAGAGGAAGCTCCTCGCGTCCTGCGCGGTCGATGAGCGTCACCTTGTTGGTATCGACGCCGAATCCGGCCCCGGCGTCGCGCAGTGAGTTCAGAACGATGAAATCGAAGTTTTTGCGTTGGAGTTTCCCTTCGGCATTGGCCTCTTCGTGATCGGTTTCGAGGGCGAAGCCGACCAGGATCCGACCCGCTTTGTGCGCTCCCAGCTCGGCTGCGATGTCGTGCGTGCGTTTGAGGCGGATCGTCAGCTCGCCGTCCCCTTTCTTGAGTTTGGTCGGGGCGACCTCTTCGGGGGTATAGTCCGCGACGGCGGCGCACATAACGGCTCCGTCGGCTGTGGCGAACTCCCTCACCGAAGCCTCGTACATCTCCTGTGCCGAGAGGACATCGATACGTCGAACTCCGGTCGGGGTGGGCAGCGACGTGCGGCCGCTGATGAGTACGACTTCGGCGCCCCGCCGGGCGAGCGCTTCGGCGATGGCATACCCCATCTTGCCCGTCGAGTGGTTCGAGATGAACCGCACCGGATCGATGGCTTCGATGGTTGCGCCTGCGGTAACGATCAGCCGTTTACCTCGCAGGCTCTTTTTTTTTTCGGAAAGAAGGTCTTCGACGAATGCGACGATGTCGGCCGGTTCGGCCATGCGTCCCTTGCCCGAAAGTCCGCTTGCCAGCTCCCCTTCGGCCGGTTCGACGATCCGTACGCCTCGGCTGCGCAGAATCCGCAGATTCTCCTGTGTGGCCGAATGCGCGAACATGTCCAGGTCCATCGCCGGGGCGACCGCTACCGGGCAGCGGGCCGAAAGGTAGGTCGTCAGCAGCAGGTTGTCGGCGATGCCGTGCGCCATCTTGCCCAGCGTATTGGCCGTCGCGGGGGCGATGAGCAGGCAGTCCGCCCACTCGCCGAGCGAGACGTGGGAGTTCCACTCCCCGTTTTCCGGATTGAAGAATTCGACCAGGATGGGATGCTTCGAGAGCGTCGCCATGGTCAGCGGAGTGATGAACTGCTTGGCCAGCGGAGTCATTACGACTTTCACCTCGGCGCCTGCGCCTTTGAGCAGGCGGCAGAGTATGGCCGCTTTGTAGGCGGCGATGCTGCCTGTGATGCCGAGCAGGATATGTCGTCCTTCGAGGCTCATACCGCGATGTTTAGGCTTGCGGTTTGTTCTCCTTGTAGAAGAGTTCGCCGTCGAGGAACTCCTCGGTGGCGATCAGCACCGGTTTGGGCAGACGTTCGTAGTAACGCGAGATCTCGATCTGCTCGCGGTTTTCGAAAGTTTCCTCCATCGTGTCCGTCGGCGACGAAAAATCCGCCAGCTTGCGCGTGAGTTCGGCTTTCAGTTCGGTCGAAATCTGGTTGGCGCGGCGTGCGATGATATTGACCGTTTCGTAAATGTTGCCGGTTTCCTTATCCAGATCGACCAGTTTACGGGTTACGGTGTTGGTGGGAGTGCTTTTCTTGATCTCCATGGAATTATTGTTTTTCTTTGTTGTTTCGGTCTAAAAAGTCTTTGGCGTTCTGGGCCAGCCGGTCGAGCTCCTTGAGGTAGTGCGATTCGGGAAATTCGGCCACGAACGAGTAATAGGAGTCGAGCGTCGAGAGGTAGCGGTCTGCCTGCTTGTCCTGCACGGAGTTGTCGGCCAGCTTGCTGCCGGATTTGACGATCAGGTACATGATCTCTTCGCGGTGGGAGCTGGTGGGATAGAGCTTCAGCGCGTTCTTGAGAGCTACGATCGCCGATTTGTAACGTCCGATTTTATAGTATGTGTAAGCGTTCAGGTAAGTTTTGTCGTGCAGCCGCTGGGTCAGGATCTTGTCCATCTCGCGGAATTCGTCGCTGCGGGAGCTGTTGGGGTAGTGGGCCAGGTATTCATTGACCGCCACGATAGCCTGCGTGGTCATCGTTTGGTCGCGGGTGGGGCCCGGTGCCAGGTAGAAGTAACTCAAGGCGAGAATTCCTTCGGCATCTTCGAGGAAGACGCTGCGTCCGAATTTGCGGCGGAAGTCGTCGAGCATCGACGTGGCCACCTCGTAGTCGCGGGTCTTGAACTTGCAGAAAGCGGTCATGAAGGCGATACTGTCCTCCTGCATCGTTCCGGAGTAGTACGGTGCGGCCGCTTCGAACAGCATCGCGGCTTTCGACCACTTCTGGTTCTGGTAATGTTTCAGAGCGGTTTGGTACATGTGGTCGGGCCGACCGCTTTTCAGAACCTGCTGTACGCTGTTGCAGCCCGCAGCGAGGATCGCAAAGCACACTGTGCACAAGACATATAGCCTTTCTTTTCTCATCGGGATCAGGTTTTTCCGCAATTATCCGGCGATAATCGCACAAAGTTACTCTTTATTTAACGAAATCCCAAATTTTTTAGTGCGGGCGCTGCGGAATCGATGCTATGCCGACGGTTTTTTGCGAAAAAACAACGGCGGGACGAATCGGGGTCCCGCCGTGATTTTCCGGTTGTTCCGTCAGGCGCGGTGTGCGATGAGCCATTCGGCGATCTGCACCGCGTTCAGGGCGGCACCCTTGCGGATCTGATCGCCGACGCACCAGAACGTGAGGCCGTTGGGCGAGGTGAGGTCGCGTCGGATGCGGCCCACGTACACCGGGTTCCGACCGGCCGCGAACAGCGGCATCGGATAGACCTTGTCGCCCGGAGCGTCCTGCAGCACGACGCCCGGGGCCGACGCGAAGGCGTCGCGTGCCTCTTCGGGCGAAATCGGGCGCTCCGTTTCCACCCAGATGCTCTCCGAGTGGGCCCGCATCACGGGTACGCGCACGCAGGTCGCGGAAACCGCGATGTCCGAGTGCATGATCTTGCGGGTTTCGTGATACATTTTCATCTCCTCCTTGGTGTAGTCGTTGTCGGTGAAGACGTCGATATGAGGTATCAGGTTGTAAGCCAGTTGATACGCAAATTTTTCCACACGGGGTTCGCCGCCTTTTGCCAGAGTCGCGTGCTGCTCTTCCAGTTCGGCCATCCCCTGTGCGCCGGCGCCGCTGGCCGACTGGTAGGTGGCTACGTGCACGCGGCGGATGTGCGAGAGTTTTTCGAGCGCGTTGAGTGCCACGACCATCTGAATCGTCGTGCAGTTGGGGTTGGCGATAATACGCCGGGGGGCGTTCAGGGCGTCTTCGGGGTTTACTTCGGGAACCATCAGGGGAACGTCTTCGTCCATGCGGAAAGCGCTCGAATTGTCGATCATCAGCGTGCCGTGCTTGGTGATCGTTTCGGCGAACTCCTTCGAGGTGGAGCCGCCCGCCGATACCAGCGCGATGTCCACGCCGCAGAAGTCGTCGTTGTGGGCGAGCAGTCGTACGGTGAGTTCCTTGCCCCGGAAGGGGTATTTGCGTCCGGCGCTCCGCTCCGAACCGAAAAGCAGCAATTCGTCGATGGGCAGACGGCTCTCTTCCAGAATGTTCATAAATTCCTGGCCAACGGCTCCGCTGGCCCCGACAATGGCTAATTTCATGGCTTTCTCAAAGGTGTTATAGGTTGTATTACTCAAAAAATTCGTCTTCTTCGTACCGGGCTGCACTGTCGTCCGTTTTCTCGGTTTCGTCGCAATCGTAAACCGGCATGACGGCCGGACGCGTGAAGAGATCCTGCTTGCTGATACCCGTCGAAGGATCGGCGTAAATCCGGTTGAGGAATTCGCCCACGATCGGCAGGGCGATTACGCTGCCTTCGCCGCGCGATACCAGGCGCACTGCCTGATCCTCGCCGCCGACCCAACAGCCGGCTACCAGTTTGGGAAGGACGCACATGAACCATGCGTCGCGGTTCTTCTGCGAGGTTCCCGTCTTGCCGCCGACTTCGACATTCTGCATGTTGTAGGCCCATCCCAGGCGTCCGCCCGTCCCCGAACGGATCACTCCTTCGAGCATCGTGAGCATCGTGTAGGCCGTGCGTTCGCTGATCGCATCCTGCGTCCGGGGGGCGAAGCTGGCGATCAGGTTGCCCTGACGGTCTTCGATGCGGGTGACGAAGATCGGGGTGGTATAGACGCCTTCGTTGGCGAAGGTCGAGAAGGCGCTCACCATTTCATAGACGTTGGATTCCGAGGTTCCCAGGCAGAGCGCCGGCACAGGATCGATGTAGCTGTGGATGCCCATGTTGTGGATGAAGTTGGCCACGGCCTGCGGCTGCTTGGCCTGTTTCATGATCCACGCCGAATAGTTGTTGCGGCTGCGGGCGAGACCCCAGCTCAGGGGGTGCATCACGCCGTCGTACTCGACCTTGCCCGCCTCCTTGGGCGACCAAGCCGTGCCGTTGGCCGTCTCGATCGTAACGGGCAGGTTGGGCACCATCGTGCAGGGCGTCAGGCCCAGATGGTCGATGGCGAAGGTGTAGACGAAGGGCTTGATCGTCGAGCCGATCTGGCGTTTGCCCTGCTTGGCCATGTCGTACTAAAAGTCACGGAAGTTAGGCCCTCCGACATAGGCTTTTACGAAGCCCGTGGCAGGATCGAGCGACACCATCGCGGCACGCATGATACGCTTGTGGTGGAGGATCGAGTCGCGCGGCGTCATCAGCGTGTCGCGCTCGCCCTTGTAGGTGAACACCCGCATGTTGCAGGGTTTGTCGAAAGCGGCGTTGATCTCCTTCTCGCCCGCCCCGGCGTGCTTCATCTCGCGGTAACGGTCCGAATAACGGACGGCATGGCGCATGATCCGGTCGCGCTCCTCCTTGTCGGCATCGACGAAAAGCGTCTTCGTCGCCCGGAACTGCGCGTCCATCTTGGGCTGAATCTCCTTCTCCATCTGCCGCTGCACGGCCTGCTCGGCATAGGTCTGCATCACGGAGTTGATCGTGGTATAGATTTTCAACCCGTCGCGGTAGATATTGTAGGGCGTGCCGTCGGCCTTGCGGTTCTTGTGACACCAGCCATAGAGCGGATTCTCGTTGTACTCCTTCACCGCCTGGTCATAGTCCCACTCGTTGTAGAACTGGCTGCGCTTGGGAGGCCGGGCGTTCATCACCAGCCGCAGCATCTCGCGGAAATAGGTCGCCGCACCCTCGTTGTGCGACACGGGCTTGTAGTTGGTCACGATCGGCAGCGCCGCCAGCGAATCGCGCTGCCTGCGGGTCAGCGCCCCGGCCTCCTCCATGCGTGAAAGCACGAGGTTGCGGCGCACGAGGGCGTTCTTGGAATTCAGGATGGGCGAATAGCGCGTCGGGGCGTTCACCACCCCCACCAGCACGGCCGCCTCCTGCACGTTGAGTTCGTCCGGCTCCTTGTTGAAGAAGGTGTGGGCCGCCGACTTGATGCCGAAGGCGTTCGAGCCGAACTCCACCGTATTGAGGTACATGGCGGCGATCTCCTCCTTGGTGTAGTTGTATTCGAGTTTGAGGGCCGTGATCCACTCCTTGAACTTCGAGGTCACGAGTTTGGCCTTGCGGACGACGGCGCCGCGGTTGCGGACCGTATCGCGCGGAAAGAGGTTCTTGGCCAGCTGCTGCGTGATGGTCGAGCCGCCGCCCTGCGAGGTGTTCTGCAACAGCAGGGTCTTCACGGCCACACGCGCCAGCGAAGGAATGTCGATGCCCGAGTGGGTGCGGAAACGGACGTCCTCGGTCGCAATGAGCGCCGCGACGATGGGCGGAACCTCATGCCCGGCCAGCCGGATGTGAAGCGTCGAATCCGACGGATAGAGGTCGGCGTACTGCACATAGGAGCGGTTCTGCACGAAGAAGGTTCCGATCACCTTGCCGTCCTCGGAGTAGATCTCCGTGGCGAGGTTGCTGCGGGGATTCTCCAGCTCCTCGAACGAGGGCATGCGGCCGAACACGCCGAAGACCGTGAGCACCAGCATCAGCGCCACGAGCGCAAAGGGTGCGAAAGCCGCGTACCAGATCCATTTTATCGTTTTCGGACTCACGTCCGTCTTTTTCTTCTTTGGCATAGGACTTAATTTTGCGCTAAAGATACGAAATTTATTGCAATCAGAACGGAAGACCCACGGCGGCGGCCCACCACACGCCGCCGTTTGCGGGATGATAGACCGACAGCTTGAAGGTCGAAGTGGCCGACGCCGGCTGCCGGAAGGCGTTGAAGTCGAAAACGATGTCTCCGCCCACCGACCAGATCCGCCGCCACGTCATTCCTCCGCGGCCCACGTCGCGGAACTGGGCGTAATCGCCGCCGACGTTGAGCCGGATGCGCTTGATGTAGATCACCGAGCCGATGCCGCCCTCGGGATACCACACCGGCAGCTGGTAGTTGGCCTGAAAAGCCGTGTAGTTGTTCGACACGATGTCCGCGGAGGTGAACCCGCGCGGAACCAGCCGCGTGGATTTGTAGCTCAACGGAGCATATCCCGACGGAAATTTGTAGCCGCCGTTCGAGGTCTGGTAGGTCGCGGCCACCAGCACCGAGTTGTGGGGCGCGAATGCCGGCAGATAAGCCTGTCCGTAGAACGAAATCAGGTCGCTGAAATGGGCGTTCTCGGGGTTGAACGTGTAGTTCGCGCTGAAGGTGTAGCCCCAGCGGGGCGCGATGTCGCGGTGCGCCATACGCACCTGGTCGGAGAATCCGGCTCCGAACGAAACCTTGTGCAGCCCCTCGCGGAAACCGACCCGCTGAATGTTGGAGATGCTGCCGTTCTCCCATTCGATCTTGCCCAGATCGGCAACCATGCCGTTGGAGTAGTTCCAGCCCGCCGAGAGGGAGAGCTGGCGCGTGTGATACCCCCGCTGGAAATAGAGCGGCAGCGTGGCCGACAGCCCCACGGAGTAATATTTGTCGGGAGCAGGACGGCTTTGGTAGACCGGATTGCCCTGCCCGTCGCGGCCGGCCAGCGAGTAGAAGAGCTGGTTGCCGCCGTAGGAGGCGTCCAGGTCGAAACGCACGCCCAGCCCGAAATAGCGCACGCCCAGATTCACGAGCGAGCCTTCGTGCCGGTTCCAGCCGTAGGAGGCGTAGGCCTCGGCGCTCGAAAGCAGGTTCTGCGAGATCAGCGTAAGGCCCACATTGAGGTCGATCACGTGTTCGTCGACCGCCGCAAAGGGGTTGAACGCCACGGGCATCCAGCTGTGGGCGTTCACCAGATTGGGCACCTTGCGATACCGCTTCGCGCGGAACTCGCCGGACTGTCCGACCGAATCGGCGCGCGTATAGCGCACCGTGTCGAGGTTCACCACGTCCCAGCGTTTGCGGGGCGGGGTCACCAGGTTGACGGGCAGCCGCGAAGGCGTGACGGGAATCAGCAGGCTGTCATCGGCGGCGACCCGCTGCTCCGCGACGCGGTAGCCGAGGCGGTCGTAGGTCGTCAGCAGCACTCCTCCGTCCGCCGGGGCGGGCGCGAAGGAGCCGTAGGCCGAGGTGGTGATGCGGTATTCGCGGCGGGCCATCAGGTCGTAACAGTGGGCCTCGTCGCGGCCCGAGGCGATCGAGCCGTAATAGAGCTTGCCGCCCCCGGCCCGCAGGTTCGAAAGGGTGATGTAAGCCCCCTCGGTAATCGGGTGCAGGCCGTCGGAGTCGATGCGGCCGATCCACATGCCGCTGTCGTCCGTGACGAGGACGTACCACGCCACCGTACGATCGTCCCACGCCAATCCGTGAATCTCCGACCGGACGGGCGTTTCGAACCGCCGTTCGGGACCCTCGCCGTGCCGCACCACGACCGTATAACGGCCGTCGGGATTGTACTCGACCCATCCGAACTCCTCGCCCGAAGCCGTGGGATAGAGCGTATTTCGCTGCCGTTCCGCCGTGCGGGGCACACCGTCGGCGAGGTCCATGTAACACAGTTGCGAGTTGACGCGCTGTTCGAAAAGCGTGGAACGGCGGTACTCGGTCCACCAGACGCGGCCGTCGGCCATCGACGGACGGGTCGAGACCAGCCCCGTATGACAGACCGTCCGTTCCCCGCCCGTACGGCGGTCGATCACGACGAAACGCGAAACGCGGTCGAGGTCGGTTTTCAGCGCCACGACGGCCGTGTCGCCCAGCGGCAGGGGCCACTGGTAGGTCGTGTGGTTCTTTTCGGGCAGCGCGGTGAGCGGCACGGCGCTGTCCCCGGTTTCCGGCAGCGAATCCCAGTAGCGTTCCAGTTCGTCGAAGGTTTCGCGGAAGAGCTTTATGACGTTGGTCTTGTAGAATTTGCCCAGCGCCACGCGCGTGGTGGCCAGCACGTAGGGGTTGCGCGACCCGTACCACGCGACCTTGTCCCAGATGTTCTCGCCGTAGCGTTCCCAGGCGTAGGAGCAGATCTGATAGCCCAGCTCGTAGTGGTCGGGAATGTAGTCGCGGTAGGAGCCGCAGAACC
>ERZ826146.3504-NODE-3504-length-10166-cov-3.177332_pt1 | contig 10166 bp, 8 predicted proteins | sample MGYA00519857_ERZ826146 | MGnify/ENA primary metagenome ERZ826146 (study PRJEB31778, sample SAMEA3449222) | human gut metagenome | biome: human gut; feature: human-associated habitat; material: faeces | place: United Kingdom | collected 2010/2012 ...
TCTAACTGTTTCAATCTGTTTGTATATGTCTCTATTGTCTCTCTTCTCGCACCCGGTCTTGCCGCTGAAATCGTATCAGCCGCCTGAACAACGCATGCAATCAAACTTTCCGGCTCAACATCTCCATGATGAGCTTCTACTGCATTGATAATAGTTGCCGATTCTTTGTACTTTCTGCACAAATCAGCACCAATCTGGATATGTGATCCTTCTACATCATGATCGATGGATTTACCAATATCATGTAAAAGTCCGGCACGCTTGGCAATCCTTACATCCAGTCCAATCTCACCGGCCAGCAGTCCTGATAACTGTGCCACTTCAACGGAATGCTTCAACGCATTCTGTCCATAGCTTGTTCTGAATTTCATACGTCCAAGAAGTCGGATCAATTCTGGATGGATACCTGTAACACCTACTTCCAGTGCTGCAGCCTCTCCCTCTTCACGGATCATCGTCTCAACTTCTTTTTGTGCCTTTTCTACCATCTCCTCAATTCTTGCCGGATGGATACGACCGTCAACGATCAATCTTTCAAGAGCAATCCTTGCTACTTCCCGGCGGATCGGATCAAATCCTGACAATACAACCGCTTCCGGAGTATCATCAATAATCAGTTCTACACCCGTAAGAGTTTCAAGAGTTCTGATATTTCTTCCCTCTCGTCCAATGATCCGTCCCTTCATTTCATCACTTGGTAACTGTACTACAGAAATTGTAGTTTCAGCCACATGGTCTGCCGCACATCTCTGGATTGCATTGACAACATACTCTTTTGCCTTCTTGTCGGCATCTTCCTTTGCCTGCGTCTCCAGCTCTCTCACCATCTTGGCGGTGTCATGCTTGACATCATCTTCAACAGTTTTTAACAGATATTCTTTTGCCTGTTCGGAGGTAAGTCCTGAGATTCGTTCAAGTTCCTGTACACGTTGCTGACTAAGTTCTTCTACTTTGGCTTCACGTTGACGAAGATGTTCTTCTTTTGACGTGAGTTTGTTCTCACGATGCTCTAAAGCATCGGATCTTTTATCAACAGACTCTTCTTTTGCAAGCACTCTTTTTTCATAGCGTTGCAGTTCAGCTCTTCGTTCTTTGGTCTCTTTCTCAAGATCGTTCTTCGTCTTGATCGATTCCTCTTTCACTTCTAAAAGAGCTTCCTTTTTAGTAGTCTCGGCAGTTTTCACTGCATCGTCAATAATTTCTCTTGCTTTTGCTTCCGCATTTCCAATTTTGCTGTCCGCATTATTCTTCAGACTGGAAATTGTCGCAAAACGAGTAACAACTCCGACTATCAACGCGAGGGCCACGGCAATGCCTATTCCTAATCCTAGACTTATCTGCACAGGAGCACCTCCTTATTTAATTTTCATTGTACGTATATCTAAATACAACACTTAAATTTTATACTGTTTCCACAACAATGTCAAGCATTCTCAATACTATTTTGTATCACTTGACGGACTACATCATAACGGAAACCTTTTCTGCCCAAATATCCGTATATTTTCTGCATCTCCCGCTCATCCGCTGTCCTCACATCCACCTTCTTTTTTGCAAGAATCCGACGGACTGCCTCCACTTCCTCGCTTTCACCATAACAGCTCTCAAATGCCTTCTCTATATCAGCAGAACAGATTCCCTTCCTGTTCAGAAGTGCAAGGATCTCTCTTTTACTCTTTGTGCTTTTCCGGGCCAGGATAAAATTTTCGGCGTACCGTACATCATTCAGATATCCGAAAGACTTCACATACGTCACCGCTGCCTCGATCAGATCTTCGGGATATAGCCCTGCTTTCAGCTTTTCCCTTAATCCCGCCTCACTTCTGTCCATATCCTCCAGCAAATGCATGGCTCTCTTTTTTGCACGTTTAAGCAGGATCTTTTCTCTGATCTCATCCAGTTCTTCCTCACTCAGCTCTCTTCCATCAGAAATCTTATAACTGCGAAGTTCCCCCTTATAAAGAACAAATGCGAACTGATGATTCAGATAAATCTTATACTTCGTCTTCGAAAGCGGCTCTACTTTTGTGACGATCATTCTGCCTGCTCCGCATCAGTCTTTTCTTTATCTGTCTTCTTCTCTGCAGTCAGCTTCAGATCACTTTTCTTTTCATCTTCCGGCTCTGTACCATCCAGATGATAATAAGCACGTACTTTTCTTTCAATCTCTTCCATCACTTCCGGATGTGACTCCAGATAGGACTTTGCATTTTCACGTCCCTGTCCGATCTTATCACCCTCGTATGCATACCATGCACCGCTCTTCTTTACAATATCAATCTTTGACGCAAGATCCAGGATATCTCCTTCTCTTGAAATTCCTTTTCCGAACATAATATCAAATTCTGCCTCTTTAAACGGAGGTGCAATCTTATTCTTTACAATCTTGATCCTTGTACGGTTTCCTACGATCTCACCATTCTGCTTCAGAGTCTCGATTCTTCTTACATCCATACGGACAGAGGCATAAAACTTCAACGCACGTCCTCCGGTAGTCGTCTCCGGATTACCAAACATCACTCCCACTTTCTCACGGAGCTGATTGATAAAAATAACCACACAGTTCGATTTGCTGATCACCGGTGTCAGTTTTCTCAAAGCCTGGGACATCAGTCTTGCCTGCAGTCCTACATGGCTGTCTCCCATATCTCCTTCAATCTCCTGCTTTGGTACCAGCGCAGCAACCGAATCCACTACGATGATATCCATCGCTCCGGATCTTACCATTGTCTCTGTAATCTCCAGAGCCTGATCTCCACTGTCCGGCTGTGAAATATACAAGTTGTCAACATCTACACCGATATTCTTGGCATATACAGGATCTAATGCATGCTCTGCATCTATAAATCCGGCAATACCGCCTCTCTTCTGTACTTCTGCGATCATATGTAATGCGACTGTTGTCTTACCACTTGACTCTGGTCCGTAGATCTCAACAATACGTCCCTTCGGTACTCCGCCAAGCCCCAGTGCAAGATCCAGACTTAATGAACCGGTAGGAATGGTCTCTACTGCTACCTGTGCTGACGGATCTCCCAGACGCATAACTGTTCCTTTACCGAAATCTTTCTCTAATTTTGCGATCGCCGCATCCAATGCGCGCTTTTTATCTTCATTTGCCATGTTAATTCTCCTTTTTCGTTCATCGAACGAGTGTTCGTCCTTTGGTTAATATAGTATTATACTTCATCCCGAATGTCAATATTTAATTTTCCCCTCATCATTTTTCTCTTGTATATTCTGGAATACTCTACAGAAATGTAAAAGAATACAACCATCTGTGATTCAGATATACTTAACATATCACAGATGACTTCCGGGCGTCAAGATAATCTCATCCCTGATCCGCATCTCCCCAGTCTCTTTCGATGAATTGCGACAGCATTCTTGGCGATTCCATACAAAGTCTGTCCTGCGCTTCCACATATACAGCTACCGCCAAATTTCCATCCCATCCAATATCCTCCTTTTCCCTGTCCATACGGTAAATGATTTTCTTCCCTTCTGCACATTCAAATTCTATCTGATCCAGATAGCGGATTCTGAACATACCATATTCGCACATTTCCCCCGGAACAACCGATTTTTTCCATTCGCGGCATTTTCGTCCGGCATTCCATCTGCTGATTACATAGATCAATATAAATAATAAAATATCTGCTCCTACAGTCAAAAGTGCTGTTTCACCCTCTAAAATCAAACATATTATCACAAGAACTCCTGTATTTGCAAAAAATACCGGCCCGATTCCTTTCATATGTTTCCTGACTTCCTTGCGATATTTCTTTCTGCAATATTTTTTCGAAGCAATATATCCCATTTTGGTCAATTTCAGAACATTCTCCTTATTTACTGTTTTTCCTTCTTCCCGTTCTCTCCATTCCGTCTCGAACCTTTCCTTTTCGTCTCTGTTTTCCTGTTCCGCTCTTAAGCTTTTTCTCTCCTTTTTCAGTCTTTCTTCCTGTTTGATCTTTTCAACCGGAACCCCACTCAGACTTATAACCATTTCTCCAAACATGTACAAATAAAATCCTATACACAGCATATCAGACCATGGCCTTCCGGACACGTGCTGTCTCCACACGAATATGACCATTGATGCATATAATCCCAGCCCTAATATAGCCAGATAATAATAGTATGTAACGATTTTTCGATCTTCTAGTTTTTGTTTTCCTTTCATGATAATCCAACAAAGCTCCAGTGCATATGCAAGAAACAAGCTCAAAAGTATTACACGTTCTCCCGGTCTTTCTTTGATTCCATTTTTATACCACTGCGTGGTTCTGCCATCTACTTTTGCGAATACTTCTCCCAGAAACATATCGGCGTCAAAAGAATGAATCTCAACTTTCATTCCTTCCCGGACATTTTTCAAACCTTTTACCCTGTAAAATATTTTTTTCGTCCCGGTTTCTGTATCTTCCACTGTAACATGCCATACCCCGTCATCTGCATCTACACGCCACACCGGATCTGCCTTCACACATTCCACAATCATTCCTTCCGTACTCTGATATACAGGATTCATGATTCCCGGCATCAGTATCAAAACAATTCCTATCAAGAACCGGACGCCTTTAAAAATAGTCGTCCCCATACTTTCATCGGATTCTACTTCTCCATATCTGACATCTAATTCCCAAAATTTATTCAGTTTTATAAATGATACCGAAAAAAGCATTACCACAACAATTGTCAGATAATACATACATCTGTTATCAAACATACTTTCCTTTTATCCTTCCCATATTTTATCCATATATGGTAACCGTTCAAGTCTCATCTCCATTGCCGTCGGCATAAAAATAACCATAACTGTTTCTCCGTCTTTTACCTTCGCTTCCTCGTCTAGATTCATTCTCCATATTTCATCATGTCCGTCACTGCATCTGAATTTCATATTCTCAAACACGTCTTCTTTTATGCAACAATATTCACACGGGACCCGAGATTCCATCTCCATTTTATAGGATTCCCACTTCTTTCCAAATATTTTTGTTCCCCATATTATCATAACCAGTGCAAAAATAATTCCCGCTACCACAATTCCCCAGATACTTGCATCACTCCCCGAACCTAAGGTAACAAGCCAGGCCAAAAAAGCACTATCTAATCCCACAACTACACATGCCCACTTATCAAACCTGACCTCTTTCATTCCATTTTTATATCTGTACCGGCAATATCTTTCCGAGCTGCTGATACTCATCTGCTGCATCTGATGTACCTGATAAGAAATTTCCTTGTACTTTGGACTTTCCTCTTCTGTATCAGAATCCTCTCCTTCTATATGCCATATATATCTGACTTCCTCCCACAGCTTCCAGTTAGATCCAACATTTGCCTGCCATGCCAGCCTCATTTCCGCAATCACATAAAGGATCAGCATAATGACCTCACTCCAGCTCAATACCCTGCCATATTGCGGATATTTTATAGCCGCCAATGGAACAAGAATCGTTAAGTCAGCTAAGACCGCTGCAAACCAGAACCAGCGTCTTCCTTGTTTCCTTTTTCCATGTTTCACATACTCCCTTCCGGATATGATCAGCATTTCTATTGATTGAAGCATTAACAATAACAATACTGTCTGCGTCTTCACATTTTTATGTTCCATTATTTTCTTATAATATTCTGGAGTTTTACCATCAATTCTGGAAACAAGTGTTCCGTAAAATGAAGACCGGTACGCATCTATTCTTACATGCATTCCCTTTTTCAATCCGATTCCTGACACAACCTTTTCTATGGGCCGCTCCCTGCCGTACAAGGTCACTTCATATATATCAAAATCATCATACTGCGTAACTGTATCAATCAGAACAACATCTTTTATCACGCCCTCCTGTATTTCCATCGTACGGTTACAGGTATCCAGTAACTCATGCATTCTCCATCCATAAATACTTAATGCAGCTAGCAAACACACGCAAATCCAGAATACATTTACATATATTTCTATCGTCTCTTCTACTTTAAACCATATATTTCTATACCACCAGCCCGACAGTACAATCCCCATGCCTGCAATTATCATTATATATAATGTTATGCTTCCTCTTCCCATGCTCTCTCCTGTATATCTCTTATCCCAAATATGATTTCAATGTATCATTCCCCGATAACAATGTCAAAATATTTTTCAGGTCTGTTAAGCCAGATGCCGTCACTCCCTTGCCAGGATACCGCAATTCAAAGCATCACACTTTTTATAATCCAGAATATACACCATGAAAAATCACGTTTTGCTACTGTCTTTTCGTTTTTCAATTCATATTCTGCCACCTTATATCCATCTAAATAATATGTCAACATTCCAATCTTTTCACCTTTTTTCAGCGGTGCATTCCAGTATTTTGCAAGTTCCAGCTTTGCCCGCAATTCTTCCCCGTCTCTCATAAGAATTTTAGAGTTTTCTTCCGCCGGTCTCTCAATTTTCACAGGAACATTCAAGCAATACTGATACGGCTTTTTATCATCCACGCCACCGGCAACTTTTATTTCCGGTATCTGCATTTTTTTATCTATATCCCGATATTGATAATGCTCCAGCCCATACTCCATTAACTTCCTGGTATCTTTCCATTTATATCCTTTATTATTCGGCCATCCGCATGCCAGAAGTGCCACGATAAATGTACGGTCATCCCATCTTAAACTTCCCACGTAACAGTATCCCGCATCTGCCGTAAATCCCGTCTTGCCGCTCAGTGCCCCGTCCATCATATCCAGAAATGCATTATGATTATGACACGAAAATGTACGCTTCCTGTCAGCATCCTGAAACTGATATTCCTTCGTCCGGGTCACTTCAAGAAATGTCTCCTTTTCCCCGGATGTCATAATACAGTACCGCATGATCTTCGCCAGGTCTTCCGCCGTTGTAGAATGTACGCCGCCTTCATCTTCCGCATCCAGTCCGTTCGGCGTAATGAAGTGGGTGTTCTTGCAGCCGATTTCTGCAGCTTTTGCATTCATTTCTTTTGCAAATTCTTCTACACTTCCGGCAATGCCCTCTGCCACAGCCACAGCGCTGTCATTATGCGATTCCAGCATCAGAGAATACAACAGGTCTTTGATGTAGAACACTTCCCCTTTCTGCATCCCAAGATGTACCTTCGGCTGGGACGCAGCCTGATCCGATACTTCTATCGTCTGATCCGGATGTTCCCGCAAGGATTCCAACGCAAGGATACACGTCATGATCTTCGTTGTACTTGCCATCGGACGGACCACATCTGTATCCTTCCCGAACAATACCCGGCCGCTGTCCGCATCCATCAGCACCGCCGATCTGGCATAAAGTTCTGCCGGTTCATCCCCGAACACCCGCTTCGCATTCTGTGCAGCATCATCGTTCTCCGTTCCATTCGTCTGCTTCTGTGCCTCTTTTTTCCCCGATTCGGTCAGAATCTTTCCGGCAGTCTCCGTATTCTCTGTCCACCTTTTATTCCTTGATTCCAGACTCTGTATACGGCATGCCATGCCCATGCCAGCGATCAATACCGCCAGCAATACCACCGATACGATTTTATGCGGCCGTCTTTTCATATTTCTCCACTCCGGGTATATTCCGTTAAGAAAATATATGCCCGGGAAAACAAAAAAATCACTCCACCGGCTGTCTGCCGCGTGAAATGATTTTCCATGTTATTTCCTGCCACATCTTCTATATATCTAATTTTAACTGTACTTCTTCTTCTGCTTCTTCTTTAAACGTCTCTACCTGTTCCGGATTCGGACTTGGAAGGTCATCCAATGAATGAATACTGAACCTTCGCAGAAATTCTTCCGTTGTTCCAAAAAGAATTGGTTTTCCCGGAGCATCCATTCGTCCTCTTTCTGATACAAGATTATATTCTACCAGTTTATTTACCGCATGATCTGACTTCACACCACGTATCTTTTCAATCTCAAGCTTTGTAACTGGCTGCTTATAGGCAATGATCGATAGTGTCTCAAGTAAAACATCCGTAAGGACATGCTTCTTCGGCTGCGATGCCACACGGATCAAATATTCATACATCTCCGTCTTCGTACACATCTGATACGCACCGTCCAATTCTATGATGCGGACGCCTCTGTCTTCCGCCACATATTTATCCATCATTTTATGTATTACTTTACGCGTAGTTTCTTCATCCTGTTCCAGCGCTCTTGCGATCTTTCCGATCTCTACAGAATCCCCCATTGTAAAAAGAATCGCCTCGATGATCCCTTCCATCTGTTTTATTTTTAACTTTGCCATGTTATCTTCCTTATACTTCTTCAACTTTTGATGTAATCATAATCTCATCAAATGGCTGATCCTGCTCTATAAAGATCACGCCTTCCTTCATCAACTGTAAGATTGCAAGAAACGTAACAACCACCTGTACCTTGGAGCTTTGCTTTTTTAATAGCGCCCGGAATCCAAATTTCCTGTGCGACCTGGCATATTCCGTCACATAATCAAGCTTGTCCGGAAGTGTTACTTCTTCTTTCTCAATTTTTCCAAATTTACTTCGTACCGGATCAACCTTACTTTCCTGTCTTTTCATTACTTCTTTGAAAATACGGTTAAGCTGCACCAGTGTCAGATCTCCCAGAAGTTCATCCAAGTTCACCGGCGGTACATATCCTTTTACCTCATCCGGAATCGTCGCCGACTTATACATAACCCGGTCACCGTCCAGTTCACGGTCTTTTAGTTCATATGACATGAATTTATACATCTTGTATTCCAGCAATTGTTCTACCAGTTCCTGTCTCGGATCCTCTTCTTCTCCTTCTTCATTCACTTCTTTTGGAAGGAGCATTCTGCATTTGATATCCAGAAGTGTCGCTGCCATCACAAGAAATTCACTCATAATATTCAGATCTTCTTTCTGCATGGCTTTAATATATTCCATATATTGATTCGTGATCTCGACGATCGGAATATCGTAAATGTCTATTTTATTTTTTTCGATCAAATGTAACAGCAGGTCTAACGGACCTTCAAATACCTGTAATTTTACCGGAATCCCCATACATATCCTCCATTATCATAACTTAATTATTATACAGGACATTTGGAAATTACTCAAGTCTTTATCTTTCATTTCCGGATAATTCCAGAACAATCAGCTCCGGCCAGTTCCACAGTCTTAACGGCACCGAATGCGTCCCAAGTCCGCGGCTTACAACTGCTGTCTGTTCTCCTTCCTGGTAAATTCCCCCGGAATACTTTGGAAACAGTGTAAAATTCGTCGAAATGACTCCACCGATCCCCGGGAGTTGTACCACACAGCCGTGATAATGCCCGCCCAGGATCAGATCTGCCCCATATGCCAGATATTCTTTCATATATCCCGGATGATGCGCAAGCAGGATCTGATAATCATCCCCGTGTTCTCCGATACGGTCTGTGATTTCTTTTAACGAAAGTTCTTTCTTTCCAAATCTTGCATACGCTCCAAGCGGGATCTCCAGGCCAGAAAGTTTCACAGGCACTTCGTCCAATTTTACTGTCTCTGATGCATTCTCTAACATGTGGATTCCAGATGCCGTCAGTGCTTTTTTGTACTCTTCATAAGATTGTTCATACTTATCCGGCAGTTCTTTTAATTTCTGTTCATGATTACCATTTGCACAATAAACCGGGCAGATTCCCGGCAGTTTTGCAAGAAAATGAACCGTCTTATCATAAGAATTTCCATCCTTTCTGACCAGCATATCACCGCCGATCAGAATCAGATCCGGATGCTGATTCCGAATACTTTTCAGCAGGCGTTCATTCTCTTCTCCATACATCCGGTTGTGTAGATCGCTTAAGAATATAATCTTTTTTTCCCTTTTGATTCCATTTAATTTCTGTGAGCAGATCCGATACTTCGTCACGCGGAAATCCCGCAGTTCTCTTATCATTTCTATCAGGCAGTACACTATAAAAACTGCCACAATTATCAGAATTATTTTTATCAATTTCTACTTCTCCTTTACATCCGGGTTTATTATATAATTCTTTCTGTTCATTTTCAATTAATTGTGCTAAAATTCATTCTTGTAGGTTATTCAATTCATTATAAGGAGGTTTTTGTTATGAATATACCAGAACGAATCTCCGCTCTTCGCGCATTAATGGAAGAACGAGGATATGACGTCTACATGGTTCCTACCGATGATTTTCATCAGAGTGAATA
>ERZ826146.3505-NODE-3505-length-10166-cov-2.512610_pt1 | contig 10166 bp, 7 predicted proteins | sample MGYA00519857_ERZ826146 | MGnify/ENA primary metagenome ERZ826146 (study PRJEB31778, sample SAMEA3449222) | human gut metagenome | biome: human gut; feature: human-associated habitat; material: faeces | place: United Kingdom | collected 2010/2012 ...
CAACGTTTGCTGCATACCAATGCCAAGAGTGCAGTGGTAGGCATATCCGGTGGTCTGGATTCCACACTGGCATTGCTGGTTTGTGTGAAAACATTCGATAAACTGGGTTGGAACCGTAAAGGAATTATCGGCGTGACTATGCCGGGATTCGGTACTACCGACCGCACCCATACCAATGCGGTGGACTTAATGGTATCATTAGGCGTAACCATGCGCGAGGTCAGCATAAAGGATGCCTGCATCCAGCACTTCAAAGATATAGACCATGATATCAACGTACACGATGTGGTGTATGAAAATTCGCAGGCGCGTGAGCGTACGCAGATATTGATGGATATTGCCAACCAGACCTGGGGGATGGTGGTTGGCACGGGCGACCTCTCGGAACTTGCCTTAGGCTGGGCTACATACAACGGCGACCATATGTCTATGTACGGTGTTAACGGAAGTATCCCCAAAACATTGGTGAAACATTTGGTGAAGTGGGTGGCGGAGAATGACATCGATGAGACATCGCGGGCCACATTATTGGATATTGTGGACACCCCTATCAGTCCGGAACTCATACCGGCAGATGAAAACGGAAATATCAGGCAGATTACGGAAGACCTTGTAGGGCCGTACGAACTGCATGATTTTTTCTTATATTATTTTCTTCGTTGCGGTTTCCGTCCTTCCAAGATTTTCTTCCTCGCTGCACGTACGTTTAAAGATGTTTATGATGAAGAGACTATAAAGAAGTGGTTGCAGACTTTTTGCCGTCGCTTCTTTAACCAGCAGTTCAAGCGTTCCTGCTTGCCCGATGGCCCTAAGGTAGGAAGTATTTCTATCAGTCCGCGCGGTGACTGGCGGATGCCGAGCGATGCTTCTTCAGAAATGTGGCTGAAGGAAGTTGAAAAGATTTGAGGATTAAGCATTGAAAGCTAAAAGGTCGTGTCAAAAAGAACCTGATAATTTCTTTTTGACACGACCTTTTAGCTTTCAGCGTTTAACTTTTTAGTAGTATCTCTTATATATTTTCCGGTACTCTTTTCCTTTTTTGAATCTTTCCAGCCAGGTATTCAGGCTGTCCAAGAGTACAGGAGACTGCTTGCTCACTCCCCACGAGTAGAATTGGGTGAAACTGATAGCCGTATTTATGTCTATCTGCGGCAGACTGTCGGCTGCTGCGCGAGCGATGCTTTCTTCGCATACGGCATAATCGATATCGCCATGTGCGACAAGGGCGATAAGTTGTTCGGAACCATACTTTTCTACTTCCTTAATATATATGGTATCACCGATTTCGTTTCCTAAATTACGGATGCGCAGGATGGAAGGCGACCCTTCTACCACATTCAGCGTCTTTCCCGCTAAGTCCAATTGGCTTTTGATAAACAGGGAATCGTCGGGAGAGTCTGTTTTCCGTTGTACCAATACCTGCCTGTTCAGAACAATCGGAGAGGTCAGAAGCAAGGAATTCGCTGGTTGCTAAAATTCCATAGGCTATGACATCAAACCTGCCGTTTGCCAGACCTTCCAGACGTTCGTTAAAACTCATTTCGGGAGTAATGGCTACCTGCAGACCGTGATCACGGGCAAAAGCCTCTATCAATTCGTAATGAAATCCGGACAGGGTGTCTCCGTCCACATAAAAGCTGATGGAGTTATATTCCGTAGCGGCATGGAGCGTACCGTCTGCTGCTATTTCGGCATAATCGCGCGGATGTCCTTTACGGATTTCCTTTTTGGGCAATATAAATGTGGCAACGAGTGCGGCTATTGCCCCCAGGATGATATATTTTGATAATTTACTCTTTTTCATAGTTGAAAGACGGCATTAGTCGTAGAAATTCCATGAAATGCCAATCTTGAACAGGCGCGGGTTTATAGGGTAGTGCGGCACAAGGAAATAATTGCCTTTACCCATTCCTGCATTAACGTGATACATCATGGCAAAGATGCGTGTCCGCTTCAGATGCAGATTGGCGTATACGTTTACAATCGGATAGCCGCCAATCTCCACCTGGTCATCTGCTGCTTGAAGATGGAACTGCTGAATGGCAGGGGTATAGGCAGGTGCATTGTATTTGGTAAAATACCGCACATCCGCACCAAGTTGTACAGTCAGCACTTTCTTGGCTATTTTGGCAAGCAGATACAGATTGTGATATAGCGAGAGCTGCGGCAAGGGCAATACCGTTTCATTGCTTGATTTCTGCCAGGTTACTTCGTTGTCCAGATGCAGGATGCCTAAACGGAAATCCTGTTTCAGTGTGGCGGAGAGCACCTGTATATTACCGCTTTCCTGAGCGGGCATGGCATTCTGGTTGAAATAGGTGTAGTTCTTTATGTTCTCTACGCCGGCACGCAGATTGGTTTTCCAGCGGCTGATGTTCAGCTCGCCTTCCACGCGTGTGCGGAACTCCTTGTCCATGTTTTCATTGTCCCAATAGTAATGGTTGGAGTGATAATGACGCATATAGAAAGAGGGCAGCGTGTTGCTTACATAACCTCGTGCATAGAAGTTCACGGTATCCTTCCAGAGGCGGAAGTTCAAGTCGAGGTCGGCATTGACGCGGAACTGTCCGAGTGCCTTGTCCATGATGCCCACTTCACCGTTTACGTTGTAATGCAGCGTTTTGCCCTGCCGTTTGGCCAGTTCGCCGCCAACGAATATCTCCTGTTCGTCGAAATTGGTTCGCGACAATGTGTCCATCAGCTCATAGCGGCTGAATTTATGCGATATATAGGCTGTCAGTCCGGCTTTGGCATACTTGTTGAAACCTTCGAGCAAAGCGATGCCGAATACGTTCTTTACACTGAAAGCCGTAGTAGAGTCCCTGCTGGCTACTTCGTTGAAGTAAGCGTTGGGGTATTGCCCTTCCGTCTCCTTGGCGGAAGAGAATTTATGACGCGCCCGTTCCACTTTCATGGTATGTATGAAGCTGGTGACGGGAACGAACTCTTCGGTTATAATGGTATCTTTGGCTAAAGGTACGCTGTCGTTGGCAACTGCTCTTTTGGGGGATTTGGCATCTTCCACAGTTGTGGTTTCACGTGTGAAGCCGAGGCGGTAACGGTGCGTTAGGTATACATAGAAATCTTTGTTCTTGTTTGACGTCTGTTCCAACTTAACCGGAATGGTAGTGGATTCGTATTCTTTCTTGCCTTCCGCCATATCTTCCGGGCGCGTGATGTAACGGTCGTCCTGAATACCGCCGTTTTCATTCATCTTCATAGTGAAGTTGTTGTACACCGCCTGCATCTGGTATTTATTACCTATATAGCTGGCGAATATTCCGGCATTGAAGTTCGATGTGGACTGGTTCTGGTAGTATCCCCGTCCGTACAGATAGTCAATGTTGAAGCCGAACGCCAGCCGCTTGTTGACGTTTACCGAGAAATAGGACTTGAAGCGTTCTTCACCGTTGACCTTATTTCCTGCTTTATAGTAGGTAAGATTGGTGAAAGGCACATTACTGTTGGTAAATTTCACTTCATCGGGGCGGACGAAGAAGCTGGAGAAGGGCTCCATGAAGATGGTCGGCTCGTTGTCTCTGCGTTCAAAGAAGATACGTGACATACGGGGGGAACCCAGATTACCCAGATAATTATAGTGTCCGTACATGCCTTCTACCAGATTGGTATTCTGGAAGTTCAGGTTGGCAGTATCGGCGGGGCTAATAGTGCGGTTGCCCAATGTTTCACTCAAACGCCACATATAGAGTTTGGGCGGAAGGCTTTGGATTTCCGTATCGGTGCTGTCTTCCAGATTATCGGGTAATGTGTTGGGGTCTACCTGGTTGCCGAACTGGTCACGGCCTGTTACAGGATCCATACGGTTGAAAGGGTTTTGTGCCCCGACGCCCAAGATGCCTATAATAGATAGAAATATGTATGTCAGTACGATTCGTCTCATAATTAGGCGCAAAGATACAATAAAAAATTATTCGCTTACGGAATTCAGCCTTTTTTGCTTCTTTTTTACATTCGGCGTTTACAGGCAATCTCTTTCTTTTTGACGATAAAAATGAGATGGAAAGAATGTTTTTTCTTGTAAATGGAGCATTGTATGTGCCGGGTTATTTATATTTGCGCAGATATTATGATGAATTGTTACCTTTGTGGTGAGTAGGTGTCAAAGACTGTTTATATATACTTAAAATCCATATCTTATAACATGAAAACATTGTTTGTCCTTTTGGGGATGTTTATAATTTATCCTTGTTTATACGCTCAAGATGCGGAGTTGCAGGCTTGCCGGGAAGAGCTGGCACGCGGCATGAGTCAGAAGAACCGCGACAGCATTGCAGCGGCTTATTGTCATTTGGGAGAATACTACGCCTATCGCCAGGCGGACAGTACCCGGTATTATTGCGAACAGGGATTGAAATATGCCGCAACGGATAAAGCCGAGCCTTACCTTTACCTGTTGAATAATCTGGCAGACGCTTATTTTTCTTCGGGGCAGTTGGACGAATCGTTAAAGCGTTTCCGTTTTGTGCTCGAAGAAGCCGGACGTTTGCATTGGGACGAGGTCGAGATAGCTTCCGTGCTTTCCTCCGTCGGCGTGATATACCGTAGAAAGGAGATGCCCGATTCGGCGCTGGTGTGCTATAACCGGGCATTGGCGTTGCTTGATAATCGCGAGGCTTATGATGAACGGACACAGTTGCTGACGGGTATAGCCATTCTCTATACGAACACCGCCCGGCTGAAAGAAGGCGAATATTACATCCGGAAAGCGTTGGAGGCATCGGAGAAGAGTGATGACATGGACATGGTGATGTATGCTGCCGCTACGGCGGGAAGTATTTTCACGCTGAGGGAAAATTATGCGGAAGCTGCCCAACTGCTTTATCCCGTACTTGCCAAAGCACGGGAGCAGCAGAAGCCGAGATTCGTACTGAAAATCATAGCGTATCTGTTGAGTGCCTATTACAGGTTGGACAATCGCGACTCCATCAATCATTACATGGCGGAAGGCGATAAAGTGGCGGCAGGACTGCCCGCTACCAATGCCGAAGTGCAGGGGGATCATGAAAGTCTGTGTGACATACTGACTAAAATGGGACGCTATGACGAGAGCCTGCATATCCAGAAACGGATGCTGGCTGCGAGGGACAGCAGTTCGCAGACTCCCGTAGACCGGCTTTTTGAGAGAATGGCACGCAACTATGCCGGAATGAAAAACTATCCGGAGGCTATGGAGTATTACGCAAAGGCCTATCATACGGCAGACAGCCTGCATAAAGCAGAGGTGGAGACGGAATTGTCGGAACTCTCCATAAAATACGAGAACCAGGAAAAGGAACTTGAGATAGCGCGGCTCACTCAGCAGCATTTGGAACAGAAAGCTAAGACGATGCAATGGAGTGTGGCGGCAGTGGCGGCTTTTTCCGCTTTCCTGCTGCTGGCTGCCTATTATGTCTTCCGGCGTAAGCGCATCAGGAAAGAGGAGGAATTGAAACTTGCCCAAAGCTATATAGACGGTTTGGAGCGCGAACGTACGCGCCTTGCCAAGGATTTGCACGACGGTGTGTGCAACGACCTGCTTGGTATCGGTATGAATATGCAGTACATGCAGCCTACGGACGAATCGAAACGGGAGATTCTGGCTCTGCTGGAGCAGGTGCGCAGCGATGTACGCTGTATTTCTCACGAACTGATGCCGCCTAAGTTCCAGGTTACTACCCTTGCCGAGACGGTGGAGGCCTATGTGGAGGGGCTTGCCCTTCCTGCGTCGGTGCAACTTGCGTTCAGTAAGGAAAATGAAGAGATTCAATGGAGCCAAGTGCCCGAAGAGGTGTCTTATGAAGTTTATCGCATCATGCAGGAATTGCTGTCCAATATCCTGAAACATTCCGGAGCGACGGAGATAGATGTGACTCTTACATTGAAACGGAAGTTGCTGACTCTGCAAATTTCAAATAACGGTAAAAACTACTGTGGTGACGAGGTGCGGGGAAAGGGCATCGGGCTTACTACCATTCAAGAACGCGCCAAAGCCGTCGGTGGTTTGTTTACCACGGATATTCAGGACGGAAGCCAAAAGTTCAAGCTTGAAATATCGTTATCCATTTAATGGAAAACCGTTATGCCGGAGAGTAAAATCACTATTTTTGATGATGCCGCATATTGATAAATGCTATTTCTTTGCAACATAATTCAGAACACAAAGATAGGTTGATGAAAGAAAGAGATATACGCATTTTGTTGGTGGATGACCATGATTTGGTGCTTCAAGGTTTGAAGCGGATAGTAGAATGTTCGCTACCGGAAATAAAAAACGTATGTACTGCATCGTCGGGACAGGAGGCATTGCATCTTATCGCATCTCAACGTTTCAATCTTTTCGTGCTGGATATGGAACTACCCGACATATCCGGGATGGACATCATTGTGCGGATACGGGAGAAAGACCCGCGGGCACGCATCATTGTCAACACCATGCACGAAGAAATCTGGTTTATCAAAGATTTGATTCAGAGTGCAGTAGACGGTATCTTGTTTAAATCCATCGATTCTACGAAAATAGCCGAAGCCATTCGCCGGGTGCTGGATGGCGGAAGTTACTATTGCCCTTATGCCGAGCATGTGCGTGCACAGATGCGGCGTTCGGACGAAGGGCGGCGTGAGGAACTGACCTTGCGCGAACTTGATGTACTGAAACGGATATCCGAGGGCAAGAACACGCAGGAAATAGCTCAGGAACTTTGTGTCTCTACCAATACGGTTGATACGCACCGCCGTCATCTGATGGACAAGCTGGATGCACGTAATGTGGCCGACCTCATTATGACAGCTATCTCCAAAGGGATAATCCCTATCCGTAAATGCTGACAACATTACTCATTTAAATAATTCAATAGTATGAAAAAGTTTACGGTTATAACTTTATCCGCAATGTTCTGCGGACTGGTTGTGTTGTCGGCATGCGGCGGTGGAGCCGCTTCGGGTTCGGCTGCAAGTAGCGATGCGCCTTTGGGCCGTGTGCCTGCGATATTTGCAGAGGTAGCTGCCAAGAAAAAAGCATTGGACGAAAGCTTGCGTAAGGAGGATGATTTGGACCGGTATCAGAAGAAACTGAAAGAGTTTGATGAATATGCTGCCAAGAGTTATCAGAAGGCGGCGGAAGAAGGCGAGAAACTTGTCGGACATGAAATTGTCTGTACGGGAGATGTCTACCCTGATTTTCAGATAACGGGTGCTAAGGTGGCGGAATATCATGCCGGCAGAGAGGCGGGCAGTATAATTGTGCGGGTTACGGTCACTCCCAAACGGGATATTGTAGTACGTGAAACCAAACGTCAATGTGCCGAAGGCGAATATCCGCTGAAAGATACCCGTCTGTATTTCGCCTTGATGAAGGCCAACGACCATTTGATTGAGCTCGGACAGTTGAACCCTTTCAACGGTAATTCTTATAACAGCTCTTTGAAAGCCGAATATGCTCCCGGACAGATGGTTCAAGCCGGCGTACCTTGCCATAGCGAAGGAGCTCCGGTGTACATCAACTGCCATACCTACGACTTTACGGAATTTGCCAAGATTGTATTTCTGGCAGAGAAAGATTATATGGCTATACGTAAGCAGGCTTACGGCTTCTGATAGAAACAAACTTCTTTAATCTTAAAGGCAAACAACTATGAACAGGCTTTTAATGGCGGCACTTATTGTGCTGGCAGCCTGTGGTGGCGTATCCACACAAAACGGCAACGGTACGGACAAAGAAGGACTGAACGGTAAAGTGCATAAGGTGCAAACCTTGATTTACAACGCGAAGTCTCAGGGCAATGAAACAGTAAAGGACGGCAAACCGGATTCTTATCGCGAAACGGATTTCTTTCCGAAAGAAGATACCCGGATTTATAATGCTGCCGGGCAGCTCGATTCTGTGGTGAGTGTGGTGGACGCCGTCAAATACATTACGGTCTATGCCTATCGGGACGGGAATGTCAGCAATGAGAAACTCTTTCAGAACGGTGAACTGCTAACCGACCGCAGATATGTTTATCGGGACGGCAAGCTGGCAAGTACAATCGAAGACATGTATATCGGCGGCGACAAGACTACCAGTGAGTATCCGGTGGATGCTTCAAAGACAGAGTACGTGGATGGCAATTGCATAGAGCATGGTGATACGGAACGTGATTATGTTGTGAAAGATGCTTTGGGGCGTGTGCTGAAAGAGTCCGCTTACAGCGAGATGGACGATTATCTCACCGTAAAGGAGTATACCTATAACGAAAAAGGCTGGCTGGAAACCTGCGTATCTTCCGATGATAATAAGGTGTCTTACGATTATCCGGAAACGGACGACCGGGGCAACTGGACACGCATGGTGATAACCCTTAACGGACAGCCCTATGGTATTGCGGAACGTAGCATTACTTATTACGAATGATAATAGACAAGGTATTATGGAAACTATAATCGTATTATTGGCTTTGCTTTCTCAAATATTGGGTCTGTTCGGCTTTGTTTTCTCATGTCTTTTGTTTTTGAGGTTCGGTAAAGTAAAAGGTTGGTTCAATAAGAAGGCAGGTACGGAGATTGTATCCTCATTCAGCTTCCGTTCTCTCCGCACATTGATTGTAACCGGGGTGCTGGGGTTTGTAATGATAATGGTGGGTCTGCTTTGCAGCGTGGGGCTTTTTATAGATAAGACGCCTACGGATACACAGATGTATTGGTTTGCAGGTACGTTTGTAGCGTTGACACTGGTGTATCCGGTTTGGCGCGTGATACGCCGTATCGTGCGTTGCAGTCGTGCGGAAAACAGGAAAGCGGAAAGGTGGCGACTGTTCTACGACGTAGCGGTAAACCTGGCAGGTTTGTTCGGCGGTTTGCTGTTGCTTGTCATCTTGTCTTTTGTGGCGGTCATCTTGTCTTTTACGAAATGGAACGGTTTCGTCCCCAAGCATCTCCGTGAGATGTCCGGAGTGGACGTTGTGCCGGAGTCGAATAGCTATTACTGGATAGGTGCTGTGCTGGGTGTGGTTGCCGTACTGTCGCAGTTCTGGGGTTCGGACGGTGAGGCGGTAATCGGCTGGCTGGTGGGCATATCCGTGCTTGCCCTCATCGGTTATGCCTGGTATCAGATACGCAGTGCCGCACCCGAAGGCAGAAAACAGATTGCATGGCGGTGTGGATATATGGTATTGACTACCTATGCGGTGTTCACTATCACCTGGATTCTGATATTCGTGGCAATTGCGCTGCTCATTCTTTATATAGTCCTTTCCGCTGCCGGCAATTCGGGTGGGAAAGGTAAGTATAAAGTGACTTGTGAAAATCTGACCGATGATGTAATCAACGGAAGGGGGATATGCAAGATTACAAACTCCAGATGCAAGATGCGCGATACGGGAGTTTGTCCTTATAATTGATAATAATATAGGCAATAAAAAGGTACACTTGTATGAACGCGGAGACTACCCGACCGAGTTCGTTGCACTGCAAGAATATGTACGTTGCTTCGGAGATTGCACAAAACTGACGGACTATTCCGATATGCCTGACCATTGGTGATATGAGGGCAATGAAAAACGGATGATGTATCGCTTTGAAATACATCATCCGTTTATATTGAACGCATCGTCCGTTCGGGGCTGACAGACCATCTGTTTACCTCAAACGGACGGTCTGTTTTTTCAGACCTCTTTAATCAGCTCCATACCGCGTTTGATAGCCTCTTCATTCATGGGTATCAAGTGGTGGTGACGTTCGGGGAGTGTCTTTTTCAATCCCTTGATAACGTTCTCCAGCGTTACGATGGGAGCAATCTTCAGCAATCCGCCAAGCACAATCATATTGAAAGCCTTTGCGTTGTTCATTTCATTGGCTGCATCCATGGCGTCGATGCGGTAAATGTGTATATCCTTGCGGGTAGGCGGATTGATGATGCCGTAGCCGTCGTAGATAAGTATGCCGCCCGGCTTTACTTTGCTCTCGAACTTCTCCAGTGAAGGTTGGTTCAGGATGATAGCTGCATCATACTTGCTCAGGATGGGCGAGGAGATTTTCTCGTCGCTCACGCTTACGGTAACGTTTGCCGTACCGCCACGCTGTTCCGGTCCGTAGGCCGGCATCCAGGTAACTTCCTTGCCTTCCATCAGTCCGGAATATGCCAGAATCTTACCCATAGACAATACGCCTTGTCCGCCGAAGCCTGCTATAAT
>ERZ826146.3508-NODE-3508-length-10157-cov-3.578202_pt1 | contig 10157 bp, 6 predicted proteins | sample MGYA00519857_ERZ826146 | MGnify/ENA primary metagenome ERZ826146 (study PRJEB31778, sample SAMEA3449222) | human gut metagenome | biome: human gut; feature: human-associated habitat; material: faeces | place: United Kingdom | collected 2010/2012 ...
TGTAGAAGGTAACGGTTGTCTGGTTCTTGTCAGAGTCTGTGAATACAGCGGTCATCTCCGGATCTGCAGCCGGTGTATAAGCGTCTGTCAGTCTCTTCTGTCCTGCCATGTTTATCAACTTGTTGTAGAAGGTAGTAAAGGTTGTACTTTCTATTTCCTTACCATTCAGCTGATAAGTTGTTGTTTCTTTCTCGTTTCCGTCATCATCTGTGGATGTTTCACGTGAAACATTTACAGTACTTGTTGTTTCACCGTAAGTAACCTGGAGCTGATCCAGATTTTTTACAGACACATAATTGACGATCAGTGACCAGAGATCTGATGGTGCTTTGTCAATAACTGCGCTCAGAGTATCCGCGGACATTGTATAAATATGTTTGTTATCCACAGTTACATATCGACTGCCATCACTTGCTTCATCGCCAACGTAGATAACAAGTTGTTTATCTACTGTTGTTGTCTTGGTATCCTCTGAAGAACTGCTGTCATCAGAAGCATCCGTGCTGTCAGAACTATCTGTCGAACTGTTTTCTGCTGAAGCTTTATCATCAGTACTGTCGACACTCTCAGAATCACTCTCAGAGGCCGTAGAATCGTTTTCTCCGGATTCTGTACTGTCTGTGCTGTTATTCTTCACCTTTTCCTGATAATCCACTGTAATCGTCGCATAGGGCTTATCAAGGCCATACTGGGAAAGATCCTCTGCATTGTAGTTTACAAACTGGTCAAATGCAAAGTTTCCAAGTCCGGAGGTTACATTTCCTGCTGCCGTTGTATCGGCAGACTCTTTATCGCTGTTTCCGTCACCGGAAACATCCCAGGTAGCTCCGTCGGAATTTTCTTCCAGGACATAGGAATCTTTATTCTCACTGACCTGGACCTTTTTCACTGTGGAAGAATCAATTGTCGGGAAATCTTCTCCCTGTGCATAATCGTAAAGGGAATTCATAAACGGAGACACTGTATCTGCTGCCACTACATATACCGTGCTGTCATCATCATCCTTGGAAATGTAATACTGATTCGTAGACGTATTCTCATCTCCGATGTTGAGCTTCGTTGTCCCATCAGCGGTATCAACGGTTACTGTGTTAGATGGAGAATCCAGTCCGTATTCCGTAAGATCCTCCACATCCTCCAGGACTCTGTCCGCTTCCACCTTTTTGATGGCGGAAGCTGCGGAATCCAGAGTTGTCTGATTTACAGGAAAAGCAGTCTCATCCTTTTTCACCCAGGAATCATCTTTTTTCTCAAAGGTCACTTCCTTCTTGTCTACGATAAATTCCAGGGATTTAATGTCATCCGTTTTCACGGAAAACACTTCTGTTTTGCTTTCCTCTTCGCTGCTCTCTGTCTTTTCTTCTTTGGATACGTAGGTGTTCAGTCCCACATAAACGCCGCCGAGAACTGCCAGAACAACAACAGCTGAAACAAGTTTGGTTGATTTTTTCATTATGCTTTTCTCCTCTTAAGCCAGATCAGGAATCCTGCAACAAGGAATACTCCCGGGATCAGACCAATGGTACAGATCTTCCAGAAGGCTGCATCATAATCGGTTACTGTCAGGCTTGTGGACTCAAGGCTCTTGGATGGAATAGAAACGGAATTACTGTCGTCTGTGCTGGTCATCCAGTTTAAGGACTCCAGAAGGAGCTTTTCATTTCCGCCGGATACCATCTGGTTTATCTGGCTCTCCATCAGATTTGCTGTGGAGTAGTAAACGATCTGTGTTTCCTTATCATCATCCAGTTTCTCAGTGATGGCAACACCAAGATCAAACGGTCCGTCTACATCTCCGTCTTCCTTTTCGATATTGCTGCTCTGCATATTTGTTTTGGAGTAAGCCTTGTCAGAGGTTGTCAGGATACTGTCGATGGTTACGGTATCTCTTACATCATCTGTTTTCTGAATGCCCTGCGCATATGGTGCCAGTACATAGGAGCCTGCAGAAGCTGTCTCAGAGCTTGCATCTGTGCTGTTGACTGTTGGTACAAGATAATATGGCATCTGCATTCCATAATGCTGATTATCACCCTCAAATACGATTCCCTCGGCACACTTTACACCATAGTTTTCAAGAACCGCATCAAAGTTCGGCAGATCATCCTGTGTATAATCCGAGAAGATCATAGCTTTTCCGCCTGCCTCCAGATAATCCAGGAGCTCTGTTTTTTCTTCCTCGGAAATATCGCTGGTCGGAGATACGATCATCAGGCAGTCTGCATCATCCGGAACCTTTCCCTCTGTGAGAAGGTTCAGCTCCTTGATATCAATGTTTGCTTTCTGGATATCTTCTTTAAAGCTGGAATCCAGATCTTTTTCTCCGTGTCCGGATAAGGTGTACATGATCGGAAGATCCTCGGATGTCACATAGCCGATCGCACTTGTGATCTGTCCTTCTCCATCAAATCCGGTAGTAGTCTGCTGCCAGGTATTATAGTCTACTGAAGAGGAATACATATCGTTGTAATTGATAACCTTGTTTCTGTCGCCGCAGACTACGATCAAGCTGTTTGACGCAAGATCATCGGTTGTATATTCCGATGCAAATTTCGGATTTACAACAGGGTCTTTCACCTCAACTTTAATATGCTTGGACTCATCTTTATAACGTGAAAGCAGATTGGAGATCGTGTCGTCCTCAGAACCGCTTGCCGCGATCTGATAAATGGTAACATCCTTATCCAGTGCCTTCAGTACCTTCTTTGTTTCATCACCGATGGTGTAAAGCTTGGATGAGCTTACATCCAGCTGTGAATATTTGGATGGGATCGCCCCGACGATCATATTGATCACAACCACGATCACGATAAAGACAGCTGCCATAGCCATGCTGTAGGAACCATTTTTGATATGTTTTTTGCTGATGGTGCCTACCAGCTTTTTCGGATCCGGTTTATGTTTCTTTTTGCCGGAGTCCTGTGCTGTCTCCGGTACGGCTGCCTCGCCTTTATTTTTCTTAAATTTCTCACTGAATTTCATTTCCATTCACCCCCTAGTTCCAGCGTCTCTTCTGAATGGACTGCATGGTAAGGAACAGGCAGATCGCAATAACAGAAATAAAATAAACGATTCCTGTCACGTCAAACACGCCGTTTGTAAAATTATCATAATGTCCACTCAGGTTAAATACGTTCAGTACCTTCTGGATACCGCCCTGGAAAATACTGGATTTTACAACGTATACGATCACAAGAGCAATCTCTCCCACAGCTCCGATCACTACAGAGATCAGGACATTTTTGATCATGGTATAAATGATGATAGCGATCGCCACGATCAGAAGTCCGAATGCCACTGCGGTTGACATGGAGGTCTGTGAAAAGAATGAGGAAATTCCGTTCATCATATAGAAGGCGAACAGGAATACAAAAGTAAGTACTGCTGCAATTACCTGGCTTTCTGTAAGTGCTGACATAAATACACCGATCGCCAGATTCGCGCATCCCAGAAGGAAAAATCCCAGGATCCCGGTGTATGCGGAAGCATAGGAAATCGTTCCGAACTTACTCATGATCAGAGGATAAACGCACATGATCACGACCGGAATGGCAAACACAGCTACCAGTGCAAGATATTTTCCAAATACGATATCCCATACAGATACCGGTGCGGTCAGAAGAAGCTGATCCGTTTTCTGCTTGCGCTCTTCTGCAAGTACACGCATGGAAAGGATCGGCACACCGATCAGGAACACAAAGGTCAGTGCGCTTAAGGTAGTTTCAAATTTTGAATAGCCGCCTGAAAGCTGATATGCGGAAAAATAAATTCCGGTCAGCACCAGGACGAAAAATATGAAGAGATATCCAACCATGGAGGTCAGATAGCTTTTCAGTTCTCTTTTAAAAATCGCTGTCATGACTGATCCCCCTCTTTCTCATCAGAAGCCTTCTCTGGTTCCCCGTTTTTTTCTTCCTGAGTTTTTTCTTCTTCCGATGATCTGTCTTCTACCGGTTTCCACTGTGAGCTTTCCGGTTTTCCGGCGGATTTTTTCTCTCCTTCGGTAAGCTCAAGGAATACATCCTCAAGGGAAACTCTCTTAACCTGCATCTCGTAGATTGGACAGTTCGCTTTTGCCATAGCGTAGAAGACTTTTTCACGGATATCCACATTTTCCTGAATGGAAAGTTTTGTTTTCCACAATTTCTCATCGCTGTCATAGGACATTTCCACCCCGGTTACGCCTTCGATCGTTTCCAGAGCTTTTCGAATCGTGTCTTTCTCGCCTTTTATCTTCATAAGGAGGCTGTTGGAGCCTGCTGCCAGACGTTCCAGATTATCCGGTGTATCGCTGGCTACCAGCTTTCCATGGGAAATGATCAGAACATAATCACACACTGCTCTTACCTCGGAAAGGATATGGGAGCTTAGGATAACCGTGTGCTTCTGCTTCAGGCCTTTGATCAGGTCACGGATCTCGATGATCTGCTTCGGGTCAAGTCCTACTGTAGGCTCATCCAGGATGATCACTTCCGGATATCCAAGGATCGCCTGTGCAAGGCCAACTCTCTGGCGGTAACCTTTGGAAAGGTTTTTGATCAGACGGTCTTTCATGTCTGTGATCTTTACCATATCCATGACTTCTTTTATCTGCTTGTCTTTTTGGTTTCTTGGGATTTTTTTCAGATCAGCCGCAAATTTCATGTACTCAAGAACAGTCATGTCAAAATAGAGCGGCGGCATTTCCGGCAGATAGCCGATACATTTCTTGGCTGCCTCCGGTTCCTCCAGAATATCATGACCATCGATCATCACTTTTCCTTCTGTGGAAGCAATGTATCCTGTGATCATGTTCATAGTTGTTGATTTTCCTGCACCGTTGGGGCCCAGGAATCCGTAAATTTTCCCCTTTTCGATCTGAAAGGAAAGATGGTCAACTGCAGTATGATCGCCATACTTTTTGACCAGATTACTTACTTCGATCACTTTACTCTCCTCCTTTTATTCTCAGGGAAATACTTTTTTTAATTATCGATTTCCCATTTTATAAGATGCCAGAGGCAAAAGGTCCTGAAACTGAAGCCCTTGACTCTGGCGTCTTTTCAACACCAATAGAAAATGCCCCTGGATGAAACAGAGAATGGGGGAATCCAGGGGCATCTCTATCGGATTATAGTGTAAAAGTAATTTGTGATAAAAGTAGGATAAATTTGTGATAATTTTGTGAAACTCCCGGACAAAAAAATCTCCTGTCGGACAGATTTTGCCTTTGTTCGACAGGAGGTATCTTATGCCAGTGGCTCTCTGAGCGGTGTTCCGGCTTTTCTCGGATATTTGCCTGGGGTGTTCTTTACCTTCTCGATAATGACCAGGGAGCGGCCGATCTCAGATCCCGGAAGGTCAAAGTACTGAATATCCCTGATCTTTCCACCAAGGATCTTTACTGCTTTCTCTGCTGCTTCTGCTTCTTCCTTTACAGAACCGGATTTATAGGAGACAAAAAGCCCTCCGACTTTTACATACGGGAGACAGTATTCAGACAGGGTTGCCAGTCCGGATACTGCTCTGGATACGCAGAGATCATATTTTTCTCTGTAGGCTTTGTTTTTTGCATATTCTTCAGCTCTTCCGTGAATGGCGGAAATCCCCTCCAGGCCCAGGAGCGCAAAGGTTTCTTCCAAGAATTTTACTCTTTTATTGAGGGAGTCCAGAAGGCAGGCTTCCACCTCCGGGAAGGCAATCTTCAGGGGAACACCCGGGAATCCGGCGCCGGTTCCGATGTCCATAACGGTTTTTATCTTACCCATATCTACAGCCTTGACGCAGCAGAGGCTGTCCAGGAAATGTTTCACGAGAACCTCGTCAAATTCTGTGATACCGGTGAGGTTCATGACTTTGTTTTTTTCTACAAGATATTCGTAGAACCGAATAAACTGGTTTTTCTGCGTGTCACTGAGTGTGATCCCAAGCTCCTCGCAGCCTTTTTCCAGGATTTCTAAATTGTACATGCAGCTTCCTCTCTTATTTTCTGTGTTTTATTGTTATTCTTTGTATTATCTGTGTTTATGTTCGGATCTGCTTTCCAGATATACAAGAAGCACGGAAATGTCAGCCGGGGATACACCGGAGATACGGGACGCCTGGCCGATGGACACCGGTCTGTAGGCTTCCAGCTTCTGGCGTGCCTCAATGCGGAGGCTTCCTACATCTTCATAATCAATGTCTTCCGGAATTTTTTTCTGCTCCAGTTTTTTGAACTGCTCCACCTGTTTCATCTGGCGGCGGATATAGCCATCATATTTGATGTTGATCTCTACCTGCTCACATACATCTTCCGGAAGCTCCGGTCTTTCTTTATCGATGGGTGCAAGCACCTTATAGTTAAGCTCCGGCCGACGGATCAGCTCTGCAATGGTGGTTCCGGATTTCAGAAGGGTACTGTTCAGAGATTCCAGAAGGCTCTGTACCTCTGCAGAACCACCTACGGTTGCATGTTCCACTCTCTCGATCTCTTCCTGGATCCGGCGCTCTTTTTCCTGTAATTTATGGTATGTCTCATCATCGATCAGGCCGACCTCCCAGCCTTTTTTACGAAGACGAAGATCTGCGTTGTCCTGGCGGAGGAGCAGACGGTACTCAGCACGGCTTGTCATCATTCGGTACGGCTCATGGTTCTCCTTTGTTACCAGATCATCGATGAGAACGCCAATATATGCCTCTGAGCGGTCCAAAATCAGCTGTTCCCGGCCTTTTACCTCCATAGCTGCATTAATTCCCGCTATGAGGCCCTGAGCGGCTGCTTCCTCATATCCGGAGCTTCCGTTAAACTGTCCGCCGCTGAAAAGGCCCTTGATCTTTTTGAATTCCAGTGTGGGATAGAGCTGGCGCGGATTAATGCAGTCATACTCAATAGCGTAAGCATTTTTTACAATCCTGGCGTTCTCCAGACCCGGTACGGAATGGTACATCTCGTACTGAACATCCTCCGGCAGGGAGCTGGACATTCCGCCGATGTACATTTCATTTGTGTAAAGACCTTCCGGTTCGATAAATACCTGATGGCGTTTTTTGTCTGCAAAACGAACTACTTTATCCTCAATGGACGGACAGTAACGTGGTCCGGTTCCTTCGATCATTCCGGAATAAAGGGGGGATCTGTCCAGATTTGCACGGATGATCTCGTGTGTTTTTTCGTTTGTATAGGTCAGCCAGCAGGATTTCTGCTCGATCTGTACAGCTTCCGGGTCTGTGGAAAAAGAGAACGGTACGACTCTTTCATCTCCGAACTGCTCTTCCATCTTAGAATAATCAATGGTGTTTCCGGCGATTCTGGCCGGAGTTCCTGTTTTGAAGCGGAACATTTCGATCCCCAGCTTTTTCAGGGAATCCGTAAGGTAATTGGCTGCCTGAAGGCCGTTCGGTCCTGTATAGTTGCTGACGTCGCCGTAAATGCAGCGGGCCTTGAGGTAGGTTCCTGTACAGAGGACTACAGCTTTTGCGTGGTAGGTGGCTCCTGAGAAGGTTTTTACACCGGTGATGTGCCCGTCTTCTACCAGAAGCTCGGTCACTTCACCCTGGCGGATGGTTAAGTTCTCTGTATTTTCCAGTGTCTTTCTCATTTCTGTACTGTAGGCCTGTTTATCGGCCTGTGCACGAAGGGAATGGACTGCAGGGCCTTTGGACTGGTTGAGCATTTTGGACTGGATGAAGGTTTTGTCTATGTTTTTACCCATTTCCCCACCGAGAGCATCCAGCTCACGGACGAGATGCCCTTTGGAGCTGCCGCCTACATTGGGGTTGCAGGGCATAAGGGCGATGCTGTCTACGCTGACTGTGAACATGACTGTGTTGAGCCCTAAGCGGGCGCATGCCAGTGATGCTTCGCAGCCTGCGTGGCCGGCGCCTACTACTATGATGTCGAAAAACTGTTCCAGATTTTTCATGCTTTTTCTCCTTTATTTTTTCTCTTATTCTTTTTCTTTATTTTTCTTTGTGATTTTCTTTTTCTTTGTTTATTGTGTGGTTGGTTTTTGGTTTTAGTTTTGGTTTCTTGGCAGAGGGCCTGTTTTTTTTGCTTTGGGAAGCTGTGGAAAACCGCAAAGGGGCCGTAAAGCCACGGCCCCTCTGCACACCCCTCGGGCTTTTTTTTAGGAGTTCTTGGGTTGTGGTGTGTGATACGGTGTTGACTTTTGTCTGTATGCTTCGGTATTGGATGTGAAACGTTGTGCCTATTGTTGTGATGGAACTGTAACGAGGTTCTCGACGTGCGGTGCACGTCTGCGGGGTTATTCCTGCTTCCGTCTGCCATATTTCGGCTCAGTGTTGAATTGCCAGTACAGAAGCATACAGGTACAAGTTAGCATCTTTCAGCATTCCACAATCGCTGCACTATATAAAAAAGGCCCAGGGGTGTGCAGAGGGGCGCGGCCTTGTGCCCCTTTGCGGTTTTCTCACATTTCAATGTGATCTACCCTCTGCGGGGCCGCAGCCTATGTGCCATACAGCCGGAGGCCGCAGCCTATGCGGCATATACGGCCGAGGTTCCACAACCCATGCGGCATATACAGCCGGAGTTCCGCAATCTATGCGGCCATTCGGCCGGGGCCTCCGCAGCCCATGCGGTTATTATTTCCCCATACAAAATTTAGAAAATATCTCATTAACAAGGTCTTCCCCAAGTGATTCTCCCAGAATCCTTCCCAAACTCTCATACGCATCCGTCAAATCTATAGAATAAAAATCCTCCGGCATTCCGCTTTCTATGCTATTTTCTACCAGAGAAAGACTTTCCTGTGCTTTTAAAAGCTCCTGTCTGTGGCGTTCATTGGTGATGTAGACTTCATCATTGAAGTCAATCTCCCCACTGAAGAACATTTCCCGGATTTTTTCTTCCAGGTCTGTGATCCCGGTTTCTTCTTTTGCGGAGATTGGGATTACCGGCTGGTTTATTCTGGACTTCAAATCTTCTATATCTATAACAGATTTAAGATCTGTCTTGCTGTAGAGGACAATTGTCTTTTTCTCTTGCAAAATTTTTATGATTTCTTCGTCGTTTTCATCTAACGGTACGGAGGAATCTACGACATAGAGGATCAGGTCTGCGTCTGCTGCCATTTCTTTGGCTTTGGATACGCCGATTTTCTCTACGATGTCTTCTGTCTGGCGGATTCCGGCTGTGTCAGCAATCTTTAATGTGATCCCATGCAGGTTGATATACTCTTCCAGTACGTCTCTGGTGGTTCCTGCGATATCGGTCACGATGGCTCTGTCCTCTCCCAGAAGCAGGTTCAGCAGAGAAGATTTCCCTGCGTTCGGCTTACCCAGGATCACGGTCCGGATACCTTCCTGTATGATCTTTCCGTCTCCGGCTGTTTTTAACAGGTTCTGTATTTTTTCTTTTTCTTCTGCTACGATCTGCTCTAATTCTTCCGAATATCCTGTCAGATCATAGTGCTCTGGGTCGTCTAATGCCGATTCAATGTACGCTATATGGTACAGTAGTTTTTCTCTGATCTGCTGTACAGTTTTTCGGACCGAGCCTTTTAATTGTCCTACAGAATTCTTTAATGAGTACTCATTTTTGGACTGTATCACATCCATAACGGCCTCTGCCTGGGAAAGATCGATCCTTCCATTGAGGAATGCACGCTTGGTAAATTCTCCCGGCTCGGCAATAATGGCTCCGTTTTTCAGCACAGTTTCCAGTACCTTTTTCATAGCTAAAACGCCACCGTGGCAGTCGATTTCTATGGTATCTTCTCCTGTGTATGTCCGTGGTCCGCGCATGGCCATGACCAGCACTTCGTCTACCATTTCTTCGTTATCATAAATATATCCATAATGGATGGTGTGGCTTGGGACGTTTTTCAGAGATTTTTTTCCACCCTTGGAACGGTATACTCCGGATGCGATCTCAAAAGCCTCCGGGCCACTGATCCTGACGATCCCGATTCCCGATGCGCTCATGGCTGTGGAAATCGCAGCAATCGTTGTCTCTTCCATTTTTCACTCTCCTTTGTCAAACGGATAAAAGCATTCGGATAAAAGCATCCGGTTAAACGCAAAAATGTTACTCCGGAAAAGCTTTTTACACGCAAAAAACACGTGTTATTCACGCTTTCACCTAGAATAACATCTTCTGTCAGTTTCCATATTTATAATGCTAGAGCGTGTTTGAAAAAGGCTTTCTGCAAGATGTGCGTCACAATTTGTGGGAG
>ERZ826146.3516-NODE-3516-length-10120-cov-4.406657_pt1 | contig 10120 bp, 9 predicted proteins | sample MGYA00519857_ERZ826146 | MGnify/ENA primary metagenome ERZ826146 (study PRJEB31778, sample SAMEA3449222) | human gut metagenome | biome: human gut; feature: human-associated habitat; material: faeces | place: United Kingdom | collected 2010/2012 ...
CTTATTGGTCTATGACTACATCATACCAGGAGAAAAATTATGTATTTTGTACCGGACGGCACGAAAGAGTGTGGTTATTATGAATGTAAAAAGTGTGGTTATCGTTTTCTGTCTTTGCAGACGATGAAAAAGATTGCGTGTCCTGATTGTGAGTCAGAGATTGATTATGAAATCGGACCGGATGAGTCAATGGAAAATGTCATTGATACAGCAGAATTGCTGGAGAAGATCGAAGGAGAAGAAGAGGTTGAAAAGATGGATACCCTTTTAAGCCTTGCGATCATCGGAGGGGATGAAAGCTGGATTTAAACTCTCATGTTACATTAGAGTTCCTGATGAGTTATACATAAGCTAAAAAGAGTATGAGGATTTTCAGGAGGCAGAAATGGACGAAAAAAGGACAGGGTATATCAGCATCGGAGAGATGGCGAAGATGAACCGGACAACTGTGCCGACATTGAGGCTGTATGACTCAATGAAGCTGCTTACCCCATGTTATGTGGATGAAAAGACGCATTATCGGTATTATGATATCAAGCAGAATGCCAGATTGGACATGATTCAGTATATGAAAGAGCTGGGAATGGAATTAAAAGAGATTAAGAGTATCCTTGACCGGAAAGATCTGGATCTGATAGAAGATGTACTGATGCAGAAAAGAGAGCAGACACTGCAGGAGATGGAGGAGCTGAAATTTAAAATGGAGGCGATCGACCGGACTGTGGCATCGATCAAGCGTTACAAAAAATCCCCTGCAAGTGGAACTATTACGTTGGAGTACATTCCGGATCGTACCATTTATTCCATGACGGTGGATAAGAATTTTTATGATTACAATATTGATACATACGAACTGATTCTGAAGCAACTGAAAAATAAGCTGATGGAATGCGACATTCCACAGGTCTACTATTGTAATGCGGGAACGTTGATGAGCCGGAGAAGGTTTGAAGAGCAGATTTTTTATTCTAATGAGATTTTTATTTTCGTAGATGATAATTTTCCGCTTCAGGACAGGGTACAGAAGATTGAAAATGGAATGTATGCATGTATTTATACGGAAGATTTTGATGAAGAACAGGAGTGTGCTGCAAGGCTGTTGGAATATTGTAAAAAGAACCACTATGAAATCTGTGGAGATTATATCTGTGAAGAGATCATGGAAATGCATATTTTTAATGAACGGAAAAGAGCCATGTATTTGCGGCTCCAGATTCCTGTAAAAATGAACAAATAATTTGTCGGATTTCTGTGACAAAAGATGATTGACTCTCAAGTTACTTCAGACTTTATACTGAACTTAGATAAAAATTTAACAAATGAAAAGGAAGATAAAAGGAATTTGTTAAGACAGAAACTGGTATTTCGGTACTGCTTGATCCGGTGTCTGTCAGGGCGATGAAAGCAGTACAGAGAGGAAGGTCAGTATGGAGAAAATTAAAGTAATTCAGTATGGATGCGGCAAGATGAGTAAGTATACATTACGTTATCTTTATGAAACCGGATGCCAGATCGTTGGTGCGATTGACTGTAATCCTGCAATCGTCGGAATGGACATTGGCGATTATGCAGGGCTGGGTGTAAAGACCGGAATCTTGATAAGTGATAATGCCGATGAAGTTCTGGACAATACAGATGCAGACATTGCAGTTGTTACTTTATTTAGTCTTGTAAGTGAATGTTTCCCTCACTATATGAAGTGCCTGAGCAGAGGAATCAGCGTTATCACAACTTGTGAGGAGGCAACTTACTGTTGGACGACAGATCCTGTCAGAGCGAATATTCTGGATGTGACGGCGAAAGAGAATGGCTGTACATTTGTCGGAAGTGGTATGGAAGATATTTTCTGGGTAAATATGGTTGGCATGGTAGCCGGTGGATGCCATAAGATCGAGAAGATTGAAGGTGCAGTAAGTTATAATGTAGAGGATTATGGACTGGCACTTGCCAAAGCACATGGTGTAGGTCTGACGCCGGAAGAGTTTGAAAAGCAGATTGCACATCCGGAAGAGATAGAGCCATCTTATGTATGGAATTCCAATGAGGCACTTGCTTCAAAGATGGGATGGACGATCAAGAGCCAGACGCAGAAATGTGTGCCATATTTTCATGATACAGATCTGTATTCATCTACTTTGGATGCGACGATTCCAAAGGGAAATTGTATCGGTATGGCAGCAGTTGTTACAACGGAGACATTCCAGGGACCGGTCATCGAGACGCAGTGTATCGGAAAGGTGTACGGAGCAGACGATGGAGATATGTGTGACTGGAAGATTACGGGAGAACCGGACACAGAGTTTCATGTTGTAAAACCGGCAACAGTGGAACATACCTGTGCAACGATCGTTAACAGAATCCCGGCAGTGCTTCTTGCTCCGGCAGGACTGGTAACGATGGATCAGCTGGAGGAAATTGCATATCCGACCTATCCGATGGAATTTTATCTGTAGTCAGATGCAGACTGTATTCTACAGATGAAAAGAATAGAAAGAAAATAAGATTAAAAATGAGATCCTGCTTTTTTAAGCAGGGTCTTTTTGCTACCTATTGCGAGATTCCTGCATAATATCTAAGTAAATATAAAGTGATGCAGGGAGAGAAAGGCGAATAATCTGATCCTGAGTTACTGTTCAGTGAACAGTAACCATAAAATCAATTATCATGCAGAAGGGAACTTTATTGTACAGCATTTGTTGTAAAATAAGGACGGAAACAGCAGAATGGTGGCAGGAATCTTTTCACGGTTGATATAAAAGAGACGTTTATGATAAAATAAAAAAGTGGTGATAAGATTTTTGAACGATTTTCTTTCAGGGATTTTATTGCCTTTTTTAGTAAGTGAAAATAAAATGGATAAAAAAGAGCCTGTATAGCAGGCTCATCCACACTCTGTGGGTCACATATGTGACGATTTGAAAAAATTCTTATTTGAACTTATGATGTAAATTAGTATGGTACTAACACAACTTTAGTATAAGAGTGAAAAAGATAAATGTCAATAGTTAGATTAAAGAAAAGAGTGCAAAGAAAAAGAAACCAAAGAAAAGAAAGAAAAAGGAACGAAGGAGGAAGTTTATGGGAAAAGGGTATTATGTAGGGCTTGATATGGGAACTGGATCTGTTGGATGGGCTGTAACGGATGAAAGCTATCAGATCTTCAGACGTCACGGAAAAGCAATGTGGGGTGTAAGACTTTTTGAAAGTGCTAAGACTGCGGAAGAGCGGAGAATGTTCAGAACAGGAAGGAGAAGACTGGACAGACGGGGATGGAGGATTGAGATTTTGCAGGAGATTTTTGCAGAAGAGATCAGCCGGGTTGATCCTGGATTTTTTCTGAGAATGAAAGAGAGTAAATATTATCCGGAAGATAAAAGAGATATACAGGGAAATTGCCCGGAACTTCCGTATACACTTTTTGTGGACAAGACTTTTACGGATAAGGATTTTCATAAAAAGTATCCGACAATTTATCATTTAAGAAAGATGCTGATGGAGACGGAAGATACTCCGGATATGCGACTTGTTTATCTGGCACTGCATCATATGATGAAGCATCGGGGACATTTTCTTCTTTCCGGTGATATCAGTCAGGTTACTGAATTTAAAAATACATTCAATCAGTTTATTGAGAATATCAGAAATGAAGAGATGGATTTTGAAATTGAACTGGATGAAAGTGCGGTTCAGATGATTGAGGAAACGTTAAAAGATAAAAATCTTACCCGTTCAGCGAAAAAGTCGAAACTGGTAAAAGGATTAAATGCAAAAAATGTCCGGGATAAAGCGTTTTTGACATTACTTTCAGGTGGAACAGTAAAACTGAGTGATCTGTTCGGAATGGAAGAACTGAATGAAGGAGAGAGACCAAAGATTTCTTTTGCGGATAATGGATATGAGGAATATGCGGCTGTCGTTGAAATGGAACTTGGTGAGCTGTACTATATCGTGGAGTCTGCAAAAGCCGTGTATGACTGGGCGATTCTTTCAGATATTTTGGGAGGAAGTACGTCTATTTCTGATGCGAAAGTCAGAGCGTATGAAAAGCACAAAGCAGATCTGAAGTATTTGAAAGCTGTCGTAAAAGAGTATTTTCCGAAAGAAGTTTATAATGCTGTATTTGTGGAAAGTTCGGATAAGTTGAACAATTATCCGGCGTATATTGGCATGACGAAGAAGAACGGAAAAAAGGTATCGCTTGAGGGAAAACGGTGCAGCAGGGAAGAATTTATGGATTTCTTGAAAAAGAATATTGTTGTAAAGCTGCCGGATGAAGAAGCTAAAATGTATCTGCAAAGTGAGCTTGAAAAGGATTCTTTTCTGCCAAAGCAGGTAAATAAGGATAATGGTGTTATTCCGTACCAGGTGCATAAATATGAACTGAAGAAGATTTTAGATAATCTGGGCGATAAAATTCCATTTTTAAAAGAAAATGCAGAAAAAATAGAAAAATTATTTAGTTTCAGGATTCCATATTATGTGGGACCACTTAGGACAGGCAATGGAGAAAATTCCAAATTTGCGTGGGCAGAGCGAAAAAGTACTGAGAAAATCTATCCGTGGAATTTTGAAAATGTAATTGATGTGGAGCAGAGTGCAGAAAATTTTATCCGTCGTATGACGAATAAATGCACTTATCTGATCGGAGAAGATGTATTGCCGAAAGATTCATTGCTTTACAGTAAATTTATGGTTCTGAACGAGTTAAATAATCTTCGGCTGGATGGACAGAAAATATCTGTAGAATTGAAGCAGAAGATTTATAGAGACGTTTTTTGCAGAAGCCGTAAAGTGACTCAGAAAAAACTGAAATCTTATCTGATCAGAGAGGGAATCGCCGGGAAAAATGTAGAACTGACGGGGATAGATGGAGATTTTAAAGGCTCATTGACAGCGTATCATGATTTTAAAGAAAAGCTGATAGATGTGGAACTTACGCAGAAAGAAAAAGAAGAGATCATATTAAATATTGTGCTGTTTGGTGATGATAAGAAGCTTTTAAAGCAAAGACTAAAGAAAAAATTTCCGCAACTTACCGAAAAGCAGATTAATACAGTCACTGCACTTTCATATAAAGGATGGGGAAGATTGTCAAAAAAACTATTGGAAGAAGTGACTGTGCCTGCACCGGAAACTGGAGAGGTATGGAATATCATAACGGCATTGTGGGAGACGAATGATAATTTCATGCAACTGTTGAGCAAAGAATATCAATTTTCCGACAGGATAGAGGAGTTTAATGAGGAAAAGGCGGATCCGGAAGTGTCGTATCAGACAATAGAAGATCTGTATGTTTCACCTGCTGTGAAAAGACAGATCTGGCAGACATTACAGATCATTCAGGAAATTGAAAAAGTTATGGGAGAAAAGCCAAAAAGAGTCTTTGTTGAGATGGCAAGAGAAAAGCAGGAAAATAAGAGGACGGAATCAAGAAAAAAGACGCTGTCAGATCTGTACACAAAATGTAAAAAGGAAGAGCCGGAATGGATAGAAGCTTTATGTACAAGTCTTGAGAAGCATGAAGAACACCAGTTAAGAAGTGATAAATTATATTTATATTATACACAGAAAGGCAGATGTATGTATTCCGGTGAGCCGATCGATCTGGAAGATTTATGGGATAATACAAAGTATGATATTGATCATATTTACCCACAGTCTAAAACGATGGATGATAGTCTGAAGAACCGGGTACTGGTAAAAAAAGAATACAATGCCAAAAAATCAGATACTTATCCGATCGCAGCAGACATTCAAAAGAAAATGATGCCATTTTGGAAATCCCTTTTGACAGGAGGATTTATTCCAAAAGAAAAATATGACCGCCTGGTTCGGAATAATCCTCTGGATGCCAATGAACTGGCAGGATTTATTGAGCGTCAGATCGTTGAAACGCGACAGAGTACAAAAGCTGTTGCTGAAATTTTAAAGAAAATTCTTCCTGATACGGAAATTGTTTATGTGAAAGCAAAGACAGTTTCAAAATTCAGGCAGGATTTTGATTTTATTAAAGTGAGGGACATGAATGATCTTCATCATGCAAAAGATGCTTACCTGAATATTGTTGTAGGAAATGTTTATTTTGTAAAATTTACAAAAAATGCAGCATGGTTTGTGAAAGAAAATCCGGGGCGAACATATAATCTTGAAAAAATGTTTATATGGGATGTCGCGAGAGATGGAGAAATCGCCTGGAAAGCGGGAAAGAGTGGCTCTATTGTTCAGGTCAGAGCCATGATGGAGAAGAATCATATTCTTGTGACGCGTCGATCCTATGAAGTAAAAGGTGGATTATTTGATCAGCAGATTCTGAAAAAAGGAAAGGGGCAGGTGCCGGTCAAAGAAAGTGATGAACGATTGCGGGATATCGGAAAATACGGAGGATATAATAAGGCAGCAGGAGCTTATTTTATGCTTGTAAGCTCAAAAGATAAGAAAGGAAAAGAGCAGAGAACGATTGAGTTCGTACCAATTTATCTAAAAGACAGAGTGGAAAAAGATATGGAAAGTGCCAGAAACTATCTGATGGAAGAACGTGGATTGAGAGAGCCGAAAATACTGATCAAAAAGATTAAAATTGATACTTTATTTAAAGTCGATGGATTTTATATGTGGCTTTCTGGAAGAACTAGTAATCAGTTGATTTTTAAAGGTGCAAATCAACTGATTTTATCAAAAGAGGATATGAAAACTTTAAAAAAAGTAGTGAAATATATTCAGAGACAGAAAGAAGATAAGAATGTAAAGATCAGTGTGCGTGATGGAATAACAGAAGAAGAGTTGCTAAAGCTTTATGAGACATTTTTAGATAAGATCCGGCACAGTATTTATGGGGTGCGACTCTCTTCACAGGAAAAAACGCTGGTCAATGGAAAAGAGAAATTTATTGATCTCTCCGTTGAAGCAAAGTGTCAGGTGTTGTATGAAATTCTGCATTTATTCCAGTGTCAGAGTGGAGCATCAAATCTGAAAATGATCGGAGGTCCGGCAAGTGCAGGAATCCTGGTCATGAATAATAATATCAGTAAATGTAAAAATATTTCTATTGTCAATCAGTCTCCTACAGGAATTTATGAAAAAGAGATTGATCTTTTAAGAGTATGAGCTGGCGGACGATCGTCATTACCAAAAGAGCTAAATTAGATTTACAACTTGGATTTATGGTGGTGAGAGGGGAACATACGACGAAAGTAGCGTTGAATGAGATTGCTGTAGTATTGATAGAATCTACAGCAGTCTCGCTCACGACCAGTCTGTTGGCAGAACTGACGAAAAGAAAGGTTAAAGTTATCTTTTGTGATGAAAAAAGAAATCCGTCATCAGAACTGGTCAGCTATTATGGAAGTCATGATACCAGTAATAAGATTCGTAAGCAGATTGCGTGGAGACAAAATACAAAAGAAGCTGTCTGGACGGAAATTGTATCTGAAAAAATCAGAAAGCAAAAAGAATTATTAGAATTATTGGGAAAGGAAGAAGCTGAGCTTCTGTCATCTTATTTACAGCAGATCGCATGGAATGATGAAACCAACAGGGAAGGACATGCCGCAAAAGTATATTTTAATGCATTATTCGGGCTTGATTTCACCAGAACAGAGGATAATCTTATCAATGCAGCTTTGAATTATGGATATTCAATTATTTTATCGTCCTTTACAAGGGAAATTGTAGCAAATGGATATATAACTCAACTGGGACTTTTTCATGATAATATGTTTAATCAGTTTAATCTGGCTTCAGATCTGATGGAACCGTTCAGACCGCTAGTGGATAAATGTGTTCTGGGAATGAAACTGGAGCAGTTTGAACATGAAGAAAAAATGTGGCTGGTTGATATCCTGAATCAGGAAGTACAGATTGACGGAAAAATCCAGTATGTGAGTAATGCAATAAAAATTTATTGCAAAAGTGTATTTGACGCATTGAATGAGGATGACAGTGCATTGGTTCGATTTTATAAAATTGAGTTATAGATTTATGAGGGTATTAGTATTTTTTGATCTTCCGGTAATAACGGGTGAAAATAAAAGAGCCTATAGAAAATTCAGAAAATATCTTCTAAAGAATGGATTTCTTATGCTGCAGGAATCAGTGTACTGTAAACTTGCATTAAATGGAACTGCAGTTAAGGCGATTGTAGATAATGTCCATAAGAACAAACCGGAAGAAGGTTTGATCCAGCTGCTGACGGTAACTGAAAAGCAGTATGCAAAGATGGATATTGTAATAGGTGAGACAAAAAGTGAAGTATTAGATACAGATGAAAGGCTGGTGATTCTATGAAGCTGGTACATATCAACCTGAATGAAGGTATTCTTGTCGATGCAATTAATTGCACAGAATGGGTAATAGAATCACCCGAATACTTTTCAGAATATGTAATGGAATTAGCAGGGCAGGTGGAAGGAAAAGAAGGCAGATTCGTATTATCAGATAATGAAAAAGAAGTTGATATTTCTAAAAATGTAGAGCTGATCTTTAATATTTTTGCATTAGATATAAATGAAAGAAAACTGATCAGCAAACTTTATATGGAATTGGAAAAGCTTACTGCGGACGAACGATTCTATGTGAAAACCCAGGAAATGAAGCAATATCTGCAAGAGTATTTATTACAGCTTGAACAGGAGACAGACTATATCCTTGATCTTGCGGATGAAATAGATTTTGCCTCATTATTTAAAGCTTTTGGTATTAAATATGAGGTACTGGAAGAAAACTTCTTAGAACGTCTTGTGAGATATATGCGAATAGTGGAACGATTATTAAAGAAAAAGCTTTTTGTATTTGTTAATTTGCGAAGTTATTTATCAAATCAGCAGATTGATGAATTAATAAAAGAAGCGACGTATCAGGAAATTCAGCTTTTATTGATTGAAACCTGTGCGAGAGATTGCATTGAGGGTGTAACAAGGTATATTATAGATAAAGATGGATGTGAAATATAACATCCTAACAGTTTGAGTACCTGTATTTTATGCGAATGATGGCATTTCATTTTTGAATTTGAGGTTTGAGAATGATGTAAAAATGTATGGTACTCAAACTATCTTCCTCGTATTCACTTCCTGCTCGCTGTTTGAGAATGATGTAAAAATGTATGGTACTCAAACAAGAATCATCTGTAAAGCTTCTGACAAATCGTTTGAGAATGATGTAAAAATGTATGGTACTCAAACTACTACAGGAGCTATCTGTTGTACCGCTGAGTTTGAGAATGATGTAAAAATGTATGGTACTCAAACCCTCGTCCCCTCTGCTGTCTCAGGCGGCTGTTTGAGAATGATGTAAAAATGTATGGTACTCAAACAATTGCGGAAAGGAAAGAAAGGAGAACGAGTTTGAGAATGATGTAAAAATGTATGGTACTCAAACTTCCGTATGGTCGGCACCCAGTCGAAACTGGTTTGAGAATGATGTAAAAATGTATGGTACTCAAACGTATGGAATAGCGGTAGACCTTGATGGGGTGTTTGAGAATGATGTAAAAATGTATGGTACTCAAACACAAAGTGGATTCATTATACAAAACTTACAGTTTGAGAATGATGTAAAAATGTATGGTACTCAAACGTGGCTGAACAGATTGATGAATATGAAAATGTTTGAGAATGATGTAAAAATGTATGGTAGTTAAAAATGGAAGAAATTTCTAAGTTTTAACTTGTTGTAGCATTTTTGCTGGGAGAGATAATGAATATGGAACTATTTGACGACTATTTCAAAAGAGATTATTGTAATTATATTGAAAGATTTCTCTGTTTGAAAATGAAGGAGTTAGTTCTTTTAAGGCAAGAAATAATTGATAACTCATTTATGCAAGAAATAGAGAAAGAAATTTCTTTAGATGTTATGAAATATGTTGATCATGTTGATAACGAGCTGGAACAGGGCTGTCGATCAATAGATTTTATTTATAGGGAATGGCTTGGGGAAATTGCGGGTATATGCAAGGTTATGGATTATAAAATGATTTGCTGCAGCAGATATGCGAGTGAAATGAACCGTGTTAACTGGAAACCAGTAAAAGAAATAATAAAAAAAGAAATAGCGCATAATCCATATCTAGTACAAAAGTTTTTAAATAAATGGACTATATTTCTTTTCTGTAGTATACTGT